>MDSZ01192849.1_pt1 | contig 10014 bp, 10 predicted proteins | sample 811201 | NCBI WGS metagenome assembly MDSZ01 (sample SAMN05326647, study PRJNA326480) | marine metagenome | isolation source: seawater | place: Indian Ocean: North | collected 2010 | reverse complement strand
TGCGAACAAAACTATAACTATGTATAAGAGTATTTTATTGACTTTCAACATAGTTTTTGGGGATAGAGAAATGGATTTTTTGTTTTTTGTTACAACTGATTCTTGTAAAGTTCAATTCTGAGGAAAAAATTTCTGAAGATTTTACCTCTATTTTTAGATTTTTAGGAATCAAAAAATCATCTTCTGACTTAGAATAATCGCTTATTTCTAACCTTAAATAGTCATTTTCCGATTTTCGGAATATTGTTTCAACGATCCTGAAATCTTGTTTTTCAATTAAAAAACTTATGTTTTTCTTTTTCGTCAATAGGCAATAATTGTTTGTGTTTTCTGAAAAACCATACCTAGCTTTTGGGATTTCTATTGTTCCAAAAAATATTTGCTGAATTTGCTTGTAATCTATTGCTGTTTTTAAGTGCTCGTGCAAATAAGAAATAGGCGCTTTAGTATAAGTTGATTTTGGAATGTTTAGAAAAAATATGCTATCTGTTGAAAGTTGAGCGCGAAAAAGTTCAATGCCAAGTGGCGCTTTAATTGACATCCATATTATACTGTCTTTTTTAATTCGGATATCTGTTGAAAATTTTAATGTTTGTCCGTCTTTTTCTAAATTAATTTTTCCTCTTAGTGATAGCCATTCTGGTGATTTATTACTTTCTTCAATTGTTGCAATTAATAATTTTGCTGTAGTTGGATTGAAAGTATCATTTTTATTTATCTCTTTTTTAATGCTACAAGAAGCTAAAAGAAAACAAATTAATACAAGCAAAAATTGTTTATTCATATAGTGTTTTATCTGTAATTTTTTTATCTAAATATTGAGAGCCTTCTCCTAAACTTTTTGCTTTTTTCCAAAAAATAACTGCTTGCTCTTTCTCAAAAAGCTGAAAACAAATGTCTCCATAGTGTTCAGTAATTACTGGGCTTGAGTCTCCTCCATTTTCATAGGCTTTTTCAATCCAAATTTTAGCTTCAGAGTATTTTTTTTGTTGATACAAAATCCATGCATAAGTGTCTTGAAATGAAGCATTATTCGGAGAAAGTTCATTGCTTTTTTTTGACATTGCTTCCGCTTTTTCTATTTTATGATTGCGCAAAGAAAGGTAGTAGCTGTAATTATTCAACACTTGAACATTATCTGGCTCAATTGCTAAGGCTTTATCATATAATGAATCGGAATGCGAATGTCGTTTAATATAGTGGTAGTTATCTCCTAATGACGAATAAAATTGCGCTAAAAGAGGGGGGTTATCAATCACAAATTCTAAACCTATTTCCAAAGAAGATATTGCTTTTTTGTAATTCTTCAATTGCGAATTTGCAATGCCATTAAAAAAATAATAGACTGGATTTGTAGGAAATAATTGAAATGCCTTTTCGCTATCTAATTCCAATTCGTCATAATCTCTTAGTTCAGATTCTATAAAAAGCAATTGGCTCCAAACCTGTGGTCTGTTCTGATCTTGCGCTATTACTTTTTTGTACTGAATTTTTGCCTCTTTATTTCTTCCATCTTTGTATAAAAAATCGCCATAGATTGCATGTGCTATAGGGTTGTTTTTATGCACATCTATCAAAATTTCACAAAGCTCCATGGCTTGTTTTTTCATTTGTTCATATTCATCACTAATAGAGTAATAAGAAATCAATATCCTTACTTTAACATCTATTGATAATTTAGGGCTTGAGAATGCTGCTTTCAACTGCTTATATGAAGCCGCATTATCTCCTTCATTCCTATAATAATCGGCTAATGTGAGGTGGACTTTTGCGTCTTCAGGATCAAGCTCTAATATTTTTTTAAATACTTCAAATGCTTTTTCTTTTTCATTGTTTAATAAATACAGTTCCGAAAGAATTTCGTATGCCTGCAAATCTGCTTTGTCAACTTCAATCAGTTTTTTAATTTCTGTAATAGCGCCATTTAAGTCATTATTTTCTAAATACAATTTTTGTTTTTGAATAATAATCTTTTTGTCTAAGCCTTTATACTTTTCTAACTGATTGTAGATTTTTATAGCTTCTGAAAATTTTCCGGCATAGATATAATTATCCGCAAGCAATAGATAATACTCCTCATTTCCCGGCTGTTTTTTTATCATTTGCTTATAGATTACAGCTGCTTTACTGCTGTAACCATTAGTCGCTAGAAGTTCTGCGTAAAGCAATTGGTACCAAATGTTTTCCTTATTAAGATAGTATGCTTTTTTAGCATGTTCTTGTGCCGACTCTGCTTGCGCAAATAAGTTATAGATAAGGGCTGCTTCATAAAAAGGAACAGGATTTGATGGATTGATTTTAATGCATTTGTTAAACTCAACCAATGCCTCTTCATAGTTTTCTAATGTTTTTAAGCTAAGCGCATTGTAAAAATGGGTGTTGAATTTTAATTGATTATCTGCTTTTTCTTCTTTCTTGTTTTGCTGTTTTCTTTTAGTCCCCTCTGGATAAAAACTTTTCCATTGCGCAAGAGATTGTGTGCTCAGAAAAATTAATAGTATGAATAGTACTTTTTTCACTTATACTATTTCCGAAAAATCGCCAATACTCACTTCTTGCTGAATATTTTTGCCATCAAATTTGCATTTATTCCCTATCATAGAGTTGTGCAGTTTTGCATTATTAATACTGCTGTTGTTTTGAATAATTGTATTGCTAATAACGCTATCTGATACTGAGGTATTGCTCCCAATTGCAACATAAGGGCCTATTTTTGCGCTTTGAATCACTGCATTTTCCCCAATAAAACAAGGCTCAATTATTTCCGAATTTTCAATAGTTGCAGAAGTTGAAACTTCATTCCCATTATGTGCCAATACTCTTTCGTTAGTATAAACTGTAGCGTCTTTATTGCCACAATCAAGCCATTCAACAACCTTTCCTGCAGAAAATTTAGTTCCTTTGTTCTTCATGTTTTCTAGTGCATTAGTCAGCTGAAATTCGCCTTTATCTTTAATGTTATTATCTAATAAATATTGCAACTCACTTTTCAAATACGCTCCATCATTAAAATAATAAATCCCAATAATTGCTAAATCTGAGACAAAAGTGTTAGGCTTTTCTAAAAAATCGGTAATCTCATTTTCATCATTTAATTTTACAACTCCAAAGGCTGAAGGATCATCAATTTGGCTAACCCAAATGATGCCATCTTTACTACTATCTAGTTTAAAGTCTGCCTTAAAAAGGGTGTCGGCAAAAGCCACTACACAATTTCCTACTAACGATTCTTGGGCACATAATATCGCATGTGCAGTGCCTAGTGGCTCATCTTGATAATAGATGCTTCCTTTAGCGTCTAAACTTTCTGCTATATTTAGTAAATTGTTTTCTACTTCCTTTCCAAAATCCCCAATTACAAAAGCAATTTCATCTACTTTCTTACCACAAACTTGTACAATATCTTCCACTAATCTTTGTACGATTGGCTTTCCTGCAACTGGTATGAGTGGTTTGGGAATGGTTAAAGTGTGAGGTCTTAAACGAGAACCCCTTCCTGCCATTGGAACGATAATTTTCATTTTTTTGTTTTTTATTTTACCCCTGTACTGCCAAATCCGCCAGCACCTCTTTGGGTTTCTACTAATTCTACTACCTGCTGCCAATCAGCTTGCTCGTGTTTTGCAATTACCATTTGCGCCACCCTTTCTCCATCTTCAATAATAAACTCTTCTGCAGATAGATTGATTAATATCACTCCTATTTCTCCTCTATAATCTGCATCAATGGTGCCTGGTGAGTTTAGCACACTGATTCCTTTTTTATACGCTAAACCACTTCTTGGACGCACCTGAGCTTCATATCCTGCTGGCAACTCCATAAAAAGCCCTGTTTTTACTAATGTTCTTTCAAGTGGTTTTAGTGTAATTGCTTGCTCTAAATTTGCTCTTAAGTCCATTCCAGCAGATTGGCTTGTTTCATAATTTGGCAAAGGGTGTTTTGATTTGTTTACAATTTTCACTTTCATTTTTTAGTCAAATAATTTAGGTTCGGAAATTACTTCTTTTTTTGATTTTTCTGAAACAAAAACAAGCAGTACAAACACAACTAAATAAATTGTGTTTACTAGCATAGTTGTATCGAAAAACACGCTTAATTTATACAATACAAAAGAAAGAAATATATATGAGAATATTCTTTTTAAATCATAAGGAATAGGATAATGTTTTCTGCCTAAAAAAAGAGATGCTACCATCATGCCAAAATAGCAAGCCAATGTTGCCCATGCCGAGCCTACAAAACCAATTTTTGGAATAAGGATAAAGTTTAATAGCAGGGTTATTAGTGCGCCAAATATGGCTAGCATTGCGCCATAAATAGTTTTTTCTGTCAGCTTATACCAAACCGATAAATTGTAATAAATACCTAAAAACAAATTTGCCATTAGTAAAATCGGTACAATAGTGATTCCTTTTTCATTGTGAAAAGCGCTCCCAACAAAATGAATTACTACATCCAAATAAAGCATTACTACTAAAAATAATAAGGCCGCTAAAATGCTAAAGTAATTGAGTACATCTGCATATATTTTTTTGGAATTGTGTTGTTTTTCTTGTGCGAAAAAGAAAGGCTCTGCTGCAAAACGAAAAGTTTGAATAAACAAAATCATGATGATTGATATCTTGTAAAAAGCACCATAAATTCCAATTTCCGCCATCTTGTCAATCCCATCAGGTAAAAGGTGTTTAAGCAAAACTCTATCAATAGTTTCGTTCGTTATGCCAGCAAGACCTGCAATTAAAAGCGGTAATGCATAAACCATCATTTTCTTCCACAGTAATGTATTAAAATTCCAAGAAGTTTTTATCATCTCAGGTAAGAGCATAAGGATTGTGACAGCACTAGCAAATAGGTTTGCTATAAAAATATAACCAACACCTACAGCAGGATCATAAATAGAGTTTACAAAATCGGTGGTTGGCAAGCTGTTTTCCAGTGCGTATGGGCAATAAATAATAAAAAAGAGATTGAGTCCAATATTGATAAAGATATTCAGTAGCCGAATAAGCGCAAATCGTGCGGCCTGTTTTTGTTCTCTTAGTTTTGCAAAAGAAATTGAGGAGATTGCATCAAGCCCAATTATCAGTGCAAACCACATTACATATTCTGGATTATTTGGGTATTCTAACCAATTTGCTATTGGTTGCTGAAAATAAATCATTAAAAAACAAAACAAAATGGAGCTAACAACAAGCGAAATCAAACTCGTGCTATACACTAAATTCTTTTCGTATTGTTTTTGTGAAAAGCGAAAAAAAGCGGTTTCTAATCCATAAGTGAGAATAATCACTAAAAAAGCTACATAAGCATAAAGCTCGGTAACCACTCCATATTCTGCAGGAATGAAATAGCGAGTGTATAGCGGAACCAATAAATAGTTAAGCAGCCTTCCAACAATGCTACTTAAACCATAAATAGCGGTCTGCCCTGCTAATTGTTTTAACGGATTCAATTAAAAGTTTGCTTTTCTTTTTTCTAAAAAAGCGCTTGTTCCTTCAATAAACTCTTCTGTTTCAAAGCAGTTGCCAAATTCTTCTTTTTCTACTTCAAAGCCATCTACTCCTTCTTTGTAATTGGCATTTACCGCTTTTATGGCTTTGCTTATCGCCATTGGTGAATTCCTTAATGTTTTTGAGGCGATTTTTTCTGCTAAAGGCAAAAGTTCTTCTGTTGTTGTGATATGATTTACCAAGCCCCAGCTTTTAGCTTCTTCTGCCGAAATCATAGCTGCAGTAGTAATCATTTCCATTGCTTTCCCTTTACCAACTAAATTGGCTAATCTTTGGGTGCCACCATAGCCTGGGATTACTCCTAATGAAACTTCCGGCAAACCCATTTTTGCATTATCAGAAGCCAAACGTATGTGGCATGCCATAGCTAATTCCAAACCTCCACCTAAAGCAAAACCATTGATTGCAGCTATTGTTGGTTTACTAGAATTTTCCAATAAATCAAATAGCATTTCTTGTCCTTTTCTCGCTAATGCTTCTCCTTCTTTTTTTGAAAATGCTGCAAATTCTTTTATGTCTGCACCTGCAACAAAAGCTTTGTTTTCTGCTCCTGTAATGATAATACACCTTATCGATTCATCATTGTCTATAGTTGTAACTGCAGTATTTAATTCTGCTATGGTTACTGAATTTAAGGCATTCAATTGTTTTGGCCTGTTGATTGTTATGCGTGCTATTGCATTAGAACATTCTAACAGTATGTTTTTGTACTCCATATTGATTTATTTTATACAAATATAGGGGTTTAGTGCTTTTAGAAAATAAAAAACCCTCTTACTAAGTAGAGGCTTTTTAACAATTTTATTTGCTTTATTACCTAATCATTAAGTGCTTCTGCCCCTCCAACAATCTCTAAAATCTCACCTGTAATGGCTGCTTGCCTTGCTTTATTGTAGAATAAGGTCAAGTCATCTTTTAAGTCATTTGCATTATCAGTAGCCTTATGCATTGCTGTCATTCTTGCGCCATGCTCAGAGGCATGAGAATCTAAAATGGCTTTGAATAGTTGTGTTTTTAATGATTTTGGAATTAATTCCTGAACGATTTCCTCTTTTGAAGGTTCGAATATATAATCTCCAATAGTTACATTCTCATCTTGTGGCGTTTCTACTGGTAAATAATTCTCGCTCATTACAATTTGTGTTGCTGCATTTTTGAACTGATTATACACTAAAACTACTTTGTCGAATTCACCATCAACAAAAGTCTTCATAATGTTCTCAGCTATGTCAGCAACAGCTTCAAATGTTATTTCATTGTACAAATCATCATGAGAGCTAAGCACATTATAGCCTTTCTTAGAAAAATGCTCTGATGATTTTTTTCCAATAGAAACAATTGATGCATTTGCATCTTTATACTTATTATTTATCAAATAAGTGGTTTGTTTGATAATATTGGAATTAAAACCTCCGCAAAGCCCTCTATTAGAAGTGATGCTTACAAAAAGAATATTCTTTAGCTCTCTTTCTGAGGAAAATGCATTGCCATCAGCCCCGTCTAATGTTGAGCTTAAATTCACTAATATTTCAGTAAGCTTATCGGCATATGGTCTGAGTTGAACAATAGCATCCTGTGCTCTTTTTAATTTTGCAGCAGATACCATCTTCATTGCAGAAGTAATCTGCATGGTAGATTCAACTGAAGAAATTCTATTTCGTATTTCTTTTAAGTTTGCCATACTTTAGTTGCTATACTTTTTTGAAAGGTCTGCAGCTACTTTTTCAATAGTAGAAGTAATTTCATCTGTAAGTTTTCCTGCAGCCAAATCATCTAAGATATTTTGGTGTTTCTGGCTCATAAATGAAAGAAACTCTGTTTCAAATTCCTTAACTTTATCAACTGGGACATTCATTAATAATCCATTTGTTCCACAATAGATAATTGCTGCCTGCTCCTCTACTCTAAGTGGCGAGTATTGTCCTTGTTTAAGGATTTCTACATTACGCTTCCCTTTTTCAATTACAGCAGTAGTCGCCGCATCCAAATCGGAACCAAACTTAGCAAAAGCTTCTAGCTCACGATATTGTGCTTGATCTAATTTAAGTGTTCCAGCAATTTTTTTCATAGACTTTATTTGTGCATTACCACCCACACGAGAAACTGAAATTCCCACATTAATTGCAGGCCTAACTCCTGATAAGAAAAGATCCGACTCTAGAAAAATTTGTCCATCAGTAATTGAGATAACATTAGTTGGGATATAAGCCGATACGTCACCTGCTTGTGTTTCAATAATTGGAAGAGCTGTTAAAGACCCTCCTCCTTTTACCTTACCTTTTAATGATTTTGGTAAATCATTCATCTCAGCTGCAATCTCATCATCATTCACTACTTTTGCGGCTCTTTCTAATAATCTTGAGTGTAAATAAAATACGTCACCTGGATATGCCTCGCGACCTGGAGGTCTTCTAAGTAGTAGTGATACCTCACGATAAGCAACTGCCTGCTTTGACAAATCATCAAATACAATTAGTGCTGGACGACCTGTATCTCTAAAATACTCCCCAATTGCAGCACCAGCAAGTGGCGCATAAAACTGCATAGGAGCAGGGTCAGATGCGTTTGCAGAAACAATAACTGTATAATCAAGTGCGCCAGCATCTTGTAGTTTTTTAGCAAGTGCTGCTACTGTTGAGGCTTTTTGCCCTACTGCAACATAAATACAATAAACTGGCTCACCTTTGTCATAAAATTCTTTTTGATTGATAATCGTATCAACAACAACAGCTGTTTTACCTGTTTGTCTGTCGCCAATTACCAACTCTCTTTGTCCTCTTCCTACTGGAATCATTGCATCAATTGCTTTAATTCCTGTTTGAAGTGGCTCGTTTACAGGTTGGCGATAAATTACACCAGGTGCCTTTCTTTCAATAGGCATTTCATAAGTTTCACCTTCAATAGGTCCTTTACCATCAATTGGTGTTCCGATGGTGTTGATTACCCTTCCTAACATACCTTCACCTACGTTAATAGATGCAATTCTGTTGGTTCTTTTAACGATATCTCCTTCTTTAATTCCTTTTGAAGGGCCTAAAAGTACTGCTCCAATATTGTCCTCTTCCAAGTTCAATACGATAGCTTTTAGTCCGCTTTCAAATTCAATTAATTCTCCAGATTGAACATCTGTTAATCCGTAAATTCTAGCGATACCATCACCTACTTGTAGTACGGTTCCCACTTCTTGTAATTGTGCTTCTGAATCGAAGCCTGATAATTGTTTTCTTAAAATTGCTGATACTTCAGCTGGTTTTACTTCTGCCATTGTCTTTAGTTTTTAGAAGTCCTTAATGTATAGGTTTTTGTTAAATGTTTGTTTTAATTCTTTTATCGTTCTAGAAATACTTGCGTCTAATTGCTTGTCTCCCATTCTTATAATAGCTCCTCCAATAATGTTTTCATCAACAATTTCTGTTAATTCTACATCTTGCTCTCCATGGTGTTTTATAAAGTCAATTACTTTTGTTTTTAATTGCTCATTTAAAGGGTTAGCTGTAGTTACTGTAGCTGTCTCTATTTTGTTATGAGTCTTATATAGATAAATAAAGCTTGTAGCAATATCAGCAAGCAATGCCTCTCTTTTTTTAGCTGTAATTATATTAACAAATGACATGCTTAAATTAGCAAGCTTGTCTTCAAAAAGTTGTTTAAGAATCGCTAATTTTTTATCGGTTTTTACAATCGGACTTTTAAGCAATAATTCTAATTCTTTGCTCTGTTTACAGGCAGAGCTAAGCATCAGCATATCTTTATAACAAGCAGATAAGTTATTTTGCTCAACAGCTAAATCAAGCAGTGCTTTTGCGTATCTATTAGTAACCCTTGATTGTCTCATCTTTTAATTAATCTCATTGGTTTTAAGCGCATTTGCAATAAACTCTTTTTGTTTGTCAACATCTGAGAGCTCTGCCCTTACAATCTTCTCAGCCATTGCAATAGAGAGTTCCGATACGTGGTTTTTCAATTCTGTAACGGCTTTCATTTTTTCGTTTGCAATTTGCTCTTTAGCTGAATTAATAATTTTGTCTGCCTCTGTATTCGCTTGGTTTTTTGCATCAGCTACTATTTGTTCTTTCATCTCTCTAGCTTCTTTCAAAAGAGTGTCTCTCTCTTTCTTTGCTTCTGTAATTATTTTTTCATTGTTTGCTGTTAACTCTGCCATTTCTGTTTTTGCTTTTTCTGCTGCTTGCAAAGCATTTTCAATGGTTGAATTTCTTTCGTCAACTGCTGTAAGGATTGGCTTCCATGCGAATTTTCTTAGTAATATTACTAAAAGTGTGAACACTACACATGTCCAAAATATCAATCCTATTGCTGGTGTTACCAGTGCCATTGGGTCCATAATAATTTCTTTTTTTGTTAAGTCATCTGCAACCAACCGTTACAGATGACTTTGTTTTAACTGATTTTAATCTGCCGCAATAATTACCCTTGTAAAAGAGCTACTACTACACCAAATAAAGCAACACCCTCAACAAGAGCTGCTGCAATAATCATGTTTGTT
>MDSZ01062628.1_pt1 | contig 10014 bp, 6 predicted proteins | sample 811201 | NCBI WGS metagenome assembly MDSZ01 (sample SAMN05326647, study PRJNA326480) | marine metagenome | isolation source: seawater | place: Indian Ocean: North | collected 2010 | reverse complement strand
TTTAGTTCATTTACAAAAATTTGGACATAAACCTTTTGTTTTAATTGGAGGTGCCACAGGAATGGTTGGCGATCCTTCTGGAAAAAGTAAAGAACGTAATTTATTAGATGCAAAAACCCTTCAACACAATTTAAACTCCATTCAAAAACAATTAGAAAAATTTTTAGATTTTGACTGTGGTAAAAACTCAGCAGAAATAGTAAATAATTATGATTGGTTTAAAGAATTTTCGTTTTTAAATTTTATTCGTGATATAGGAAAACATATGTCGATAAATTATATGATGGCAAAGGATTCTGTAAAAAACAGATTGGAAAGTGGAATGAGTTTTACAGAATTTTCTTACCAGTTAGTACAAGGTTATGATTTTTATTGGCTTTGGGAAAATAAAAAATGTAAAGTGCAATTAGGAGGCTCAGATCAATGGGGAAACATAGTAAGTGGGACAGAGCTTATTAGAAGAAAAGGAGGGGGAAAAGCATTTGCTGTTACTACTCCTCTTATTCAAAAAGCAGATGGAGGAAAGTTTGGAAAGACGGAGGACGGAAACATTTGGCTAGACAAAAGAAAAACTTCTCCTTATAAATTTTATCAATTTTGGCTGAATTCTAGTGATGAAGATGCCGCAAATTATATTAAAATTTTTACGCTAAAAAATCAATTAGAAATCAACACTCTAATTGCAAAACACAAAGAAAATCCTCATTTAAGATTATTACAAAAAGCAATCGCAGAAGAAGTAACTGAAAGGGTGCATGGCAAAGAAAATTTAGAACTATCGATCAAGGCATCTAATATTTTATTTGGACAATCAACTACATCTGATTTAAAATCTTTAGACGAAAACACTTTTCTTACAGTTTTTGAAGGAGTGCCAATGTTTCAAATTCAAACAGCAGACTTAAAATCTGAAATTATAGATGTTCTTGCGGATAAAACTCAAATTTGCAAATCTAAAGGAGAGGCTAGGAGAATGATTTCTTCAAATGCAGTAAGTATAAATAAAGAAAAAATCACTGAAGATTTTCAATTATCTAAAAACGACTTGTTAAACGGAAAATACATCCTTATACAAAAAGGGAAAAAGAATTATTCTGTTATTATTGTTGAATGATTTGTTTTAAAGCTTTCTCTAATTCCTTGTTTTTTTGACTACCAAACAAAACATACGACCCATTTTTTAAAAACACTTTTACTCCTAAATTTCCTTTTACATTATAACATTTGCCTTTAAAAGCATAACGAATTCCCCACCCACCATAATCACCTAACGGCTTATATTTTAATGCTTCTATCTTTTCTATTTCATTTTTTTTAATAACATATTGCCTAAAATGAAGCGGGAAAAACTGATAATGTATTCCTTGTGAATTTACCCTCACTCTAAGTTCAAGAAAATAAAACAGTATTAAAATAATAATTAATATCAATATGCCAAAATTAGAATGCGGTTCTTCTATTAGTAATGCAAAAATAAGAGGCAATAATAAAATGAGCCAAACCCACCATTGTGTGAATTTCTGACTTTCTTGAAATATACAATTCATTATACCATAAGTTTTTTTGCTCTGTTAATATTACTCGTTGGGATTTGACAGGTTTTGTTTTCACAAACATAAATGATGGTGCTGCCTTCTACATGTTTGTTTTTCAAGAGCTCAAGTTTGCTGCTTGCAAAGCTGCCTAACAATAACTTGTTTGGAACATATTTTTGATTTATTTGCATGGCTATATTATGAGCATCCTCTCCTAAAACAGCAAGCTCATAATAAGGATTAATCTTTTTTAAAATTAAACTAGCATAATTAGCATAGCCAGATGGGTACTTTTTCATATCTGATTTTATGTTATTTACCATAATAATTGCTTTTTGTTTGTAGTCATCTTTACATAAAAGTGTCCCTAAATCATACAATACATTTGCCATAACAGAATTAGAGGCGGGTATTACATTATCATTTATCTCCATTTTTCGCGCAATTAGTTTACTATCTCGCTTCGAAGTAAAATAAAACATTCCTGAATTCTTATCATAAAAATTTTCCAAAGAATACAAAACTAATTGATCCGCTCTACTAAGCCAGGTTTCATTAAAAGTAGCTTCATAAAGACGAATAAATGCTGTACTTAAAAATGCGTAATCCTCCAAATAAGCATTAATAGTTGAATTTCCATCTTTATAAGAATGCCATAACCTTCCATCTTCTTGCATTTGTGTATTTGCTATAAAATTAGCGTTTTTTAAAGCTATCTCTAAATGTTTTTCATTTGCAAAAGCCATATAGGCGTCTATATATCCTTTTAACATAATACCATTCCAAGAGGTTAATGATTTGTCATCTAAAGAAGGAAAAGTGCGATGTAGTCTTTGATGCATTAAAATAGTTTTCCAAACATTAATTTTATCTTCTAATGCTAAAACAGAAATATTATGTTTTTTAGAGATTTGATCTTTGTTTTTGTTTTTAAGCAAAATATAACTCCCGTTTTCCCAAAAGCCCCTTTTGTTAATATTGTAATAATCTTTAAAAATTTCAAAATCATCACCAATATGTAGGCTAAGCTCATTTTCATTCCAAACGTAAAATTTTCCCTCCTCGCCATCACTATCAGCATCTAAAGCAGAATAAAATGCTCCATTTTCAGACATCAATTCACGTTCAACAAATTCCAAAGTTTCAAAAACTACTTCTTTATAAAGCGAGTTGTTAGATTGCAGATATGCCTCAGAATAGAGACTTACTAGTTGTCCATTATCATAAAGCATCTTTTCAAAATGAGGAACTTTCCAAAATTTATCCACCGAATATCGTGCAAATCCTCCGCCAATTTGATCATAAATACCTCCAAAAGCCATTTTATTTAATGTCAATACTACATGATCCAATATATGTTTGCTATTAGTTAAATGACCATATTTTAATAAAAAACTATATGCATTTGGCATAGGAAATTTTGGCTCGCCCTCAATACCTCCTTCTATGTTATCAAACTTTTCAGCCCAAGAAGACACCATGCTATCTAAATCTTCATATGTAAAAATTGCTTGATCTGTGTTCAACCCAATGTTATCAACTTGCTGAATGCCAATTGTAAGCCGTTCTGCAAATTCAAACACTCTATTATAATCTTTTTTATAAATATTTGAAAGTTCTAAAATCTGTCTCTTCCAATCTTCTTTTCTAAAATACGTTCCTCCCCAAAAAGGCTTCCCATTGGGAAGAGCGATACAATTAAGAGGCCACCCTCCTCTTTGATTCATCAATTGTATTGCAGACATATAAACTTGATCTATATCTGGCCTCTCCTCTCGATCTACTTTAACACAAATAAAATTTGCATTCATTATTTTAGCTACTTCAGGATCTTCAAAGCTTTCGTTTTCCATAACATGACACCAGTGACAAGCTGAATAACCAATACTAATGAGTAATAATTTGTTTTCAACCCTTGCTTTTTCTAAGGTAGATTCATTCCATGGATACCAATCAACAGGATTATGCGCGTGCTGAAGTAGATAAGGGCTAGTTTCGCTAACTAAAGCATTTGTATATTTACTTTTTTTGCTCAACTTTGTTTTTTAGCCTTATCGTTTAGAACTAATAAAACAAGATTACTTTTATACATAATCTATTTGAATTTACTATAGTTTTCAAAAAAATGAGGTATTGTCTCTATACCTTTTAAATAATTAAAAATTCCATAATGTTCATTAGGAGAGTGAATAGCGTCTGAATCTAATCCAAATCCAAGCAATATAGATTTTACCCCTAATTCTTTTTCAAAAAGAGCAACAATAGGGATAGAGCCGCCACTTTTTACAGGCACAGGTTTTTTTCCATAAGTAGTTTCCATAGCTTTACTTGCGGCTAAATAAGCAGGAATGTTAGTTGGAGAAACATATGGCTCTCCCCCATGGTGGGGCATAACTTTTACTTTTACTGACGATGGAGCTATTTTCTTAAAATAATCCGAAAATAACTCTGTAATCTCTTCATCGCTTTGATTAGGAACTAATCGCATAGAAATCTTTGCGTATGCTTTGGAAGGAATTACAGTTTTAGCTCCTTCACCAGTATATCCACCCCAAATTCCATTTACATCTAATGTTGGCCGAATTCCTGTTCTCTCCATAGTAGTATAGCCTTCTTCTCCATGAATATCAGAAAGATCTAAAGCATTTTTATATTCATCTAAAGAAAAAGGGGCTCTAGCAATTTCAGATCTTTCCGCATCTGATAAATCAATTACATTTTCATAAAAACCTGGAATAGTAATATAGTTATTTGCATCTTTCATTTTTGCTATCATCTCGCATAAAATATTAATTGGATTTGCAACCGCACCTCCATATAATCCCGAGTGTAAATCACGATTTGGTCCGGTAACTTCTACCTCTAAATAACTAAGGCCTTTTAATCCTGTTGTAATAGATGGAGTGTTATTTGCAATAATTCCTGTGTCAGAAATTAATATTGCATCAGATTTTAGTCTTTCATGATTTTCTTTTACATAAAGACCTAAATTTTCTGATCCAACCTCTTCTTCGCCCTCAATCATAAATTTAATATTACAGGGCAAAGTATCTGTATTCATCATCAACTCAAAAGCTTTGATATGCATATAAAACTGCCCCTTGTCATCACAAGCTCCTCTCGCAAAAATAGCTCCATCTGGATGAATATCAGTCTTTTTGATAACTGGTTCAAATGGGCCGCTTTCCCACAATTCTAGTGGGTCTGGTGGTTGCACATCATAATGTCCATATACCAAAACAGTTGGTAAATTATTATCAATTATTTTCTCCCCATAAACAATTGGATAGCCTGCTGTTTTACAAACTTCAACATTTTCTGCTCCTGCATTATTCATTAATTCAGCTACCAAATGAGCACAATTAAGCACGTCCTCTTTATAAGCGGGATCTGCAGAAATTGAAGGTATTTTTAAAAGGTCTATTAATTCATTAATAAATCTATCTTTATTATTCTCTATATATTTTTTTATATGTTCCATCTCTTATTGTATTAAACTTTTTCCTGTCATTTCATTAGGAATTTCTACTCCCATTATTTTTAATATGGTAGGAGCAATATCTCCTAATTTTCCATTTTCTATTTTTTCAAATTCTGTATTAAGCACAAAACAAGGCACTGGATTTGTGCTGTGCGCTGTATTTGGCGATCCATCAGAATTTATTGCAAAATCCGCATTTCCATGATCAGAAATTATAATAAACGCATAATCTTTTTTCAACCCTGCTTCCACTATTTTTTTTGTGCATGTGTCAACTGTTTCTACAGCTTTTACAATAGCATTGTAATCACCAGTGTGCCCTACCATATCAGGATTTGCAAAATTTAAACATATAAAATCTGAACTGCCTTTTACCAATTCGGAAATAATATTTGTTGTAACTTCAAACGCACTCATTTCAGGTTGCAAATCATAAGTGGCAACTTTTGGAGAGTTTATCATCAATCTTTTCTCTCCAATAAATTCTGATTCACTACCCCCCGAAAAGAAAAAAGTAACATGAGGATACTTTTCTGTTTCTGCAATTCTGATTTGTGTCTTATTATTTTTCTCTAACACCTCTCCCAAAGTGTTCTTAATGTTTTCCTTATTGTAAATAACATTCACATTTTGGAAAGTATCATCATAATTAGTCATAGTGGTGTAATGCAAATTTAACTTGCTCATTCCAAAATCTAGCATGTTAATCTGAGTTAACACAGTGGTGATTTCTCTGCATCTATCTGTTCGGAAATTAAAACAGATGACCGCATCATTTTCTTTTATTTTAGCAATCGGATCTCCGTTTTCACCTATACTAATAATCGGTTTTATAAACTCATCTGTTCTTCCATTATCATAAGATTTTTGAATCGCTTCTGATAAATTTTGTGACTTTTCACCTTTACCATGTACCATTAAATCATAAGACATTTTTATTCTTTCCCATCTCTTATCTCGATCCATAGCATAATATCTACCGCAAATAGAAGCAATTTTTGCCCCAAATAAATTCTGCTCTAGCTTTTTGATAAATCCTTTGCCACTTTTTGGATCACAATCTCTACCATCTGTAAAAGCATGTACAAAAACATTTTCTATTCCAGCTTTATTAGCAAGGGAACACAATTTATAAAGGTGATCTTGATGAGAATGAATACCTCCATCTGACACAAGACCGATTAAATGAAGCGGTTTATTATTATCTTTAGCATATTTAAACGACTTTTTTAAATTTTCCATATCAGCAATCGAATTGTCTTTACATGCAACATTAATTTTTGCTAAATCCTGATATACAATTCTACCTGCTCCTATATTAAGATGTCCAACTTCTGAATTTCCCATTTGTCCTTTTGGAAGTCCTACGTTTTCCCCATCAGTTAATAGTTCAGAATTTAGACTTTTTATATACAAAGAATCAATAAAAGGAGTATTCGCACAGTGTATAGCATCCGATTTTGTTTTGTCGCCATGCCCCCACCCGTCTAAAATAACAAGTACAGTTTTTTTACCTTTCATAGATAGCAAAGATAAAAAAAGTAGACTCTAATTTAATTAGTAATGGCATTGAAAAAGCTAGCCCTCATTTGCTGATGAATTCCATTATCTTTTCCTAGTCTCTCTGGATGAAATTGGACTGCGACAATAAAAGGATGCTCAGATGTATCCATAATAGCCGCTTCAGGCAGTCCATCATAAGCTCTAGCAATTATATGTATATTATCTGCGATATCTTTTAAACCCTGATGATGCCATGAATTAACAAGAAAGGTGTCTTGATCAGCTGGAAAAATCAAATTGTTATAATAATCATCTTGAGAAGACAATACAATATCATGCATAACCTCTCCATTATGTCGATGTACGACTTTTTCTCCAATTTCGCTTGGCAAATCACCATATAAAGTTCCACCACTTGCTACATTCATCATCTGCATACCTCTACAAACTCCAATTAATGGAATCTTATTTTTTAATGCAAAATCGAAAAGCTTTCGTTCTAAAGTATCTCTAAAGTAGTTTATAGGACCACAAACTTTAATATTTATAGAGTCATTATATTCAAGAGGGTTGATATCTTCTCCTCCTGTAAGTACAATGCCATCTGCTAATTTTAATATGCTGTCTGTATTTTTGATAGTATAAGCATCTAACACAATGATGCCATCTGATTTAATCCATTTAATATAATTAGAAGAAGCCTTAGATAAAATTATAGTTTTATTTGGACTTTTCTCACATGAACCTAAAATTATTGTCGCAAGAAGTAAATAAATTACATTTCTCATAATTACTATAGTATTTAGTGAAAATCAAACTTAATAATTATTTTGTAAACAATAATTATTATATAACATTTTATAAAAATTAGAAAAACATTTTTTTAAATTTTTACCAAATTTTTTAAAAAAATAGTCTTTTTTATAAAAAAACCCGTCATTTATTGCAAAAAAATCGCATTTTTAATCTTTTATTATGTATTTCTACTCTTTTTTTAAAAAAATGAAATAAAAAAACGCAAATAAAAAAAACAAAAAATCACAAAAACACATGAAAAACATATAAAAGTGCAAAAAAATGCATAAAAATGCATAAAAATGCACAAAAAGTCGTAAATTATTTAAAATAAAATCGTGTCAAATGTTTAAAATTTAAATACAGAAAAAAAAACCTGCTTTTCATATAAAATGCGAAAAAAAGTAACAAAAACGTGACAAAAAGCAACAAAAACGTAAAAAAACGTAAAAAAACGCAACAAAAAAAAACAGATCAAAATAAATTAAACTTGTTAAAAAATTTAATTTGAAGTAGTCATTAAAGCTATTTTTTAACTAAAAAGTCATAAAACGCGCAAAAAATGACAAAAATTAATAAAAATTTGCCAAAAATTAACCAAAAACTGTTAAAAATGAATCAAAATAAAAAACTAGCTCAATAAATCTAACATTTTATTCATAATGTCTTTTTCATCCCATATGGATTTGATATTAGGCAACTGCATAATTTTCTGCATAATTTTTTCTTGCCTAAGGCCAGTCTCCCAAGCTTTAGAATAAGGGATGTTTGTAAAACTTACCATTGAATATAATGGAATCCATTTTTCAGGATATAAGTTACCAAATTTTTGCTCTATTTTCTTTTGTAATAAAAACTCTGGATCAGCAGTTTTATCTCTCATAACAATAAAATTGTGCAAAGACAAGCTTTGAAGCCCATCACCTTCAGGCCTTCTAGATTTTGAATACTCTAAAAAACAACCGCTTAAATCAGTATTATATTTACCCAGTAATTCATCAAACATTCTACAGTCTTCCAGGCTAGCATTCATCCCCTGGCCATAAAAGGGAACCGTTGCATGAGCAGAATCTCCAATTAACACCGCCTTATCCTTAACGTGCCAAGGATACGTTTTTATTATCCCTAGCGATGATGTTGGGTTTGCATTCCATTGCTCATATAAATTTGGAACTAATTCAAAAAAATCAGGAAAAATATCTGCAAAATATTTTTCTACTTGATCCTTACTGCTTAATGTTAAAAATGAATTTTTACCTTTTTTTGGGGCAAACAAAGTACAGGTAAAACTCCCATCTAAATTAGCTAATGCAATAAGCATAAAATCACCCCTAGGCCAGATATGCAAAGCGTTCTTTTCCAATAGAAACTCCCCATTAGGGCCTGGGGGAATATGAAGCTCTTTATAATCATGATCAATTTTATTATAACTATATTCATGATCATATTGATTAACCATTTCACTTCGAACAGCTGAAAAAGCGCCGTCCGCTCCTATTAAAAAATCCGAAACAACTTCTTTTCGTTCGTTATTAATTGTGTGTTTTAAAAAAACCTTAGATTTTTCAAAATTAATATCAATGCACTTTTCATTAAAATAAAGTTTTGCACCATTTTCTTCAGCTAATCTCATCATTACAACATTTAACTCAGCTCTTGAAACAGAATAAATAGCTTGATTCTCATTACCATAAAACTGCTCTGTTAATCGACCTCTATTATCATGCATCACTCTTTTATACATGGGTATGGCGATCTTCTTAATTTGCTTGTCAACTCCCACCTTTTTTAACGCCGTCCAACCTCTTTCTGATAAAGCTAGATTTATAGACTTTCCTGCAGTTATAATCTCTGATCTTAAATCTTTTCTTCTTTCATAAACAGCTACTTTATAACCCCTTTTAACAAGGTATAAAGCGCAAAGGGATCCTGCCAATCCAGCTCCAATAACAGTGATCTTTTTTTTCATTATAATATTTTTTTTAGAACTCTATAAAACTTAAATATATCTAAAAAACTATTATATAAAGGCACAGGAGCAACGCGAATTACATCCGGCTCTCTCCAATCTGCAATCACTCCTCTATTGGTAATCTCTCTAAATAATTTTTTATTTGAGTCCATTACTCTTATTGAAAGCTGACAACCCTGCGGCTTAGGCGTAATAATTCTTATCCTATCTGTTTCAATGCTATTTAATAAAAACATTAGGTAATCTGTCATGACTTTTGATTTTGCAACTAGACAATCCATCCCCACCTCGTCAAAAATAGAAAGAGACGCACGAATTGCAGCTAAAGATAGAATTGGGGGATTGCTTAATTGCCAACCCTCAACAGTTTTGATTGGAGAAAAACTATCTGGCATATCAAAACGGCTTTCCTTATTGTGCCCCCACCATCCTGCGAATCTAGGCAAATTAGAACGATGGTGTTTTTCGTGAATAAACGCTCCTGCAACAGATCCTGGACCAGAATTAAGATACTTATATGAACACCAAACAGCAAAATCTACTCCCCAATTATGAAGTTCTAATCTAACATTACCTGCAGCATGTGCTAAATCAAAACCAACATTTATATTATATTTATGAGCTATTTCTGTTATTCTCTTCATATCAAACAGTTGACCTGTATAATAATTTACTCCACCAAGCATAACTAACGCAATAGACTCATTCTCCCTCTTTATTACTTCTTC
>MDSZ01242707.1_pt1 | contig 10015 bp, 10 predicted proteins | sample 811201 | NCBI WGS metagenome assembly MDSZ01 (sample SAMN05326647, study PRJNA326480) | marine metagenome | isolation source: seawater | place: Indian Ocean: North | collected 2010 | reverse complement strand
TTGTTTCTCAAGTTCTTCTATTAATAAGAATATACCTAAGGCAAGCAAGAGTATAACTTTTATCTCAAAATTAAAGTCTTTAAAAAATAATTTATATTTTGATTTAGTTGCACCTTTTCGTTTTTGTTTCATTATTAATTCTAGGTATACGAAATAATAAAAAAAATGATTTCTTATAAAAAATAAATATAAATATTAACTTTTTTCAACTTTTTAGAAATAAAATTTTTCTTGAACAATTATATTATAATAAAAGGAATGAAATGAGACTTATTTCATGGAATGTAAATGGTATAAGAGCTGCCGTAAAAAAAGGATTTTTAGATTATCTTGAAAAAGAAGATCCAGATATTTTATGTATTCAAGAATCCAAGGCAAACAAAGATCAGCTCTCTTCAGAAATTTTAGAAGATCATGGTTATTATGCATATTGGCATTCGGGTATTAAAAAAGGTTATAGTGGGGTTGCTACTTTTTCTAAGAGAGAACCATTGTTTGTACAAGAAGGACTTGGAATAAAAAAGTATGATGATGAAGGCAGAGTAATCATTACGGAACATGAAGAATTTTTATTATATAATATATATTTCCCTAATGGTCAAAAAGACGATGTCCGTTTACAATATAAATTAGATTTTTATGATGATTTACTCCCTATAATAAATGAGCAAGTTGAATCTGGGAATAATGTTATTGTTACTGGAGATTGGAATACAGCGCATAAATCAATTGACCTTGCACGTCCAAAAGAGAATGTTAATACATCAGGTTTTATGCCTATCGAAAGAGAAAAATTAGACCTCTATGTTTCCCAAGGTTGGGTTGATACATTTAGGCTTTTTCATGAAGAATCGAATAGATATACGTGGTGGACCTATAGATTTGGTGCTCGTCAAAGGAATGTAGGATGGAGAATAGATTACTTTTTTGTCAATCAAGCCTTGGTAGATCATTGTATTAATGCTGATATTCAACATGATATTCTTGGGTCAGATCATTGTCCTATTTTGTTAGAATTAGATATGTAACGATTTTTTGCACATAATCATTCTCATTAGTATTGTCAGTTATTTCCTTTTCACTCTAATTGAATTAATGGATATAGATGCTTCGCAATATAATTTGATTAGCAGAGAGCTTTTATATGGTGATAATTGTTTATATGAATCTCATATAAATAAATCAGGTATTAATTGGTCAGCAAATAATAAACCTTTTTGATTGAAAATTATATTCTCCCCCGATTTTTTTATATAGTTAGGATATTTTTGTTTAAATATTTCAAGCTTGTTTTGGAAGTCATTTTGAAATTCTTTTGGGATTCTCTTTGGGTTAAAACCATTAACCATTCTCATTCCAAAACCAATTAACTCATTAGTTCTTTCAATTACAGAAATAGTTTCTGTGTTTTCAAGAGGTGAAATCCCAGAATTAATTTTTTCAATGTATAAATCAAAAGATTTTACATTGTTCCAACGTTTTTTCCCATCAAATCCATGTGCAGAAGCGCCAAATGCTAAATAAGGTTCAATATTCCAATAATGCATATTATGAATACACTCAAATCCAGGCTTGGAAAAATTTGATATTTCATATGGCTGGTATCCATTTTTTGAAAGAATATTATGAGTTTGAATAAACCAGTCACCCTCTTGTTCGCTAGCTGGCATTGAGATTTTATCTTTTGCAATCATCGAGAATAGTTTTGTATCTCTTTCAGCAGTAAGGATATATGCGGATATATGCTCCGGTTCTAATTTAATCATAGTATCTAAGTCGTTTTTCCAATCGCTCCAAGATTGACCAGGAATTGAATAAATTAAATCGCAATTGATATTATCAAAACCAACAGACCTAGCGTTATCGAATGTCTCAAATATTTGATCCCTGTTATGGATTCTTGTTAGGAATTTTAGTGTTTCAGGTTTAAATGACTGTACTCCTATTGATATTCTATTGATGCCCATTTTTCTAAGAGATTTTAGTCGACCTTTAGGTGCTTCTCCTGGATTTGCTTCAAGCGTAATCTCCTTAATATTTGATAAATCATATTTTTTATCTAAACAACTAAGGATTTCTGACATGTACTCTTCTCTAATGAGACTAGGTGTACCTCCTCCAATAAATATTGTATCAATGATCCAATCTGAAACAGTAATTTTGCATTCTGTAATTTCTTTTTTAAGTGCATCAATATACTGAGGAATTGAATTTTCTCTATTTGTAATTGAATAGAAATCACAATACATACATTTAATAGCACAAAATGGAATGTGTATATATATTCCTGCATATTTCATTATAAAATTTACTCTTTATTTCTTATTAATCTTTTTATATGAATTCTTATTTTGATAACTGAAATTTAGAATATGGGATTAAACATAAAGTTTGCTGATAACAGATTAGAATTAGAAGCTTGCCTAAGGATAAGGGAAAAAGTATTTGTTAAAGAACAGAATATTCCAGTGAATATAGAAATGGATGATAATAATGTAGATGCTGTTAGTATTTGTGCTATAATGAATGAGAAATATGTTGGTACAGCAAGATATCGGGTGACTTCATATGGATTTAAATTAGAAAGGTTTGCAGTTTTGAAAGAATTTAGGAATCAAGGAATAGGTAAAGCATTAGTCCGTTTTATGTTTGATAACTTAAATGAGAATAGAGTTATTTATCTACATGCACAAGAAGCAGTAGTTGATTTTTATTTTTCACTAGGATTTAAAAAAATAAATGATAGATTTTTTGAAGCAGGGATTCCACATTGGAAAATGGTAAAAAAATAAATTTTAAAAGGATTATTCAATTCATTAAACCCGAGTGGATTTTTATGTCTATCTCTCTGGTTAATGGACTCTTTTATGTTGCTTTTAATAGTATCTCTATCTGGTTAACAGCTTCTTTAGTAAATAATGTATTAATGGATTTTGATCAATTAGTATTAGACCAGAAAAATTTGATTGGAATCAATGCTCCAAATTTGAATGAAAAATTAAAAATATTTGTGAATAATTTTATTTTACGGGACACAAATATTGAAACATTGAAAGTATTATGTTTAACAATTATTATTATTTTTGTTTTCAAGAATATCTTTCTCTACTTGAAAAATTTATCAATGTCTTATGTTCAATTGAGAATTGTAACGTCTCTGAGAAATCGTATATATACGCATTTACAAAAATTATCTTTATCTTTTTTTAATAGAAATAAGTCAGGTGATCTTTCATCAATTGTGATGCATGATGTAAACTTACTAAATCAATCGATTGGAACTACTTTTCAAAAAATTATAGTTGAACCAATAAATATTCTTGTTTTTACAACTCTCTTGTTTATTATAAGTTGGAAATTGATGGTTGTTGCACTTTTCATTATACCTATTTCTCAATTTGTAATTCAAGTTATAGGAAAAAGCATTAGGAGAAAGGCTAGAAGAAATACAAAGCAAATTGGTGGCATATTAAGTATAATTACTGAGAATCTTTCAACAATTAGATTGGTCAAGGCCTTTGCTATGGAAAAGAGCGAGGTTGAACGATTTGAGCAAGAATCATGGAAATATTTTAATTTATTATTCCGTTCATCAAAACTACGTTTACTATCTTCCCCAATCATAGAGACAATTGGCGTATCTATGGCTGTTTTATTATTATGGCTCGGTGGCTCAGAGGTTATCGTAGGCTCAGCATTATCTTCAGAAGATTTTTTGAGATTTATGTTTTTATTATTTTCAATGCTTGGCCCTATTCGCTCTTTAAGTAATGTACACATAACCCTTCAGAATGGATATGCTTCAGCTGAGAGAATTTTTGATATATTAGATCAAACCTCAGAAGTTGAAGACACAGGAAATATAGTAATAGATAGACTTAAACATAGTTTACAATTTCAGAATGTTGGATTTAATTATGGTGAGGGTGATTTTAATTTAAATAATATTAATTTTGAGATTAAAAAAGGAGAGACTATTGCTTTTGTGGGTGCAAGTGGAGCAGGTAAATCTACTATTGCTGATCTTATTCCACGCTTCTATGATGTTAGTGAAGGGCAAATTATTATTGATGGTAACAATATAAAAGAATATAAGTTAGATGCCTTAAGACTTGTAATGGGAATTGTCACTCAAGAGACAATTCTTTTAAACTCTTCGATTCAGGAAAATATCACGTATGGGTCATATACTTTTAATGAAGATAGATTATATGAAGCCAGTAAAGCTGCAAATGCATCGGATTTTATCGATAATTTAGAAGAAAAATATGACACCATAATAGGGGAAAGAGGAGTGAAATTATCTGGTGGGCAACAACAGCGTATTGCAATTGCACGAGCAATATATAAAAATCCATCATTATTATTACTCGATGAGGCAACATCAGCGCTTGATACAAAATCAGAGAGATTAGTACAAAATGCTTTAGATAATTTAATGGAAAATAGAACAGTTTTAGTCATTGCACATCGTTTATCAACGATAAAAAATGCAGATAAGATTATTGTTATGGAAGACGGAGTGATTATTGAAATGGGTACCCATAAAATATTATATCAAGCAAATGGTGCTTATAGAAAATTGTATGATATTCAATTTGAGGATTAGGGTATTGTTTATCAAATGAATTTTTTAAAGCTATTTTAATGAGGAATAAATATAAAATACTTTTTGATAGCTATCATTTGTATCATCTCCCTCAATTTGAACCCCTTATAGATTTGTTGGCTAATGATGATAAGTTTGAAATTTACCATTCTACCTCACGAAAAATACAAGCAGAAGAATATGATTTATGTAAATCAATATTAAATGATAAACCTGGTAAATTTATTTCTGGAGAAGATGAGAAAGAACGGGAAAAAATTATAAGAAATCTTGGATTGGATATTTTCATTTGTGGATGGTCTAGGTATGATTTGGATCAATTTGTTAACGAAAAAACTCTTGTTTGTATGGCATATCATGGAATAGGAATCAAACCATCGTATTGGAGAGACAATCATAGTAGAATTGATGTTAGATTTGTTGAGGGTCCATATAGAATTAATCAGTTAAAGAATAAAGGAATTAAAACACAATTAGCTCTCACTGGTTTTATGAAATTAGATTATTTATTTCAAAAGGAAAAAATAAATACAAATGATTTAGTTGAACTATTAAACATTGATCTTACAAAAAAAACTATTCTATATGCTCCAACCTTTTATCCTAGTTCCGTTGAAAATTTAGGTATGAGACTTGGAGAGTATACAAAAGATTATAATTTGATTATAAAACCCCATATGTGGGTATTTTTTGATAAAAGTTTTTCGGGAATAAATTTTAAAAAACAAAAAAAATTATTTTCAGAGCTTGGGATGAAATTTGATCATATCAAGCTAATTCCTCCTAACATGTATAATATCACACCACTATATAGAATATCTGATTTATTAATTACAGAAGCAAGTAGCACCATTTATGAAATGTTAACATTAAATAAGCCCATCATAGTGAATAGGTTTTATAAGCTAAAACTGTCTCATCGTATTTTTAGGCAAAGACTTTATAATGCTAGATTAAACCAATTTATGGAGAATGAGATTTCTCAATTTTGTTTTGAGGCACATTCCCCAAAAGAATTACCTTACATGATTAAGGAAGCTTTAAAGGATTCATCATCAAAGATTTCAAATATGGAAATATATAAGAAAAAAATGTTTTATAAGCTTGATGGCAAGGCATCTCTTAGAGTTAAAGATGCTATACTAGATAGATTGAAACAGCGTAAATAATGAAAGTATTATTTGAGACTCACCATCTTTATTATTGGCCTAATTTTATGCCGGTTGTACAAGAAATGTTAAGACGGGAAAAATTTGAAATTAATGTATCCATTCCAAAGCGTACTATCTCTATTCAAGAAAATATTTTATCTGATGCTTGCAAAGAAATAGGTGTTCAGTTTATCACTGCCGATACTGAAGAAGAGCGGATTTTTTTATTATCAAAAAAAAACTATGATATCATAATTGTTGGTAACGTAGGACAATTAAATAAAATAATTAGGTCAGATGCAGTAGCGGTAATGGTTTATCATGGAATTGGTTTAAAAAATTCTTACTATAATGATGTTGATGATAGAATTAATATTCGATCAGTTGAGTCAATAGCAAGGTATGATGAATTAAAATCACATGGCCATAATAATCTCTTTTTAACAGGTTTTACAAAGCTTGATAGATTATCATCTATTTCAAATGATTTTATTGACAATATAAAATCAAGTTTAAACATTGACCCAATAAAAAAAACAATATTATATGCACCTAGTTTTTATCCAACGTCTATAGAAAAAATTTGTCCTTTTTTACCTGACTTAAGTAAAGATCATAATCTTATCATTAAGTTGCATGGGTTCAGTTGGGAGCAAAAAAAATATTTATATCAAAATGTTATATGCTCTACTTTATCCCAAAATTATAAAGGTATTTATCTTCTTCCGAATGATTGTTATGATATTATTCCATATTATATTTTATCTGATATTTTAATTTCTGACATATCTTCAACTATGTTTGAGTATCTTGCTTTGAATAAGCCTATTATACAGGCGCGATGTTATTCGCTTAAATTTAGACATAGGATTTTTTATAATCGTTTTATGAAAAAGATGGATTTTGAAAGACAAGAGAGTGTTGATTTCGCTTACCAAATATCAGATCCTGCAGATTTGCTTAGTAGGGTATATTTTGCTTTGGATAATATAAATGAGATGTCTCAATTAAGAAAAGAAGCATCGGACTATTACTTAATGAATGCTGATGGTAAGGCATCTTCAAGATTAGTAGATGAAATAGAAAATTATTAAAATGAGAATTGGTATTTATAGTCCCAATTGGATTGGTGATTCCGTGCTTGCTATCCCTTTTGTACAATTATTGAAAAAGCAAGAGCAAGGTGCAGAAATTATTATTGTTTGTAAAGACTGGGTTTGTGGGGTATTTGAAAATCATCCTGATGTAGATGAAATAATATCATTTTCAAATTTTCAATTGAAAGGTCTTTTAAATCTTATTGAAACAGGGAATAGTTTAAAAAAAATTAAATTTGAAAAATTTTATACATTAACTGATTCATTTAGAAGTGCATTTATTCTATGGTTGTCATGTGCTAAAAGAAGGTATGGATATCGTTCACAAATGAGATCTATTTTTTTAACTGATGTTAAGAGTTTGCCAAGCAAAATAACACATAGATCGGAAAAATATTTAAATTTACTTGGCAAGAATAATGGAACTTTAACTAGACCTGAAATACATTTATCAAACGTTGAAACTTCTTGGGCAAAAATAGAAATAGAGAAACTGAATTTAATCAAACCAATTGCCCTTTTCCCATTTAGTGTGGCTAGCAACCGAAATTTGCCTTTTGAGATATTAAAAAAATGGATAAAAAATTCAAAAAGTAATTATCTTATTTTTGGATCAAAAAATGATACTGTAAAGGGGGAGAGATTAATTAAAGATTGCGGTGGTAATAGAATTAAGTCTATCTGCGGAAAATATTCACTTAGAGAATCGATGGCTCTTATTAAAATGTGTGATTATGCTGTAGCTTCTGATAGCGGTTTGGGCCATTTAGCGGCAGTTATAGGTATACCTACAATATCTTTTTTTGGTGTTGGAATTGATACTATAACATCGCCTATTGGTAAAAAATCTAAGATAATTAAACACTGTAACCCATGTTTAGGTTCTTTATGTAAAGATTTGGACAATGATAGGGTATGTATAAAAAAAATATCAAGTTTTGATATAGAAGTTGCTGTCGATGAGTTATCAAATCAGTAATTTTGGTTTATAATGAAAGCATTAATTCTTGCAGCAGGGGTATCGAGGAGACTATATCCCCATACCTATAACATACCCAAATGTCTATTAGAAATAGAAGGAAAGCCAATTATACATTATCAGCTAGAGGCTCTCAAAGATTTAAACGTTAATGATATTACAATAATTGTTGGTTACCATCGCGAAATATTAATATCAAATATTGTAAAATCTTTTCCAGATTTAAAATTTAATTTTATAATAAATCATCATTATTTTGAGACAAATACGGCATATTCTGTTTATAAAGCAAAAGAATCTCTTGATAGCAAACATTTATTAATGAATGCAGATGTCATTTATAAAAAAGAGTTATTAGCAAAGCTATTCAATTCTTCTTATGAAAATGTATTGGCTGTTGATGTAAAATCTTGTGGGAGGGAAGAAGTTAAGGTAATCGATGGAGGGAAGAATAATATAGTTGCAATTGGTAAAGATCTCATTGAAGAGAATTGTTTAGGAGAATTTATTGGAGTGGCTAAATTTTCCAAAGAATTTATGGATACCTTTATACATTCACTAAATAACCTTATCAATGCAGGAGGACAAAATGATTATTTTGAAGCTGCAATTCAACCTCTTTTGAATAAACTGGACGTACACTATATTGATGTCACGGAATATCCATGTTTAGAAATAGATTTTATTGAAGATCTTAATTCTGCAAGAAAACTTTTTAAACATTAAAATTATTTTGGCGAAAATAATACCCTTCAAAGGATACTTGCCTCCATCTTCTTTAGCAGAGATTGTCACTTGTCCACCATATGATGTGCTTTCATCTGATGAGGCGCGGGCAATTGTAAAAAATAATAAAAATTCTTTTTTGAGAGTGATTAAACCAGAAGTTGATTTTTCAGATTTAAATGAATTAGATGTTTCTTTACATGAGCATGCATCAAATAACCTTAAGAATTTTATTGCAGATGGAACTTTGGTTCATGAAAATGAAGAATGTTTTTATGTGTACCAAATTTCAATTGGTGAACATATTCAAACAGGACTTATTGCGGCTGTATCAGTTCGAGAATATGATGATGGTTTGATAAAAAAACATGAATACACCCGCCCTGAAAAAGAAGATGATCGAACATTGCATATTGAAAAAACTAGAGCAAATACAGGCCCAGTCTTTTTAACATTTAAAAGTGAAAAAAAATTTAGTGAATACTTATCAAATATAAAATCTCGAGAAAGTGATATCAGCTTTAAATCTAACGATAGTAGTGTCCATTCATTATGGAAAGTTCGAGATAAAGGTTTTTTATTTGATTTGCAAAAATACTTTCAAACTATTGACTGTCTTTACATTGCAGATGGGCATCATCGAGCAGCATCTGCTTCACGCATTCAGAAGATGTTTGCAGGCAGAAATTCATCCCATAACGGAAATGAACCTTACAATTATTTTTTAGCATCTATATTTCCTCATGATGAAGTAAAAATACTTGGATATAACAGACTAATAAAAGATCTCGCTGGTCTTAGTGAAGAACAATTTTTTAATTCTTTAAAAAGTAATTTTAAAATTATCAAATTAACGCATCCAAAACATCCTTTTGAGAGAAATGTTTTTTCAATGTATCTGAATGGATATTGGTACTATCTTAAAACTAAAAATAAAATTATAGATAAAGATTCAGTTTCTGGGTTGGATGCTTCAATTCTCCAAGATTATATACTAGGTCCTATTCTAAAAGTTAATAATCCTCGAACAGATGATAGGATTGATTTTGTGGGAGGTATTAAAGGGTTAGAAGAATTAGAACGCCGATGCCATTTGGATTCAAAAGTTGCATTTGCACTGCATCCAGTGTTAATTAAAGATTTATTTAAAGTTTCGGATGAGGGTAAAGTCATGCCACCAAAATCAACCTGGTTTGAGCCTAAGCTAAGGTCAGGATTAGTAGTTCGTTTATTTGATTAAGTGGTCAAGTTTAAGTATCCATTGTTTAAATTATATAAGATGAAAACATATATATTTTTGGAGTACAATATATGAATCTATTAAAGAATGAGTTAAAAAATAATATTCCAGTTGTACAAAATGAGATAAAACAGCTCATAAAAGAAAAAGGCGATGAAAAAATTAGTGATGTTACGGTTGCACAAGCATACTCGGGATTGCGGGGGATAAAAG
>MDSZ01241517.1_pt1 | contig 10015 bp, 9 predicted proteins | sample 811201 | NCBI WGS metagenome assembly MDSZ01 (sample SAMN05326647, study PRJNA326480) | marine metagenome | isolation source: seawater | place: Indian Ocean: North | collected 2010 | reverse complement strand
GCCCGTCATTCCCGATAATTTTTTATACAATCTAAAATAATTTTGATAAGTGATTGAAGCTAAAGTTTGATTTTCATCTTGTATATGAACATTTTCTTTTGCCTCAATAGCTTGATGTAAGCCGTCAGAGTATCTTCTGCCACTTAAAATTCTTCCTGTAAATTCGTCTATAATCTGAACCTTACCTTCTTTGACAATATAGTCTTTATCTTTCTGAAATAAGAAATTTGACCTCAATGACTGATTAATATGATGAACGAGATTCAAGTTTTCGGGATCATAAAAATTATTATTTTTAAGCAGCCCTTTTTGTTTGGCAAGTTTTTCAATTTTATCTATTCCAGTATCGGTTAAAATAGCGTTTTTATTTTTTTCATCTAAATCATAATCTTTTTCCTGAAGTTTTTTTACAAAATCGTTTGCAGAAAAATATAGATTACTTTTGTCTTCGACTTTTCCAGATATAATTAACGGTGTTCTTGATTCGTCTATTAAAATACTATCAACTTCATCTACAATACAGTAATTATGTTCTCTTTGTACCATGTCCGCTAAATCGTACTTCATATTGTCTCTTAAGTAGTCAAAACCAAATTCATTATTTGTTCCATAAGTTATATCAAAGGCATAATTTTTCTTTCTTTCAACATCCTCTAAATTTGAAGTTATACATCCAGTTGTAACCCCCAAAAAATCAAATACCTTACCCATCCAAGCCGCATCTCTCTTTGCGAGGTAATCGTTAACTGTAACTATATGCACACCTTTGCCATTTAAGGAGTTTAAAAAAGCTGGCAAAGTTGATACAAGAGTTTTACCCTCTCCTGTTTTCATCTCAGCAATTTTCCCTTGATGAAGAATTATCCCACCTGCAAGCTGAACATCAAAATGTCTCTCATTTAAAACTCTTTTTGCCGCCTCTCTAACTAACGAGAAGCTTTCAGGTATTAATTTATCTATTGGTAACCCATCTTTAACTTGCTTTTTCAAATAATGGGTTTTTTCCTTTAATTCGTGATCCTTTAATGAAGAAATTGAGCTCTCCCTATTATTAATCTCAATTATCAAAGGTTTAATTTTGTCTAATTCCTGTTGATTACCGCTTTTAAATATTTTACTAAATGCTGATGTAAATAGTTTCATTATTTATCTATATATGTATTTATAACTTAAATTAAATAGTAACAATGACAATAAATTTAAAAAACTTTCTATCTGATAAATCCAAACTATCAAAAATGGGAGAATTCCAAGATCTTAAGCCTTTAGATGGTCTGGAAGTATCCTCAATTTCTGCTGACCTATATAGAAATGGTAGAGATGATTTAGCTCTTTTTTATTTTAAGGAAGGAGCAAACTATGCAACACTCACCACAACTAATTCAATAGTGTCCGAAACTATTTCTTGGAATGAAAAATCCAATAAAAAAATAATTAAAGCTTTATTAGTCAACACTAAAAATGCAAATACTTTTACTGGCAAACAAGGGTATGAAGGCATAGATTCGGTTGCTAAAAACTTAGCCAAAACCTTAACTTTAAGAGAGTCTAAATCAAAAGAAGGCATTGATGAGACTGTAAAAATCAAAGACTTAATTTTTGCATCTACAGGCGTCATAGGAGAGAAATTTCCCGCTGATGAAATTAATAGCAGGATTGATGATCTTGTATCAAAGTTAAGAGATGACCAAAATAAATTAATATGGATAAAAACTGCGTCTGCGATTATGACAACAGATACCAAACCGAAGCTTGCTTATGAGGAATTTACTTTTAATAATAAGATAATAAGGATAGCTGCGATAGCAAAAGGATCTGGCATGATAGCACCGAGTTTAGCTACTATGTTATCTTTTATATTTACAGACGCAGATATTCCATCAAATTTACTAAAAGTGTTGTTAAAAAAAGCGGTAGCAAATACATTCAATGCAATTACAGTAGATAGTGATCAGTCCACAAATGATATGGTTTCAATTTTTTCTACCAGAAAAATAAAAATAGGGCATAACAGAGGAATAACAGACCCTGTAATTCAAAAATTTGAATTAGCATTAAAAAGTGTCTGCTTAAACCTAGCTAAACAAGTTGTAGTAGATGGAGAAGGAGCAAAAAAATTTTTAACTATTAAAATAGTAAATGCTAAATCTGTAACAAGTGCAAAAAAAATAGCTTTCTCTATAGCAAACTCACCATTAGTCAAAACTGCTGTAGCTGGAGAGGATCCTAATTACGGAAGAGTAATTATGGGAGTTGGAAAGTCAGGAGAAAAAGTTGATAAAAGCAAAATTTCAATAAAGTTTGGTGACTTTCATTTGGCAGAAAATGGTGCGCCAAGTGTAGATATTGATATGGAAAAAATTAGAGAATATATGAAATGGGACTCAATTATTATTGAAGTTAATTTAAATTTAGGCGCTGAAACTTTTGAATGTTATACATGTGATTTTACTCATGATTATATTGATATAAACGCAGATTATAAAAATTCTACTTGAAAAATTTAAACAAAATATTATCTAATTACTATGATCAAGTATAATCTAACTTGTAAAAACAACCACAGTTTTGAAAGCTGGTTTTCTGATTCAAAAGAGTTTGAACGTCTAAAAAGAAAAAATTTAATTGAGTGTATATTTTGCCATTCTAAAAAAGTAGATAAATCTATAATGGCGCCTGGTGTGCTTAATACAAAAACCCATAATATAAAAAAATATAGTAATGAATTAAATGAATTAAAAAAATTTAAGAAGGACTTACAAAACATCAGAAAATTTGTTGAAAATAATTTTGAATATGTTGAAAAAAATTTTGCTAAAAAAGTGCGGGAAGTTTACTATGATAAAAAAAGTAAGAAAAATATTTATGGATCAACAACAGAAAGCGAAAGAGAAGAATTAAAAGAAGAGGGTATAGACCTATTAAGTATCCCTTGGATTGAAAAAGATAACTAATTTTTTATACTTGTCACAATATAATTTACAGATAAGTTCTCAGATTTTTTCCATTTTTGCGTAATTGGATTGAACTCTAAACCTTTTACCTCATCAATCTTAAAATCAAGTCTTGAAATTTTTTCTTTAATTTCCTCTGGCTTAAAGAATTTATTCCAATCGTGAGTTCCAATTGGTAACCATCTTAAAATATATTCAGCACCTATTATTGCTTTTATGTATGACGTGAAAGTTCTATTAAGTGTTGCTGTAAACATTATTCCATTTTTTTTCAATAATTTTGCACAACTTTTAAAGTATAAATCGACGTCTTCGACATGTTCTACTATTTCCAAATTCAAAAGAACATCATATTTTTCTTTTTCATTCATTTCCTCGGGTGATTTATTTAAATAATTAATATTTAAATTATTTTTTTTGGAGTGTGTCTCGGCTATTTTTATGTTTTTTAAAGATGCATCTATTCCAGTAACAACGGCGCCCAATCTACACATTGGCTCAGACATTAAACCGCCACCGCATCCTATGTCTAAAAACTTTAGTCCTTTGAGAGGTAATTTTTCATTTTTCAAATTAAAATGTATTTTTGTTTTATTTAAAATATAATCAATCCTAATGGGGTTAAACATATGTAATGGTTTAAATTTACCAGAAACATCCCACCATTCGTCGGCTAGCTTTGAAAATTTTTGAATTTCTTCTTTATTTATTGTAGTCATACTGCTCTTTAAAGTATTTAAATAATATTATTAATACTATACTAAATAAAAAATATGACAAAAAAAGTTTTAAAGTTTGGAGGCACATCTGTTGGTTCAATTGAAAGAATCAAACATGCGGCAAATATAATCAAGAGAGAGTTAGATCAGGGAAATAAACTTATAGTTGTCGTATCTGCTATGGCAGGTAAAACTAATGAATTAATTTCACTGTCAAAATCTCTTTCAAAAAATTTTATCAAAAGAGAACTGGATGTACTTTTATCATCTGGCGAACAAGTATCGTCTGCTCTTATTGCAGGAGCTTTAAGTGAACTTGGTATTAAAGCAAAGTCATTCATGAATTGGCAAATTCCAATTTTGACAGAGGGAGATCATAACAATTCAAGAATAATAAATTTGAACGTAGAAACAATTGATAATTTTTTAGCAGATGGGGGTGTAGCCGTAATACCAGGTTACCAAGGAATCTCTAAAGAAGGAGAAATAACTACAATCGGAAGAGGAGGTTCAGATGCTACAGCAGTAGCAATTGCAAAAATATTTAACACAGATAGTTGTGAAATTTATACTGATGTAGACGGGGTATACTCAACAGATCCAAATAAAATTCCAGTTGCAAAAAAAATTGACAGAATATCTTACGAAGAAATGTTAGAACTCTCATCTTTAGGCGCAAAAGTTATGCAACCGTCAGCAGTGCAAACAGCTATGATTTATGAAATTCCTCTTCAAGTAAGGTCCACGTTTACAGATCGCCAAGGTACAAAAATTTTTAAAAAAGAAAGTTTAGATTACAGCAAGGCAGTTACAGGTGTTGCTTACTCAAAAAACGACGCTAAAATCACCTTGCAATCAGTTGAAGATAAACCTGGTGTTGCGGCAGAAATTTTCGAGCCACTAGGCAAAAATCAAATAAATATTGATATGGTTATTCAAAACGTATCATCTGATGGCAAAACTACTGATATATCGTTTACTATTAAAAGAGAAGATCTTGATAAATCTATGGAAATTCTAAAGAATAATAATAAAATAAAATATAAAAATTTGAGTTATAAAAACGATGTATCAAAAATTTCCATTGTTGGCGCTGGTATGGTCTCAACGCCTGGTGTAACATATAAAATGTTTCGTGCTTTGTCAGAAGAAAATATAAATATTTTAGCAATATCAACATCTGAAATTAAAATTTCAGTTATAATTAATGATTCTGATACTCTTAAAGCTGTGAAAAAATTGCATAATATTTTTAATTTGGATTAAGATGGAAATAAGACCATATAGAAAAATTATAAGAAAAAAAACTAAAACAATTAAAGTTGGAAATGTGTCTATAGGAGGCGACTCGCCGATTAGCGTACAATCAATGACAAATACATTAACAACTGATGTTTCAGCTACCGTAAAACAAATTCTTAGCTTAGAGGAGAAAGGCGCAGATATAGTCAGAGTTTCATGCCCTGACGAGAGTTCTACAAAATCTTTGAATAAGATAACCAAAGAAGTTAACGTCCCCATAGTCGCAGATATCCACTTTCATTATAAAAGAGCAATAGAAGCAGCAAAAAATGGTGCAGCTTGTTTAAGAATTAATCCTGGAAACATTGGTTCTAAGGATAGAATACTTGATGTAGTAAAAGCAGCAAAAGATTATAATTGCTCATTAAGAGTTGGAGTTAATGCTGGGTCTTTGGAAAAAAAACTACTTGAAAAGTATAAAGAACCTTGTCCTGAAGCCTTAGTGGAAAGTGCAATGTATAACGTCAAATTATTTGAGGATAATAATTTTTTTAATTTTAAGCTAAGCGTTAAATCTTCTGATGTTTTCCTTGCAATTAAATCATATGAAAAGTTATCTGAAATTTGCCCGTACCCGTTACATCTTGGGATAACAGAGGCTGGGGGTCTTTTAACAGGGAGTATAAAATCTTCAATAGGTATAGGTCACCTTTTGATGAAAGGTATCGGTGATACCATAAGAGTTTCTCTTTCTGCCGATCCAGAGGAGGAGATAAAAGCTGGATATGATATTCTGAAGTCTTTAAATTTGAGATCAAGGGGTGTAAAAATTATATCTTGCCCCTCTTGCGCAAGGCAAGCTTTTCCAGTCATTGAAACAGTAAAGGTTTTAGAGGAAAAACTTTCTCACATCAAAAAACCTATCACTTTGTCGATTATAGGCTGCGTAGTTAATGGACCAGGTGAGGCATCACAAACTGAAATTGGACTGACCGGAGGTGGCAATGATAGTAATCTACTATATCTTTCAGGTATACCACATACAAAAGTAGCAAATGAAAAAATAATAAGCCAAGTTGTTAAATTAGTTGAGGAGAAGACTAAAGAAACAAATAATTAAATTATGATACCCAGAGAAAAAGTTGAAGCTATAGTTTCTAGGCACAAACTTATCGAGAAAGAACTTTCAAGCGGTACTATAGATCCTAAAAATTACGCAGAAAAGTCTAAAGAGTACTCTGATTTAGGGATAATTTTAAAAAATGCAAAAGGCTACTTAGAGTTTGAAAGAGAAAAAAAGGGTTTAGAAAACATAATTAACGATAAAAACAGCGATGAAGAAATGGTTAATTTAGCTAGAAAAGAACTTATAGGATTAAATAAACAATACGAAATTAATGAAAACAAACTTAAAATATTTCTTTTACCTAAAGACTTGGACGATGAAAAAAATGTTATTGTAGAAATAAGAGCTGGGACTGGTGGTTTAGAAGCAACTCTTTTTTGCTCTGATCTATATAAAATGTATGAAAAAGTTTGTTCAAAAAAAAAATGGAAAATTGAAATTATTAATCTTTCAAAAAGTGAGGCAGGTGGATTTAAGGAAATTATATTCTCGGTTAGTGGTGATGACATATATTCTTATTTAAAATATGAGTCTGGTGTACATCGAGTTCAAAGAGTGCCAGATACAGAAACACAAGGAAGAGTTCATACGTCTGCTGCAACAGTCGCAGTTTTACCTGAAGCTGAAGAATTAGACATTAACATTAAAGATAGTGATTTAAGAATAGATGTATTTCGGGCAGGAGGCCCAGGTGGCCAATCTGTGAATACAACTGATAGCGCTGTGAGAATTACCCACTTACCGTCTGGAGTAGTTGTAAGTCAACAAGATGAAAAATCTCAACATAAAAATAAAGCAAAGGCACTTAAAATTTTAAGAGCAAGAGTATATGAGGCTGAAAAACTAAAAAAAGATCAGGAACGATCCAAAAATAGAAAAAACCAGATCGGGAGTGGTGACAGATCTGAAAGAATTAGAACGTATAACTTCCCACAAGGCAGAGTCACAGACCATAGGATAAATCTTACTTTACATAAGCTAGATGAATTTATGAGCGGAGAAATTCACGAAGAGATGAATGAAAGTTTAAGGCTTAAAGATCAAAATTTAAAATTAAAGGAGTTAACTTGATGTTACAAAGTGAATTACTTAAAATTGGATCAAATTTTTTAAAAAAAAAACTAATTCATTCTTACCAAATTGACTCTGAGGTTTTACTTGCAGAAATTTTAGGCAAACCTAGGGAAAATATATTGTTAAATTCAAACCTAAAAATCAGCAAATCTAATGTAAAAATATTTAACAAACTTATTAAGAAAAGAGGAATGAGTAAAGTTCCTATAGCATATCTACTTAAAAAAAAAGAATTTTGGAGTTTAAATATGAATGTTTCCAGAGATGTTTTAATTCCAAGGCCTGAAACAGAGTTATTAGTGGAAAAATTAGTTAGTATTTATAAAGGTCAAAAACCATTTATTTTAGATGTTGGCACTGGTTCTGGATGTATAATAATTTCATTATTAAAGGAGTTAAAAAATGCAAAGGGCGTAGCAATTGATATTTCTAACAAAGCTATTACGTTAGCTAGGAACAATTCTATCAACAATAACATTTCTAACAGAATAAGGTTTTCTAAATCATGTATTACAGATGCCCATAGAACAGGTTTTGATTTAATCGTATCTAATCCCCCTTACATTCCCTCAAATCAATTAAAAAATTTAGATGTTACTATTAAATATTTTGAGCCAAAAATAGCTCTAGACGGAGGAAATGATGGGCTTGACGTCATAAGAAAACTTATCTACAAATCTGGAAAAATCTTAAAGAAAAATGGATTACTAGCCCTTGAAATTGGAAATGGGCAATATAAAAAAGTTTCACAAATATTAAAGAAAAATAAATTTATAGAAAAATTTTTAGTAAAAGATTATAGGGATAACATAAGATGCATTATATCTGCTTTGAGACACTATTAATGATTTGTAAAAATTATGAATAACAGACGAAGAAACTTTAGAGGAAGACAACAAAAGAATAACTTCAGAAGAAGATCAACATCTAATCATGGTGCTAATGGACATATACCAACAAATCATGGAAACAAGAGTTTTAGTCGTAATGGATCTTTATCAAATCCAATAAGCATAGAGAAAGTAATTTCAAAATATCAACAATTAGCAAAAGATGCACAAAGTAACGGAGATCCTGTTTTAATTGAAAACTATCTCCAGCACGCAGAACATTATTCAAGAAAATTAGCAGAAATAAATTTTAAGAATAAGTCTGCAGAGGAAAATGATGTATCGGACGATGTTAAAAAAACCCAAACAAATTCATTTAAAGATCAATAATAAATTATTTTACTTATTATTTAAGTTCAGCTAATTTTAAGTCAATTTTAATTCTTTCTAATTCAAATTGGTTCCTTGACTCACCTTTTAAAATCTTTCCTGATGGAAGTTTTAATTTTTGAGAATTAACTTTTTTTCCATTGACAACTACTTCGTAATGTAAGTGTGGCCCAGTTGACATTCCTGTGGAACCAACATAACCAATTATCTGACCTTGTCTGACCTTTCTTCCTTCTTTAATCCCACTAGCAAATTTTGACATATGGGCATAGATTGTTTCATAAGTTGAGTTGTGTCTAATCTTTACACAATTTCCACCACCTCCACACCATCTGGCTCTAGTCACAGTTCCTGAACCGGAAGCCATAATCGGAGTTCCCTTCGGAGCAGCAAAATCTGTACCTCTATGCATTTTGTTGAAACCTAAAATAGGATGTTTTCTCATTCCGAATGATGAGGACAATCTCGCGCCATTAATTGGCGTTTTCATTAATGACTTAACAATACTTTTTCCATTGATGTCATAGTAGCCTAATTCATTTCCATCATTAAAGTTGTAAAGATTTATTTCTCTATTATTTACATTCATATGTGCGTAAATTATTTTTCCAGTATCACGAACTACATCGTTATCGTCTAAAAATTTTTCATAAAAGATTTCAAAAGTATCTCCTTTTCGAATGTCCCTTTGAAAATCAATTTCAAAACCATATATTCTAGCGAATTCAATGATTATGTTAGGTTCTATTCCAACACCAGTAGCCGCCGAATATAAATTATTGTCAATGGTATTTTTAACGACTACCTCTTTCTTATTTAGTTTTAAAATATTTTCATTTATATCAAAATTATTTTTATTTTTTTTGATTTCCACACTTAAAGTATTATTAATTGGATAAAAAATACTTATAACTTCGTTTGAGTCTTTTTCTGTTTTTTTTAAAACAATATATAATTCTCTACCAGCATAAATATTGGTTAATTTTTTCTTTTTTAAACCATCAATTATTTTTTGTATTTCATCTTCAGGTATTTTAAATTTATTTAAAATTTTTCCAATTGAGTCATTATTTTCAATTTTATAATTAAATTCTGAATAAGGACTTTTTAAACTTTTGAAAAATGAATTTTTTAAATCTTGAACTTCTCCAGTGTTAAAAAATTTTTCAAGACGTTGTTCATTTGATTTCTGCTGATTGTTTATAAAATTGTATGTCATTAAATAGACAGTAAATGATATGAGTATTATCGAGGTATAGATTATTAAACTAAGTCTTTTTACGTAACTTACTTCAACCTTAGCCTCATTTTTAGTCTTGATAAAAGGAACAAACTTTTTCATCAAATCTTTTAACGTCATAGTTGTTTTTATAAAAATTAATTAAAGTTTGCAATTGTTTGAAGGTAAATAAGCTTGATTTTAAAGGCTTTTTTCGACAATATACGCCTTGACAAATTCATCTATTGTAATACAACGGGCGCTCACCTCTACTACAAGATTTTATCAATAGAAGAGGTGTGTTTAGATTTTGCTTTAAAATCTTAGCTTTTTTAAATTGTGAATTTTTAAGAAGAGAAGTGTGGACGGCTAGGTTAATTAAGAAATTGTCGTACACGCTTTAACGAAAATAACTTTTATTACCTAAAAGTTATAAAGCTAGTGTGCGCCGTTATTAAACT
>MDSZ01196697.1_pt1 | contig 10015 bp, 5 predicted proteins | sample 811201 | NCBI WGS metagenome assembly MDSZ01 (sample SAMN05326647, study PRJNA326480) | marine metagenome | isolation source: seawater | place: Indian Ocean: North | collected 2010 | reverse complement strand
TCTTCTTCTTCTTCTTCTTCTTCTTCTTCTTCTTCTTCTTCTGTTGTCTCTCGATGGACGACACGAACAGATTTTGTCGGCCAAACGAGGCTACAACGGCACGGCCGTGGTGCATTCGGGCAGCAGCGCGACCAACAGAAAAAGCGTCCGTCAGAGAGGACAAAAAAAGTCGACTTTGGGATTAAAATCGCTCACGAGAGCGTCCATGGAAGAAGCCGAAGAGGTGGAACTGGACGCCATGGAACGAATGGAGAAAGCGATGGATGTAATGTCGGATAACTTTGCCACGGTGAGAACCGGACGAGCGAACCCGAACATGCTGGATAGGATAGAAGTTGATTATTACGGGGCGATGACGCCGTTGAAATCCTTATCGAATACCAACAACTTGGACGCGCAAACGCTCGTTATTCAGCCGTTCGATAAAGGCGCCTTGAAAGAAATCGAGAAGGCCATCGTGAGATCGGATTTGGGGATCACTCCATCCAACGATGGGTCGGTGATTCGATTAGTCGTGCCACCGTTAACGGCAGAACGAAGAAAAGAGCTGACCAAACAAGTCAGCAAGTTGGGCGAAGAAGGCAAAGTGGCTTTGAGAAATGTGAGAAGAGACGCGATGACAAAGATAAAAAAAATGAAGACAGACAAGACGTTGGGCGAGGACGAAGTCGCTTCGTTCGAGAAGAAGATTGAAGAATTGACGTCTTCGTACGTGAAAAAAACGGAAGATGCGGTGAAAGCGAAGGAGAAAGAGTTGACCACGGTTTAATTGAAAAAGTACTACATCAACGTCAATACTAATACTAATTTTGTTTTTGGCTCTCCACGTCGTCGAAGTCTTCCTCCTCCATGGACAGTCGTTCGGCTGGACTGACGATCTTTCTCCACTTTTGCGGTCCTAAATCTCTGGCTAAGATGAACACGTTCTCCGAGAGTCGTAAAATGAAGAGTCCTAGGACGACGAGCCAAATGCCGAATAACCTGAGCTCTAGCTTCGACACGAAAAACCACAACGCATACGCCGAGAGAGGTAAGTTAATAGCCTGCGTGATGGCAGCAAACTCTATTCTCCCAGTCGCAAAAACTAATCCGTCCGTAACGCAAACGCAGCAGTACGTCAGAATGGTGAAAAATACTATCGGCGCCACGGATCCTACCTCTGCCATTACCGTCAAGTTTTTCGTGAACAACTCTGGTTGATACGCTAAAATAGAAGCGCAAATTGATCCAACTCCTGCTCCTAATCCCGACCCAGCTAATAAAAGAAGTCTCCCAGCTTTTCTCACGTAAAGCGACTCTTTACTCGTCGCGAAGCCGTTTGCGTTTCTCGGCCCAGCCGTAGCGAGAATGGACTGCGCGCACGCCGATAATGGTTCCGGGCAAAACTGCGCCACGGATACGATGCCAGCGACGATTTGGTGCGCGGCGATTGTAACGACATTGATTGTTGACGCCAAAGCCGCCGCGTAACTATAGAATAACATAATGCACACCGATCTCACGGATAATACGCCACCAGCGGTAATGAATGGTTTCAAACGCGCTCTCGTGGGCATCCGAAACATCAAATTGTGATTTCTCGAAAGCTTTCGCATAAATATCGCAGCTGCGCATGTTTGCGAAAACGCCGTAGCTATGGCGGCGCCCGCGATACCCATTTTGGGTGGACCAATGACTAAATACAAATCCAAAACTAAATTCAATCCTCCAGCGAAAGCGAAGATCTTCATCGGCGATTGCGAATCTCTTTGACCGAGACACGTCGCCGTACCGACGAGCGTTATCAAAAAACATGGCATCGTGAAAGCTCTCGTCCTTAAATACGTCACAGCCGGTTGCATGACATGAGGTTGCGTCTGCATGAGATCTAAAAGCGGCACCGCGAAAACAATCATACTAAACGCCGCTAAAATTCCCATGATAATCGCAATTGTGAGCGCGTCGGAAATGACCATCGCTAATCCTTTCGCGTCTTTCGCGTCCATATTTCTGCTCACCATGCCCGTTGTGGCAATCGTCAGAAATTGAAATATCATTGCGACGAAACCGAAAATGGACGTGTTCGGACCCAAAGCCGCTAAATACGACGCCGATATGCGACCGACGCACGCGGTATCGACTAAAGTCATGACTGGATCGCACAAGACAGCAGCAAGCGCGGGAACAGCAAATTTTACGATTTGTCTCAACGTCAGCGCTGGAAAGTCTATTTCTTTTTCTTTTCTACTGTTGTGGACGACGAGCGATGATGCGCCTGTGTTTGTTCTGGGTGACTTCTGCCCAGAAGAGAGTGCTCCCATCATTTTGGGGCTTTTTTGTTCTCTCGTCGACGAATGCGTCATCTCTATGTTGCTGTTTGTAGTGTTGTTATTCATCGCGCCGTGTCCTCTGGGATGTAAACCTCCCGTGTCTTTCGATTTATCGCCCGCACGCATCAATCCTTCCGCGACATCAATCGGTCTGTTTTGCTTCTGTTGTTGTTCAGAAGAATTCATCGTCGGTGGTTTTGAATCTCCTACGCCCATGATTTCAACCGTAACTCTTTTTGTCGTCGTCGTTGTCGTCGTCGTCTTCGATATTGCTTGTCCTTCTCGTCGTTGTCCCTCTTCTTCGTCGTTGTCTTCGTATTGCGCAAACCTATCTTGATCCTCTCCAAATTGATACAAGGTTTCGTCGTATACAGGAATGCGTTCTTCTTGTTCTTCTTCTTCTTTGTCTTCTTCGTCGTCTAAATCGTAGTCTTCTCTTCTGTCGTCGTGCGCTCTTCTCGCAAACGTCGTCTTTGTCGTTGTTTCGCCGCCGCCAGTCGTGGTCGTATTAAATCTCACAGCAGCAGGAGCACCTCCGGGAACAAAAAATCTGCCTCTCCGTCTTCTCACCGAGACGCTCTTCGGTGTATTGAAGACCGCTGCACGATGGTTGTTGCTCACGCTTTTCGTCTGCATTCACAAAAGTTCAACAAAAGTATATCCTCCCCTTCTTTCTCGTCGGGTGCGCGCGGTGGTCTCGTCTTCTTCTCTGGTCGACAAAAGAAAGACCTTTCTTCTTCTCTTCCGGTTTCGAATCTTTGAATCCTCTCGAAGCTTTTCTTCTTCCCGGGAAGGAGGAAAAAACGCGTCGTCGTTGTCGTCGTCGTTGGCGACACAAAAAAAGCGACGAGAAAAGTCTCCTCCTCCTCCTCCTCTTCCTTTCGCCGAACGACGACTTTTTTTTTACGGTCGTCTCGCGCTGTTGTTGGAGGGGATAGTGGTCCGTTTGTGGTGTTTTTGCTCCTTTTTTTTGCGCACTCTTTTAGTAGTATATTCTACTATCATAGAGAGGCGTTCGTAAGTGCGGCGGGTCAAAGACGTTCGTCAAGGAGAAACACAAGACGACACGAAGAACGGACTCTTTTTTTTTCTTCTTCTTCTTCTTCTTCGTGTAAAGGGAGGTTTAAAAAAGGTTCCTCTTCGACCCCTGCCGAAGAACACACGCGTAAAACAGGTAATAATAATACTAAAAACGATAAAATAACAAAGGAAACTCTCTCGTCTCGTCTCTCTCCAAAAAAACAAAAAAAAAAAATCGAAAAGAAGAAGAAGAAGAAGAAGAAGAAGAAGAAGAAGAAAAAACAACACACACACACACAACAACAACACAACACAACACAACAAACGAGGAGGAACTTTTTTTTTTGTCGTCGTATTTTTTTGTCGTCCTTTTGTTCAAAAAAATCCAGCCAAAGTGTTGTTTTCCGAAGAGAGAAAAAAAGAAAGAAAAAAGGTGCTTCGTTTGTTTGTGCGCACAAAATAATTGTGGAACAAGAAGAAGAAGAAGAAGAAGAAGAAGAAGAAGAGATGAAGGAGGAGGAGGAGGAGGACGCCGACGCCGACGCCGACGAGAGTTGGCGAAACCACCCGGCGTTCTGGGAGAAAGGGGAAGACGGGAACGCGGAAGACTGGTTCGACGAAAACTCGGACGCGTTTCAAGCGCTGAAAGCGTTGCTTCAAGACGACGGGGATTTGACGACGAAAGAAAAAGCGGAGATGCAAAAACAGAAAGGGAACGGGCAGTTGAAATATAAGATGCAGAAGATGTACATACGGAAAGCGGTGGAAGAGTACACGCTTGGGATTGCCGTGTGCGCGGACGCTTTAAATGGTGTAAATAACGTCGTTGATGTCAATGGTGATGATGATGTCAATGATGGAAGCAAAAGCAACGACAACGTCAACGACGGCGAACGAAAGGAAGAGAAAACAGAAGAAGAAAAAGAAGAAGAGAGGAAAGAGATACGGACGGTTCTCTCGCAACTATACAACAACAGAGCGTTTGCGGCGTTGAATTTAGGAAACAACAAACGGTGCATCGAAGACGCGGAGAAGTGTTTAGAGATTGACGCGACAAACATCAAGGCATATTTTCGAGCGGCGACGGCGTGTAAAAACTTGTTCGAGTACGAACGATGTTTGAAGTTTTGCAAGAGAGGCTTGGAGGTGGAAAAAGACGCTCCCGAGCTTAAATCGTTAAAGAAAATAGCCAAAAAGCGTTTCGAAGTGGAAAAGGCGGAAAACGAGAAACGGTTAGAGATCAATCGAGGTTCGGAAGTGTTGGCGAAAACGTTGACGCAGACAAAGAAAATCAAGTGGGGGCCGCCGAGATTACACACCGGGCAAAAGTTACCAGAGTACGACGAACAGGCAAACGAGTTCGCGTTTTTCACGTTAATTGTGTACCCAGAATTCGATCAAACGGACGTCATACAACAGTTTCGAGAGAACGATAGCTTTAAAGCGCACTTGGACGTTCTGTTTGATCCGAATGGGCCTCCGTTACCGTGGGACGAAAAGAACGAATACAACAGAAGTTCAGTCAGGTTGTATTATGAAACGAACGCGGTAAAACCGTACGAAGAAGAGGCGTTGGCACTGAAAATTGCCGAATACGCCGGTGGAGACGTGAAAGAAACGATGATGCAAAGTGAATTAGAGTTGAATTTAGAAGCGTACAGAACGGACCCGAGAGATCGAAAATTCGTCGCGTTGAAAAGCGAAAACTGGACGCTTGCGGATGTCATGAAAGAGAAAGAGTACGTCGTCAGCGGCCACCCAACTTTATTCTGCGTGGTTAAAGGCAGCGCGTTTGAAGAGAAGTTTTTGAACGGACAGTGGACGTATTAGTATAGCGCGGGTGAAGAGATTACCCACACATAGGAGTAGATAAAATAATGAAATAGTATTTTGTGGGTTGTAAGTTCGTACGTACGTATGTAGCATGAGAATCAACACTCGGCGTCGATCGAAATCACATTACAACATTTTTAAGATCCACAACATCGTTTAAAGCGCTTTCCACTATTACACGGACACGGTGAGTTGTTCGAATACGCGCCCTTTAAATTTCGAGCCTCTCGTTTCATGTCCCCGCTCTTTTGCAAATCTCTCACTATGTTCTCAAAATCCGCGACCGATTTCGGTAAGCTCGCGCCGCCGGCTAAAACTGCTTTTCGAATCTTTCCAAACATCAATTTCGTCGTCGCGTGCGCTAATATCACTCGTTTCACCTTATCCGCGGTGATTTCATCGTCTCCGCACGCGTTTGCCACCTCTTTCAGTCGTCGCCCTCTCTTCCCGACCGTCGTCGGATCCTTCAGCTCTTCCTCCGTGAGTTGGTGCGCGATGCGTTCCAACTGTTTGGGTGTTACACCAATTTTGCTAAATCCGCTGGCGTTCACTTGAGACGCGTCCGTGCCTTCTCGTTCTGCTTTCGCGAACATCTCGACGAACTCGCGCATCGTGAACGTTGCCGGAGGCAGGTCCATGGCCTCGTTCGGCGGCGGCGGCGGCGGCGGCGCGTTTCTTTTCGCAGTATTAGTATTGCCACCACCACCGAAGAAGAAGCCTTTGAGAGCATCGAACGCGTTGGACGACGACAAAGAAGAGCGGCTTCTTCTCATCAAAGTCCCACCATCGCGAAAAAAGATCTTCTCCATCGAGCATCGTCTCATCGCATCAAGCGCGTTCGACTCTTGGTCTTCTTCTTCTTCGCATGATGATTTTTGGTGCCGTTCTTTTCGCGATCGGAGAAGAGCGCGGCGTCACTAAAGTGTCGCATTCTTCTTCTTTTCGTCACAACGAATTCTCGTCGTGGGGCCCAAAGGCGGGAGAAAACGCGATGATGAGGAGGAGGACGATGATGAGGACGATGATGATGATGACGAAGATGACGACGACGACGACGACGACGACGACGACGACGACGACGCGGACGAGAGGCGCGTGGTCGTCGTCGTCGTCTTTATCCGCATCTCGGTGGTGGTCTTCCAAAGCCGCAGCGACATCTCATCATCAGAACGTCGTCTTCGCTCCCAAAGTGTCGTCTTTGAGGTCGTCGTCGTCGTCGGCCTCGGCGAACGGTGGTGGTGGTGGTGGTGGTGGTGGTGCTTTAAAACCTCGACAAAGAAGAAAGCGACGAACGGTACACGTGGAAACCTACGGGTGCCAAATGAACGTCTCGGATAGCGAAGTCGTCGCGTCCGTGTTAACCGCGCACGGCTACGAGCTCGTGGACTTTACCACTCAAAGAGCGGCTTTTGGAGAAAACAACGCGACGACGACGACGACGAATATGCCAGAGGTTATTTTAGTGAACACGTGCGCGATACGAGACAAAGCGGAGGAACGAGTGAAGACTCGATTGAGACAGTTTCGATCGATGAAATCACAGGTACCACCACCCCACGACTCGTCGTCGTCGTTAGTAGTAGGAGCAACAACAACAACAACAAAGAGTGCGAACAACACGAATGCGAACGCGACAGTTATCATCGGCGTCTTGGGGTGCATGGGCGAGCGCATCAAAGGCGAATTGTTGAAAAAAGACGCGAAGGGCGCGCGGTTGGCGGATATCGTGGCCGGGCCAGATAGTTATCGAGACTTGCCGAGACTGATTGAAAACGCGATCTTAAGTAACAGTAGCAGTAGTAGGAAAGAGAAAAAAGGAGAAAGAATAATACGAGACGATACAGATGGAAACACGTCCCCATCGTCGCGAAAACGATTCGAGCCAAAGATTACGGAGACGATGAATGTCGAGTTATCGACGACGGAAACGTATTCGGAGATTTTCCCGATGCGAAGAGGTCGGGTTGAAGATATGAGCACGTCCGCGTTCGTGACAATACAAAGGGGATGCGATAACATGTGTGCGTTTTGTATCGTTCCGTTTACGCGCGGGAGAGAACGTTCGCGAGATTCGGCGTCGATAGTAGAAGAAGCGAAGAAAAGATTTTACGAGGAAAATGCACGCGAGATTGTTTTGCTTGGACAAAACGTGAACAGTTACTCGGATAAGACGTGTTCAGCAGAGGAATCACCATCGTCCACAACAATAACAGCGGCAAAAACGAACGCAGTATACGCGGAAGGGTTCAAGAGCGTGTACGTGCCGATTAGGAATCAAGATTACGATTTCGCTAAATTGTTGAAAGACGTGTGCGCCATCTCGCCGGAATTACGCGTCCGATTCACATCGCCGCATCCCAAAGACTTTCCGGATAATCTGCTCCAAACGATTGCTAAGACACCGAACGCTTCAAAATTGTTACACATGCCGGCGCAGTCTGGATCGACGTCTGTTCTCGAACGAATGAATCGAGGATACTCTCGCGAAGCGTATTTGAATTTAATCGACAAGGCGAAAGCGATAATACCAGACGTAGCGTTCAGTTCCGACTTCATCTCTGGCTTTTGCGGAGAAACCGAAGAGGAACACGAAGACACTATTTCTCTTTTAAAACAAGTGCAATACGAACAGGCGTTTACTTTTGCGTATTCTTTGCGAGAGAAAACGGCAGCTTCGAAAAAATTAACCGACGACGTGCCGGAAGAAACTAAACAGAGACGATTGGCCGAAGTCATCGAGACGTTCCGCGAAGTGGCCAAAGAGAAAGCAAAGGGCGAAATCGGGAAGACGCACTTAGTTTTAGTCGAAGGGGTGAGTAAACGCGACGATACGAAAGCAACTGGAAGAGCAGATAACGGGAAACGCGTCGTTTTCATGAACGAAGATGAAAAAAGTAAGAAAGGAGAGTACGCGGAGGTGCGGATTCGAGAAGCTGGCGTGAACACACTCATCGGCGATTTCGTGAAGAAAACAACCGCGAAAGCGTTTTATGAAGCGAATGGAGGGAGAGCTTGGTATTTCTAAATAATAAATGTACGTGTAGTAGTTAATATATGTAATAATTGTATAACAATAGACAACATATCACGCGTCATCTCGTAAGAGCACACCTCGCGTCGTACAAAACGTGTCTGGATTGACGAAAATATAATAAATAATCCACGTCATCATCATCTTAAACAATAAGCGATGTTAGATTTAATAATATTGATGTTGTTGTTTACGCCAACTTCAACTTCTTCATGATGTCCTTACCGTGCGCGGCATAAATTCCCATGGCGGCCATGATGCCCATTTGTATCATGCTTTCTTTGTGGAATTTGCACGGCGTGATGGATTTTTCCGTGCGCATCAAGTACATCATGCACAAGGTGGCCACGGTGCGAACCTTGGCGAAACCAACTTGTTCGTTCTCATTCAAGTACGATTGGGCGAAAATCAAACCGATGATGGTTCCCATCAACATGACGCAGGCCCAGTCCATTTGCGCGTACTCGATAGCAGTTCTCTTCCCTCTCACGTTATACGCAACCGCGAGGAAGTCAGTCATGGTCATTTGAAAAAAGAAGCCCAAGCATCCGAGAGTCATGCCAAAGAGGCACTTGGCTGTGGTTGTCGCTGGTTTGAACCAAACCTTGCCGGCAGGTAAGTTAGACGTCTGGACGACGGATGCAAACAAGCCGATGAACACGAAAGAGGCGATGATCCCCGGCGTGTATTCTTTCGCGGCTGAAATACCACCGACAGCTCGAATAGCCGGCGTGGAGTGTGCAATTTGCAAAGTCAATCGTTGGCACGCGCAGACTAAGCCCAGAACGCAATATCGCAACCTGGCACTTTCCGAGCACTTAAAGCAGACGTAAAAACCATCCGCGAGCATGGTGCACAAAAGGAGGCCGGTCCAAGACGCTCCGGAAGCTTGTACCACGGAAGCTTTGCCGAAGAATTTCGAACCAGCGCTTTCCATCGGTAAACCGATCTTATCGCCTAAGATGCAGACGGCGTAGTACACACCCATCAGGTTGCTGACGAGGATGACCTGTCGATTCGTTTCGTTTAAAGGAAGACGACGAAGACGAAGCAGAGAAGAGAGCGTGAGTATAAACGCGGCGCGTATTTTGAACACGGGGGAAAATTGCGTGCACCGCCAATTTGAATACTAATTTGAATTGGGTCGCAATTAAAAATCCAATTCCTTCCGCTCGCGCGACGCCAACGAAAAAAGCGAAAAATTCTTACCTTTTGCGAAGACGAGAGAGAAGACCACATGATGCAGTAACTTTGTGTTGTTCGTATTCGAGAGATTCGATCGAATCGAACGATGTTTTGGTTGGTAAAAAGTGAGGAGAATATATTTTTTTGGACAATTATTTTTAATTAATTATTCGAACACACTTTTTGGCTTCCTTTTTCCCCTTTAGGAAGACCCTTCTCTTTGTACCAACCCACACACACCAAAACAAGGAAAAAAGAACTTTGACGACGCTATACGCGGAGGAGTAAAGAGGGGTACCATCAAAAACGTGTTTCTCAGAGTAGATTTTTATTATGCGCCATAAAATCAATCGCTAAACAACAAACTCGCGGCCGTTTCCGCGTTCCCACCGGTCGCTTCCAAAGCCTGGACGACTCGTTCGCGAGAGAATCCCAACTGCATGAGATTAGAGACGACGACTTCGGGAAAGGCATCCGCGGTGCCTCCCGCTCTTTCTCCTCTTAAACCGCCAGCGAGTGGGGGAGAAACGACGCCAGAGATTTCCGTCGTCGCCGGACGCGACGGGCGTTCGTGCACTCCACTCACCTCGGCGACGTCTGGTACTAAAACTTTGTTGTTGTTGTTGTTGTTGTTGTT
>MDSZ01188933.1_pt1 | contig 10015 bp, 10 predicted proteins | sample 811201 | NCBI WGS metagenome assembly MDSZ01 (sample SAMN05326647, study PRJNA326480) | marine metagenome | isolation source: seawater | place: Indian Ocean: North | collected 2010 | reverse complement strand
TTTCATATTCATTTTTGATTTTGTTAAATAAAAGATCATCATAAACACTCACATAGAAATCATCAAGACACTCAGGACCCTTTTTGGTAATAAATCTTGTACTCTGTTCAAAGTTTTCAATCGTCTTAGTTCCACATACAGTCATCACATATAGAACCACAACTATTACTGCTATATAGAATACTTTCTCTAATGTCGTTGCTTTCTTCCAAATACTTAATAACGAAGCTCCAATGCCGCGTGCCATGTATATGTATTGATGCTATTTTTTTTGTGTGGTTTGATGGTATATGGATGCACATGAAATTAATGATGTTAGAACACAAGCAGAGTTTCGAGGAAAATCATTTTCAAACTATAAAAAGACACAGGTTAAAAAGGTACTTCAAAATAGTCTGACACAAGGAAAAGTAGAAGATGCATGTTATTGGACAGCAGAATTAATTTGTGCTGGTCATTTTATCGATTTATGGGAATTAATTATAACATTCGTTTCAAGAAATGTTCATTTAGGATGTCCCAAATTGCCTCTATATATATCCTTAAGAATGAATGCTTTCAAAGAAGTAGTTAGTGGAGGTTATGGAGGTAATGAATTAGCTTTAAGAAATAATTCAAAAATAAGACGAATATTCGCAGAAATAATAGCAATATTGTGTTATGCTCGCAAGAAACATGCATTCGAGTCTGTTAAAATAAAGAAAACAGAAGAGTTTTCTATGCAAGTAATCGCTACAAAGTTGAAAGCACCAGATGTAAGTTACGCTGCTCTTGCATTTCGAGAAGGAGATCCAAAAGAATTATTTGTAGCAATTAATGAGTTTTCTTATCACTTATCATCAAAATCCAAGAATGGTTATAATGCATGTTATTGGCTTGAATGGTTGATAGAGTTTGATGCTATATCTAAAAAAAATAAAACTCCACTGGTATCAGAGACTCGTACATGGCCTTCTGTTGATAGTAAATACCAAAAGGATAGTATATGGATAATCTGGGACACTATTAGAAAACGGGCTAGAGAGAAAAATGACTCTACAATTATTAAAATTATAGATGCATTGACAGAGATGTTCTGTTTACGATTTACATACTCTACAAAGAAGAAGAGGAAGTATCTAATCTACAATGCTATATCTTTATTAACTGAAGTCGCTGACTTATCAATTCCTATCTGGAATGATAAACGTGTAATAATGAAGGTTGTAGATAAGATAGATGTCATTTATAAACAAATTAAAAAGAATGAGAAGGCACCAGCAACAAGCTACTTATTTAACGGAGTTGCTGAACGAAGTAACCTAGATAAAACGAGGGAAAGATTAGAAATGATGAATCAATTAATGGGTGGAGGCCCATCTAACTAGTGCGATAATATAGTAACATGGAATATCCTTGCATAAAGTTCCATGTTTCTTTACTGCCTGGAGGTGACCAATCAGTATTTTTATTAATTAGTCTTTTCCATGGTTTGGCTGAGAGCTTAGAAAATGCGGATCCATCAAATACCATATCGCTATTATTGCATGTTATTCCACAACAGAAATGATTCTTATTAATATCTCTAACGATTGCCGAATCTAACACATATGTCGCACCGTTATAGTTCACTTTTTGTGGTTTATCTGAAAACGATGAGGCTTGTGCCCCATCAGGATAATCAACAAGAGTCACTATAGCGACATGTGGTGGTTTTCCAGAAGAATGCTTATTAGAAAAGAACTGCGCGACATTTTCATTTTCTATTTTTTCTACATAAATATCACCGCCCCCCAGATATTTAATCAGATCACGATAAAACTTGTAGGGATTACCATATTCATCCACATTTTTTATACCTTCTTGCTTTCCAAGCGTTGAATAAATATTGCCAATAATATTGTTAGTATTAAGGGCTAATCCTATGGAAGATGCATTACCATCAGAGTTATAACATGCTTCTATTGCGGCATTAAAAAGTAATAATACATTTCTTAGTTCAGCTGGAGTAATAATATCCCCATTGCTTGTTTTTCCTTCGATCATTAATTGTCTGAAAAATCTCATGAACTTTCTGCCCTTATCGCTGACAAAAAATGACATGAACATTGTATTGAACCAACAATTTGCATGACTTTGAAACGGAGGAATTATATTTGAGCATTTTATGCTTTGATCGGCCTTGAAATTATGTAACATTACATTTTTGGCCTCCTTAGATGTAGCGGAGACACATTTTGGGCTTCCATCAGCATTATTTCCAATTTTTACTTTGAATAATGAAGACACAGCAGTTTTACCCAGAGCACTTTCAACGCCACAACCAAATATATCATGTATATTGCCTTTTCTCACGGAAGCTAATTTATTATTTATTGATGGAGAGTAAGATTTTGCCGTTAAAGCAGCTTGTTTCATAGTTGCTGTAAGCATAGTTGTAAAATGTTTCATATTTCTTGGCGTTGGAGCACTTTTAACTCTTTGAGCAGATCTTTCAATAAGCTTATTCCCAGCCGCCGAACGCGCAGCATCAATAATTGCTACATCCTCTTTAGGAGGGGATCTATATTTTTTAGTTTTCCTATGCCTTCTTTTATATTTTTGTTTTTGAGTTAACTTTCTAGCCATGTATACATTATGGTCAGATAATTAAACAATAATGTAACTAACTATATATAGAATGGCAGACGACAACATCGTTATTACACAAGTACCTAACCTTACAGATGTTAATGTAGAAGTTGCACCAACTTCTGCACCAACTCTTGGAGATAGACTTAGTAGAGTAGCTAGTAGCTTTACCCCGGCGGCAGCTGAGAGTGCAGCTATGACATCAGATACTAGTTCAGGTGTAAATATGTGGACAATTATTAAGTATATATTAATTGTGTTGATCTTGGCTTTCCTGGGATTTAATATTTTTTCTGCTTTGGGAAAAGGCGTTGATTCAACTAAAGGATTTTTAGGACCATTTTTACAATCATTGGGATTTGGTGTTGGTGAGACTGTAAAACAAACTGTAAATACCGCTGCAGACGGTACTAATCTCGCAGTAGATGTTGCCGCTGGCACGGTCGATGATGCGGTTACATTAATGGAAAAATCTGTAGGCGTAAAAGATGTTCAGTTTAATAGAATCGATGATACATCAACTTCAACTCAAGAAGTATTAAATAAAGCTGCCAAAAAACAGAAAGATAAACAAAATGTTCCTGAACCAGATGACGCTACCAGTAGAACCCAAGTTGATCCAGGGGCTCGCAAAGCAGGTTTTTGTTATATCGGCGAAGACAGAGGATTCAGAAGTTGTATTAAAGTAGGTGAGGGAGACCAATGTATGTCAGGCGATATATTCCCTACTAGAGAGATTTGCGTAAATCCTAGTCTAAGGGAATAAATCTATTCTAGATACTATTATTGTAATTATTTGTTACAATAATAATTAAATTGGAGTAGTATTACCCTGACAATTAAGAATATTAACCGGGATGTTTTGTCCACCAGCATTCGTTTGTTGAGGATTTGTGCGTAGTGGAATAACAGGGACAGTTGGATCTAGATACAACGTAGTTTCGGTGCCAGGAACATCACTTGCTTGTGAAGAACTACAAATAACCCTATTACAAGGTGATTGCGCTGATGGATTTTTTGCATTCTTGCATGAATAAACATTATTATTAAGTTCAAGTCCATACGGCATATACTGAGGATTTATATTGGTAGATTTATTATTTACAATGTAAGACCATTTTTGAGCCTTTGACATGCCTAGTTGATTTTGTTTATGTTGTAATACCTCTGCTTTTCTGCGCATATTTATTTCATTTAAAGACAAATTAAACCGACCACTACAATTTAATGAGCCTCTAAACCATGTTCTAGATGGGTTTGGTCCTCCATTACTGCTTTTCGGCCAGTTGCAACTGCACGCATTATTTGACATCTTATATATTGTCTTCAATATAATATGAATAATGTTGAGTTAGTCTTTGCAATGATCTCCTAGTGATAATTTTATGTTTCATCCATGCTTGCGCGATTTCAAACTCTCTAGAAGTGATAATAGAGTACAGTAACTTTTGATATATCAGATTCATTAATTCATCTGGTAGGAGATCAAGATATGTTTTTGCATTATATTCATTCTTCATCTTTTTACAATTGTGTAACATTTCTATTATATTACTGCAGATTGTATAATAGAAATTGTATTTAAATTAATTTTTGATCATAGGATCGCGTGGATTGTATTGATCGCCTTGTCCAGCAAAGAACCATCGAAGCGACAAATATCTTGGGACAGCATGCATGTTACCACCAATCATATTCAAGCAAGGACCTTGATCAATAATAGATTGGATTTGGTTTGTACCAATAGCAGTATTAAAATATCTTAAGCAGGAAGTGAAGCCACTAAATCCACCACCAAGAGAAAGGAAAACATCACCATAATTTTGTCTAGGCACACCAGGTAAGATGTGGCGTGTTTTAAGACGACCATTGATAAAGGTGTCCATAATATGCTGCTCATCAACTCTGATGATAACATTAACCCACTTATTAAGAGGAATATCGCTAATTCTCACCTGTATGTTGGGGTCTTCGAATGTGTTCATTGCAACGATAAGGTCATTTGAGTCAGGTGCTATGTAAAGTCCTGGGGCATTATTTGGATGAACCATTCCAATAGGAGGATTTGTTACATTCACATTATCATTACCCTTATGGAATATGTGTCGGTATTCATGTTGACGATATTGTAAGTCATCAATATTGATCCACACCGACCATGAAAATACTAAACCATCTGCAGCATTTTGAGATCGAAGAATTGGAATTGCACCAGGCACAGAAGGATCTTGTGGGATACGCATCATTTGTTTCGAATCGAACATGCCGTTCACTAAAATAGGATCTGGAGAAGGAGAGAATATCCAGCTCAAAATACTAGTCCCTAAACGAAGAGCGATAACAAATAGCAATAGAACCAGAAGCAAGAATGCAAACTTTGCTACAATACTATTTGATTCAAGAAACTCTTTGGTACCAGATACATACTTATTGGATGCAAACCCACTAAAAATCGATTTTCCGCCTGAATCAGATGCACGTGTAAATTGGCTACTCATGTCTATATACTAGTGAAAGATAAATTGTAGATATGAGTAAATGCATGTTTATAAGAATTAAACCTCAAAGCTCCATTCTTCCTTGTTATCCTCAAGGAAGGAAACCTTAATTCGGTATTTATTAAATAGATCGCCTAACCAGCTGCTTCCAAATCCATTCTTGTAGATGTTGTATGCCTGCTGTGGGTTAGTTGCATCGTCCCAGTATTCAAAAGCTGCTGTGTAGCCATGGAAACCACCACCGGGTGTTACTTGTAAATTGGCTTGAGGATTTACCTTAGCAACACCTGGCAGAGGGCAAGTACGGACAAGCTTGCCATCGATGTATACATCAAGAGTTCTTCCGTAAAGACTAATAATAAGATTGACCCAACTTTGCAGTGGGAAGTTCTCAATGTTGCACTGATGAATTACTGCATTGTTAGAACTGGTGCCATCAGCATTAGTAGGATAACAAGCCACCTTAATAATAATATCATTGTTCATTGCTCCTAAAGTGACGGAGGGTGATGGATTCTTATCTTGATCAAATCTGCCCAAAACAACCTTTTTCTCTCCGAATCGGTAGTTCCAGTCGTCAACATACATCCACATAGAGTAGGTGTAGTTGCTAGTATTGTTGTTACTTGGGAGCGTACTAGCCTCGATCTTTTGGTGCTCGTTTGCTGGCTGAATAGTAGTCAAGCGTGTAGACGTACCAGAAAAGAAGCTCACTAAAAGATACAGAATGACTAATACTGCAAGAACAATTAGAACGGTCTTCACAATATCCATATTTATATAATACTAACAGAAATTATCTAAAGCACAGGTTGTGTCATTCGACGAAGTGCCTTATATCCCATTTCAATCTGACTAGGATGAAGAATCTTATCATAAAAGACAACATTACAAATGCCTCCTTCTATTCCTTTATCTGCACCAGCAATTACATTTTCAAGAGATTGGTAAAAAGCTGCTTGGCGAGATGCTACTAAAACTCCGTTCAAAAATACATCCATTGTGCCTCCATCATAATTAATTACTACATTATTCCAGCTTTGGAAAGGGATATCATCAGAACGAAAGATTTCTACTCTTTTGTCTCCTTTAATATCACACATTACGCGCATTTCATTTGTTGTACCAAGCCACTCTATTGCCGGTCTACCACCAAACTCCAAAATATTTGTCCAATTGGAATATGCTGCTCTTGTATTAGGAGGTTGAGGATTGATCCAAAACCAACTAGATATACTATAATGATATCCTCTAGGACTATTTCCATATTGATCATCTCCTTGGAATATATGTTCGAGTTGCTTATGATTGCTTAGTTGATGTTCCTTATCAAGATATACAGGATCTCTAAGAAGATGAACACCGTCTTGATTTAACATCCAAGTTATAGCCTTAGGCAGCAATATCATTATTGCGATTGCTAATGAAGTTATTCCTAGAACTATCCAAGCAGTACTGGTAGTTATTTCATATTGTTCCTTTACCCAATCTGCAAAATCAATTAGCAAACAAGGAACATACATAATCAAAGCGCCAAGTAGGCCTAATAATCCTTTGCTTTTCCCTTCCTTACCAGCTTTAATAACAGGTAAAAATAATACGTAAAAGAATGCTAGAACCCCACAAACAATTAACGCTGTCATTCCCCATTGAAATAGTGTAGTTAATGAAGGAACATGAGTTATAGCATATAAAAGACCATACATTAATGCTACAGCACCACTGACGCCCGCGATAGTTGCAATGGACTTATTTAAAACATCCATCACAGTAGGCGATTTCATATCAACTGGTGGTGTAGGACCAGCTGCTCGGCGTTCTCTGTAATAAAATACTTGCATTAAAGCAGTGAAACCCCACATGAGTAAGAATAAAATCGTGAATTGCATATGATCACTGAATATATTGCGAGGATTCCAATAGTAAAATACCCATATCCAGAAAATCAATTCAATTAACATCGATAGTAAGTATAATTTTGGATAATTGTAATTAAATGAATCTATTCGATCTACATTTTTTTTAGCGTCTAAAGCATCCTTCATCATCTCAGGAGCGTTCTTAATGAAGGATTTTGCTTTATTTGCGGCATTTGCGGCTAGTTGTTGTGCATTTCCCGCCCCACCCTTAGCAAACGCTTTAAGGTTTTCTGGCTGAATAAATGTTTTCACATTACTATGAGCTTTGGACGCAACATCTTGGATATATTCTTTTGATTGATTAAGTGATTCTTTAACTGGCATGTATAATTTATCACAAGAAACTTATTATAGATTTTCTAATGCAGTTTTTTCACCGTGACAATCTCTACATAATGCTACTAGGTTATCAACATGATTTGTGCCACCATGTTCTAATCTTACAGTATGATCCACCTCGAACCATGCAGGTAATTGAGATTGACATCGCCCACATTTCCAACCTTGCTGAGCAGCAACATACTTCTTTTTAGTTTCACTTACACATCGTTTGGTACTATTGCTTGGCTTTCTAACTGTTTGTGCTTGCTGGGTAAAATCCATATTCCCACTCGATTTCGTCATTTGAATTAATGGATCAAGGAAGTCTGCAGCTCCTTTATCAACAGGCAAATGACGTATTACGCCCGCACCTGCTGATAGAAGTGTTCTTGTATCAGATGGATACTTCTTAAAGAATAGATATGCAGATAATCCGGCGAATGCAATACCAGCCATTTTATAGTATTTTGTCCAAGATTTAATCATAGCCATATATTTTCCATCGTAATATGTGTTTGCTATAAAAAATCCTGTTATAACTAATACTAGAAGTTCTACTTTCATGATATAATATCGCTAGATAAAATGTTATATCATGTTTACTTTTTTTCACAAATAAGGTAACCATTATCAATTTTTACCTTGCTATATCCTTTCGGACATCTTGTTCTTTTTCTATCACGCAATTGAATATATGTTTTCCCACCTTCTTTGAATGTAATATATTCAGTAGGATTTTTAGTTGGTGATTTTCTTGTTTTATTTGCCTTTTTCGCCTTTGGTGAACGCTTCTTCGCTTTAGTGCCTTTTTTTCTGCATTTTCTTGGATTTGAAGGATCTTTTGAATAACCAGTAGGACATTTCTTTTTCCCTGCAGGTAAAGTTATAACTGAGGCGGCCCTCGTTGCGGCGGCAGCAGCAGGAGTGGCTTCTCTAAGAACTAGTTTCTTTTTAATTTTCTTTGCCGCGGCAGCAGGTAATCTTTGTGGCGCACTTTTAACCCCAGCAGCGGCAGAAACTAATTCGAGATCAGACATAACTTGATCAATCGGGATCTTTTTAGCAGCATAATCAGGTGAATAACAATACTTAAACAATATATCAGATATCAGTTGACACACGGTTGACCTTCTATATGAAGTATATGAGGATGAAGCAATAGCATTAACAAGATCTTGATAAGCCGTTAAAAATCCCCACACATCAACATTGTATCTATAAACTTCTTGGAAATATCCTTTTGCATCAAACTTAGCTGTTAATCCACCATACTTACCTGGTTTCAGATAAGCTTCTAATATTGTAGAAATATAATTAACAGTAAATGCCTGAACCATAGAGTCTTGTTGAAAGCATGAACCGCTAACATCCCAACCCTCCAATTCACGATAACTATACATAGGTCTGGTAAGGTTATTTACTTCTTGAGCTATGTATTTACTATGACCTTCACCAACACGTTGTTGTGAGTTTTTAATTATAAATGCAGCCATATTTTTACACACAGCACTAGAAAAAGGTTTTTTATCGCTAGTATAGACAGTGCGTAAATATCTTCCAATAGCATCTTGTGTATTTCCATTAAAAAGAATTGCAGAAGGAGGACAGTTAAATTGTAGGGGTCTATCTTGAGCAGCAGGAATTGGGCCACTTGCATCATTAGGAATTATTCCGGCTAATCCCCAATCAATAATTTTAACTTCAAGCAATTTTTTCTCTGTCATAAAGTTTGTAGGAACAAGCATATTATCTCCCTTCAAATCCAGATGAATAAGTCCACTTTTATTCATAGCAACAACACCATGTTGCAGGGTATCTATTAAAGCATAATTTAATCGTGCAAATGCTTTTAATGAACTACTAGAGCCATTTCCAACGCCAGCAGAAAGCTTTTTCATTGCGTCATTAACAGATATACCTCCATCTGGAATATACATGCATGCTAGTCCCCCCAAATTATTATTAATATTTTCTGCATTGATACCTATTCTCGAGAGATTTCTGCATTTACTATTGAAGTTTCTTTTATCTTCAGAATTAAGTGGCCCAAAGCTTTCTGTCATAAAAATCCCTTCTAAAAGGAAATATCTTTCAGAGTTGGGGATTTTCTTTACAATAGGTAAAATCTTATTAACCTCTTGCATTTCCTCTCTAGCATGTCGTCGTTGCATCAATTTGGAGATATATGGTTGGGCATTAACTTTTGTTCTTTCTGATGCAGAGCGAGGCATAATTGGAGGTCTGAAAACACAACCAAATCCGCCTGCAGCAATTGCTGCTCCTGCGTCTTCATTATTCTTACGTGTTTTTTTTGTTGATTTCTTACGTGATTTTCTGGTTGTACGCGCAGACATATATATATTACACTGGTTATTTTATTTCTTGGATCGGCGTCCCCGCTTTCGCGTCTGAGTCTGCAATGCACTGAATATAAACCGTCCAGACGCTACAAATGCACACAGAAGAAGAATCACCAATACCAATGCAACGAGCATGCTTAATATAGGGCTAATGTTATTGACTTCCCGAAAGAAATTGCAGAAGAATCCAATAACACGTTGGAAAGGTGTCTTAGGACTCTTTGAATACTCCATACTGTATTTGACAATGAAGAATATCCATACGTTAATTGCACGCACTATGCTTATGTATGGCTGGCTGCAACCT
>MDSZ01111078.1_pt1 | contig 10015 bp, 9 predicted proteins | sample 811201 | NCBI WGS metagenome assembly MDSZ01 (sample SAMN05326647, study PRJNA326480) | marine metagenome | isolation source: seawater | place: Indian Ocean: North | collected 2010 | reverse complement strand
TTTTTTTAAAGTGTGAATAGATTAAATTTATTATTCTATAAATCTTAATAAATGCAATTATAAGGTAGTAGCGATGGGCTAATATTAAAGATAAAGATATTGTATTATCCAACTCTTAATGTCTAATGGAAAATAATAATATCAAACAATCAATTTATGAAGGGTTTGCATCAACTCTATCCCTATCAGATTTTGTGATATGCATTTTGATAGGTATTTTACTATCGATACTTTTATCTAAGGTTTATGTAAAATATGGAAGAAGTCATTCAAATAGACAACTTTTTTCAGAGAATTTTTTATTAATAACCTTAACAACAATTCTTGTTATCGCAGTAGTTAAATCATCCCTCGCATTATCTTTAGGGTTAGTCGGTGCTTTGTCTATAGTAAGATTTAGAACTGCTATTAAGGAGCCTGAAGAACTAAGTTATACTTTCCTTTCAATAGCTATTGGTCTAGGTCTAGGCGCTAACCAAAAGGCTATAACTGTAATATTTTTTATAATCATTGTATTTACGTTAATGCTGAGATCAAGATTTAAAAGTAATAAGTATAAACTCAATAACAACTTAATTATTTCAGGAGATAAAAATGTAGAAATTAGTGATATTATTGAAATTTTAAATAAATATTCAAGTTCATTCAGTTTGAGGAGATTTCATCAAAGTGATAATTATTATGAATCTTCCTTTTTAATTGATTTTGAAAAATTTGATAATTTTTTAACTTTAAAAGAAGAACTTAATTCTAAATATCCACTTCTAGAAATTAATTTATCAGATAATATAGATTATTAATAAAAATGTGGATAAAGAAGCCTGAAAAAAAAAGTTTTACTTTTTTAAAATTGCTTAGAAGTAAAAAATTTATTATCCCCGCGGCATTATTTATTACTTTATCCTTTTATACTCTAGTTATTTTTTTTGCAGGCACTAAAAAAGATGAATTAAGGAGAATTTTGCCTGTTCAATTAAAAATTATGTTAAAAGAATCTATTTTTTATCAATATTTTACTGCCGAAAAAAAAGTAAATATTCCGTTTAATTTTTTAAAAGGTTTAACAGTAAGAAAAGATCCTATCTTTTTAAATATTAAATTTAAACAGATAAGAAAATTAGAAAAAAATAGGCAAGATGCTATCGATTCTTATTTCTTGCAACCAGATGATAAACAATTTATTAATGCTGAAATTAATAAAAAAGACAAAAAATTTAAAGCCAAAATAAGATTGAAAGGAGATTGGCCAAGTCATTGGGCCGGATATAAATGGTCACTTAGAGCAAAATTAGCGGATGGAGAAACATTTGAAGGGATGAAGAGTTTTTCATTACAGAAACCAGAGACTAGAAACTATTTGCATGCATGGGTTTTTCATAAGCTTCTTGAAAGTGAAAATTTACCAAGGATTAGATATTCTTTCTCACCATTGATTTTGAATGGTAATCATTTAGGAACTTATGCAATTGAAGAACATTTTGAAAAAACGATGATTGAATCAAGTAGATATAAAGAAGGACCAATTATTAAATTTAGTGATCAACATTTTTGGGAAGAGTTTAAAACTACAAAAAGTCTTGATGGGGAAGCTGTTTATCCAAAACATAAGGAACCAGCTATTTTTGGCTCATCAATTGAGGTTTTTAAAGAAAGGAGAATCATAAAAGATGAAAATCTAAAAAATCAAATGATTAAAGCAAAGCATTTATTATCAATCTTTTTAGAAGGTAATGAAAAAATATCAAAAACATTTGATGTTGAAAAATTAGCAAAAAGTTTAGCTCTAATTGATCTTACAAATGCAGATCATAGTTTTCTTTGGCATAACCAGAGATTCTATTATAATCCTATTTCTTCAAGATTAATTCCAGTTTTATTTGATGGGAACTCAGGGGAAAAATTGAAAAAATTAATGATTGAAAAGAATTTTTATTATAAATTATTTGAAGACCATGAATTAGTTAGGGAGTATGTTCGTTTTTTAGAGTATTTTAGTAATCCTCAATATTTAGACAAATTTTTTATTAAAAATAAAGAACAATTAACTTACTATGAAAAACTTCTATATAAATCTTATCCGGCGATGTATTTTAGTGAGGGTAATTATTATTATAATCAAAAGGTTATAAAAAGTGTTTTAAATCCTTCTAATCCAATAGAAGCAAACATTCAAGAATTTAATAAGGATAATACTATTATAAAAGTTAGTAATAAGCAGATATTACCCATAAAAATAATAGGAGTATTTGAAAAAGAAAAATTAATTTATAAACCCAAAGATGAATTAGTAATAAAAGCTAAAAGAAAAAATAGTTTTTCTACATATAAAATTCATAAGTTGTTTTCTGTAATTCCTAGTAATGAATTTAAAAATTATAGAGATAAATCTTTTGAAATAAAATACAGTGTTCTTGGGTCCAGCAGAATTTATTCTAGTCCAATAAAAAAATATATTTCTTTATCGGGAAATGCAATTAATAATGTTGATTCAACTTTAACAGTTCTTAGAAAAATAGACTTTATAAATTTAAATGATAAAACAAAGGAGATAATTTTTAAGAAAGGTAATTGGGAATTAAATAGTCCTCTAATAATAGGCAAAGGTTATAAAGTAATCGCTGAACCTGGTTTTAATTTAGTATTAAATCAGGGGGCATTTATTCATTCAAAAAGTTCTCTTGAGTTTGTAGGTACAAAAATAAGACCTATTCAAATATCTGCTATGAAAGAAGGAATGGGTTTGATAGTCACAAATGCAAAAGCTAGATCAAAAATTAAAAACGTAAACTTTCTTAATCTTTCTAATCCTAAAATTGATAGATGGTCTGTAGATGGATCCATAACATTTAATGAGTCACCAGTAACTATAGAAAATGTAAATATTGAAAACTCAAGAGCTGAAGATTCATTAAATATAGTTAGATCTGATTTTATAATGAATAATATTAATGTAGTTAATTCCTCTTCCGACTCAATAGATTTAGATTTTTCATCAGGTAATATATCAAATATCAATATCAAAAATTCGGGTAATGATGGCCTAGATCTATCGGGGAGCAACGTTAAAGCATCTGATATTACTATTATAAATAGTGGAGATAAGGCTTTAAGTGTTGGGGAAGAATCCGATTTAATAGCTGATAATCTTAATATTAAAAAATCTAAAATTGGGTTAGCTTTTAAAGACTTATCTTTTGGCAAAATATATACCTTAGATATAAGTAATACAAAAATAGGTTTAGCAGCTTTTCAAAAAAAATCTGAATATGGTGGGGCAAGTTTCTCTATAAATAATTTATCAAGAAAAAATGTTGAACAATTTTATTTACTTGAGAAAGATTCTTCTATTAAGATAAAAAATAATAATTTAATTCCTAATGCCATTGATGTATTTAGTATTATCTACAAAAATATAAAATAAAATCATTATGCCAAATAGTGATATAAATAATTTCAGATATGAAAGAAAATATGTTTTAGAAAACTTTCAACTATTGGATATTTTTGAAATGATTAAAAATCATCAATTTCAATTTAAAGAAATATATTATCCAAGAATGATTAATAATATATATATTGATACTTTAAGATTTAAATCATTTCATCAAAATTTAGATGGTCTAAAGAAAAGAGAAAAATATAGAATTAGATGGTACGGAAACCTTTTTGGAGAAATAAAACCAAAACTAGAAATAAAACAAAAAAATTCTCAATTATCAAGTAAAAAAATAGTTGAGATTAATAATATAAGCCTAAATAAAGAATCAAACGTTTCAGAAATAAGAAAGAAAATTCTTTTTTCAAAAGAAATTAATAAAAAATATAAATTTCTTAAATTTTTTTATCCTACGCTTCTTAATAGATATAAAAGGAAATATTTTCTCTCAAAGGATAACAAATTTAGACTAACTGTCGATTATGAATTAGCGTACTTCTGTCTATTTAATACAAGTAAGATATTCTCAAATAGAAAGTCTAATTTTTCGTCTTATATATTAGAACTTAAATATCCAAAAGATTATGATAATCTCGCGCACTTTTTCCCTGAATCAATGCCATTAAGGTTATCTAGAAATTCTAAATACATAAATGGAATAAATTCTTTTTAATTAACATTTTTTTAAGAGCATTGCACTTGTTTATAGTTTAAGGAATTTGATTAAAGCTTCATCGTTAACTGCGCACTTTCCTAATAAATCTTGTCCAGATGAGTTAGGGTGTCCATCTAAATTAAAAAAATGCTCTTTATTTAAAGGACAGCTTCTTATATCTGAAAAAGTAATCTGTTGATCAATGCTATTTAAAAATAATTTTAAATCTTGATTTCTCTTAAGCAATTCTTTTTTATTCCCTTCTAGTAATCGATCATTCTTAGTAGGCATAATTAAAATAAATATATTACCTTTGCCATAAATTTTGCTAATTTCTTTAACTGAATCTACTGAAGCTTTTATTCTTGGATTCGTGGCATTGTTACTTTCGTTTTTATAGTCATATAAAGTTGTTTTTAGATCCCTCAGAACTACTTTAATAGAGCTTATTAAGCCTAAATTATATTTTTTGTTTGCAAACTTTATGGCATCATTTTTAGTTATTGACATTGGCACATGCCACCAAGTTCCAGGCGTCTTACATAAACTAAATGGTCTAGTAACTAATCCTGAACATCTGTCGTTTGATTCCATAGGGAAAGAACCTCTATAAATATCGTCGGGCACCATTGCAATAATTGCTTTTTCTGAACCAATTGTATTTTTAGCAAATATAAGGTGATTCTTCATATCAATTATTCCAATACCTGAAGCACTTACGTTATTAGAATTAATTCCTTTTTTGCAAAGTAATTTTTGTAGAGGAGTTATCCAGACTGTTTCAGAACCTTGCGCATCTGTGTAAGAATCACCTGTAATTGCAATGGAAATTTTATTTTTATTGTCTCTGCAATCTAAACCTTTTCGAAATCCATACTTATCAGTATAAAACTTATAATCAAATTCAAGACTTTTACCATAAACAGCTGCTTGTCTAATTAATTTATTCGGTGTATAAGCTTTTACATAAGTCTTTGTGTTGGAGGTGAATTCCCCCCCAGCTAGAAGCATTACTCTTGAATTAGCAGATGGGAGTCGGAGGATCTTTAGAATTGAGTCGGCTAAAACTATAGGTATAGATATCGACAAACAAAACAAGAAGAAATTTATTAGTGAGTTTCTTTTTATCATTTTATAAGTTTATCTAGCAAATACTCGGACATGTGCTCTGAGCCATAATCTGTGTAATGTACTGCATCATAGAAAGACCATTTAGGAAAATTATATGATTTGGGATTTAAAACTAAAAAGCCATTTTCTTCTGCCTTTTTTAAATAAATTCCGTCAAATATTGATATTATTTTATTTGAACTTTCATGGGAAATATTTTTGCCTTCGAAATCAAAGAGTAACTGTCTCCCATCATAGCCTTTCCAATAGTCTCTAAATAAACTCTGATAGTCCAATTCATATGAATTAGGTTCAATTAAGAAAACTACGTCAGAAATTTTTATCTGATGTTTTTTTAGAGTTAACTTGAGAGACTGATATTGATTATCTAAATATTTTTCATAAGTTAGTTTTAATTTATTATCGTTCCAATTAATTTCTTTTGGTAAATCCTTTGGATTATTTATATTTGAAGGGGCAAAACAACAGCCTTCTAATACTGCATGTTCATAATCTGTGATTTTTATATTTAATTTTCTATTTCTTTGTAACCGAGTTAAATTAAATTTAATTAAATTTATTAGATTTGAACCAAATGGGTACTTAACAAAAATACTTTTATTTTTATTAGCGTAATCAGCTCTTAAAAAATCACTAAGTGTATTAATGTTAGTGGCTATGATGTATAAGCTTGGTCTTCTCTTTTTAAGATCCTTATCTTTTAAATTTTTTTGAAAATTATCAATCGTAATTATACAACCCTGTAGTCCTTTCCCCGCTCTACTTAAGTTAACAGCTTTAAATTCTTTTGACTTAATTGAAAAAAGATCTGTAGTTCTTTTCCCTTCGTTAACTTGAGAAGATTCTGTTGTTGATCCTCCACAAAATAAAATATATTTTTGATTACTACCGATACTATCAAAATTACTTGGAATTATTGAGCCTATACTATCTGTTCTATAAGATATTTTTTCTCTTATTAAATTGGGCTTCATAGAAAAGATTGTCCTTTCATAATTAATATCTTTATTTTTATTACTAAATTGCAAGCCTGCCTCTTTAACTATTTTCTCTGATTGGCTTTTCTTTGATTCATTAATTACATTTAAAAATAAGCAAGATATCTCGGCGACAAGAAAAGTAAAAATAGAAAGAAAAACTAAATATGGTAGGTTTGATTTAAGTTTTTTTATCAATTTATTTGCTGCAGAAGGCATTGATTGAAAACCTATACTAAGCGTTGAGCACAAACAGTAAAGTAGCCTGGACTAAATTTTAGATCTATTACGTTTTTCTTATACGAATATTTCTCCAAAGATTTTTCTAAACGATCAAGTTTTTCTGGATTAGTTCGCTTTATAGACCTATAATTATTTATGCTTGTAGATCTCAACTCAAACCCAATAGAGTTGATCCATTCTCTTAATTCTGAAATGGTATGCTGAGTCTCATGAGGATGCAGAATTTGATCACGAAACCATGAAAAGGAATGATCAGGGTTATTCATATCCTTAGCCATGTGATTAAAAAGATTATACGCTGAATTTACTCCGTGCCATCGGGCAAACCCTTGTAAAAAGTTCAACATTGGTCTTCTACCATATAAATGGTATAAGCCTACATATAAAAATCCACCTGGTTTTACATATTGACTAATTTTGTTAAATGCTAATTTACAATCTTTCGTATGATGAAGTACTCCCATACTGATAACCAAATCATATAAATTGGAGTCTTGATAATCAAAAATATCGCTATGAAAATAATTTGGTGATACTTTTAAAGCATTCGAAACCTGTTTTGCTGTGTCTATAGCTTTTTTTGTAAAATCAACTGAAGTTACATTTTTCTTATATGTGTAAGATAGTGTATTTGTTAGCCATCCAGTTCCACAGCCAAATTCTATTACATTATTAATCTTATATTTTCCTAATAAGTATGATCTTTTTGTTATAAGATCATGAAGATCAGGATATTCTAGAACTTGGTTAACCTCAGTTATACTTTTAGTATAAAAACTAATATCATCAGTATAGTTGAAAGGAATATCTTTATAAAAATCTAGAACTTCTTTCATTATCTAGAATAAAGTATAAATAAACGGAGCTACTATTGATCCTTGAGCTGCAACTAGAATAACTGCTATAGATACTAATAGGATGGCAAAGGGAATAAGCCATTTTTTTCTTCTCTTAATGGCAAACTTTATAATGTCCTTTAGGGTTGAAAAGTTACTCATTTTACTAGTATTGGTCCTTGAGACTAGAAGCATCATTGCTGCTTTTGTTTATATAATAACTCCTCGACTGATTTTTCTTACGTTGAAATAGAAACTTGATAAGATATCTTGCTAAAGAAGATGGAACTAAAACAAAGTAGAAGAATAACCATAAAATAACAGTTGAATTTAATTCGCCTAAGATACTCCCTAACTTTAACCAATAACCCAGTGGTTTACTTAATTTGTAAGGTGAAATTATACTTAGAATACTAATTATTAAAGCTATTGATAAAGGGTAGATTAATATTTTTCCATGAAATAAATATGGAATTAATGTAAATACTATAACTAGCATTAAGCTAAATAATAAGCCAGAGTCTCTTAGTTTCTTTCTAGATTGAACACCCATATAACTACAAAACTACTAATCTTTTATTGTAAAAGGTTTCGGAAACAATAGCTCGAAGCCAGATTTGATGTCAAGTTTATCTATTAAAAATGGTCCCATTACTAATAAATCAATTTCAGTATTAATAAAACAATTAAAAGCGTCTTCTGGAGTACAAACGACAGGTTCACCTCTTACATTAAATGAGGTATTAATAAGAACAGGACAATTAGTAATATTATTAAACTCACTAAGAAGTCTGTAAAATATTGGATTCCTTTCTTCAGAAACAGTCTGAACACGGCAACTATAATCTATATGTGTTATTGCAGGTAAAGATGACCTTATTTCATTAACCCTTTTTAATCCCTCTTCACTATTAGAGTGTTTCTTTTTGAGAAATTTAGAGGAAAGATTACGAGTAAGAAGCATATATGGCGACTCATGTTCTAATCCAAAATATTCTTTTTGAAAACCATCGAGTATTGCTGGTGCAAAAGGTCTAAAAGACTCTCTATTTTTTATCTTTAAATTCATCTTTCTTTGCATATCTGCAGCTCTTGGATCTCCTAGTATTGATCTATTACCCAATGCTCTTGGTCCATATTCCATTCGTCCTTGAAACCATCCTATTATTTTCCCTGAATCAAGTTTTTCAGCTACTTTTTTATAAAGTTCATCATATTTAAATTTTGAATAAGGTATTTCTTTATCATCTAAGTATGTTTGTATTTGAGAATCTTTGAACTCTGGACCAAGTAAAGAAGACTTCATAGAGTCAGGAGAATTTATAATTCTTTTTTCTTTCTTTTCCTGATAACGGTAAACGAGAGCCGCTCCTAAAGCTGAACCAGCATCTCCGGAGGCTGGTTGAACCCAAATATTCTTAAAGCCAGATTCATCTAAAATTTTTCCATTAGCCACACAGTTTAAAGCTACACCACCGGCTAAGCAAAGGTTATCTAATCCAGTTTTCTTTCTTATATTTCTTGCTATCTTGACAACTATTTCCTCAATAACAACCTGAATTGAAGCAGCCACATCCATATAAAACTGACTAATAGGATCTTCTGGATTTCTTTCTACATTATTAAATAGCTTCCTAAAGGAACTAGAGATCATTCTTAGCCCTCTATGGTATTTAAAATATTTCATATTTAAAGTGTATGACCCATCCTCATTTACCTCAATTAAATTATCAAGAATTAATTCCCTATATTTTGGAGAACCATAAGGTGCTAATCCCATCAATTTATATTCACCAGAATTTACCTTGAATCCACAGTAATAAGTAAATGCGGAATAAAGCATTCCAATTGAATGAGGGAAATTTATTTCCCAAAACGGTTTGATTGACTCTTTTTCCCCGATCCATGCAGAAGTTGTTACTGTTTCACCAACAGCGTCTAAACAAAGTATGGCAGCCTTATCAAATGGTGAAGGATAATAAGCCGCTCCAGCGTGAGATAAATGATGCTCTGAAAAGAATAAATCCTCCTGTTTAAAGTCTTTATCTAATTGAGATATGGATGTAATTATTTCTTTTTTTGTAAATAATTTCTTGCTAATCCAAGTCTTCATTGCTGGAAGAAAAGATGAAAAACCTCTTGGAGATGTGGTGAAATATGTTTCTAAAAGTCTCATAAAAACCCAAATGGGTTTCTCATAATAAACATAGGCATCAATAGATTCACCTCTATCTTTTGCAAGTTTGAGGCAATAATCTATCGAACATAAAGGGAAACGCGAATCATGCTTTTTTCTTGTAAACCTTTCCTCTTGTGCAGCTGCAATTATTTCTCCATCTTTGATTATCGCCGCTGCACTGTCGTGATAAAAAGCAGAAATTCCTAAAATTGAAGTCATTTAGAAAATTGTATAAATAAATGGCGCTACAGCTGTTCCTTGCGTTAATACTATTAACGATCCAAAAATTAGTAAGACAATGATGATAGGCAATAACCAATATTTTTTTCTTATTTTTAAAAAATCCCAAAATTCTTTTAAAAAAGATAAATAATTCATAGTTTCTTTAATATTGATTTTTCATCTTGCTTTGGACTTTGTTGTCTTTAGTAATCCAATATGTCTTATCATTATTTTTTTTTAATGAAAGTAGATCTTTTTTAAGCAATTTCATTAAAAGACCAATTGGGGTTACAACACCAAAAAATATAATCATCATAATTAATGGGGAAATAATTT
>MDSZ01064081.1_pt1 | contig 10015 bp, 8 predicted proteins | sample 811201 | NCBI WGS metagenome assembly MDSZ01 (sample SAMN05326647, study PRJNA326480) | marine metagenome | isolation source: seawater | place: Indian Ocean: North | collected 2010 | reverse complement strand
TTGGCTTCATCTACCTCTAGCCCCAACGACGCTGCGAGCTTACGAGTTCCCATACCGTAGAACAACCCTAAGTTAATGTCTTTAGCTTGTTTACGAGGTACACCCACAATGTCTGCCGCCATCTGATGAAAGTCAGTGTTTGGGTCTTGGTTGTATGTATCGGCAAAGTTTTTAGCCCCTCTAAAATCCAACAATTTGCTGTAATGAACAACTAATCTTGGTTCTTGGCTAGAATAATCAAACGCTCCCCAGATGTGGTCTTCTTCTGGCAAGAACAAACTGCGTATCATCGGTCCAATTTGTTCGTGTCTTGCAGGAATTTGTTGAAGGTTAGGATTACTGTAGCTAAATCTCCCTGTTACGGTTCCCCCAATGTCGCTTCGTAAGCTATGTGCTTCTGCGTGTATGCGACCATTGTTTTGATGTTTAAGTATAGTGTCTATGAATGTAGTTCGTGCTTTGTTATATTCTCTTGCTTCTACAATCATGCGAGGTAGTTCATGTTCGTGAGTGCTGAGAAACGTTTTGGTAAACGAAGGTTTACCTGTTTTTTCAGTAAAATCATATTTTAACTTAGCTGCGTCAAACGCTTTGGCTATACTCGCTGCCGCCCATAAATCTACAGCTACGCCATAATCGTTTACTACTTTGTCTAAAATGCTTTGTTCTTTTTCTTGTAACAAAGATTTAAGTGTTTCTGCTTTTTGTAAATCTACTCTTACACCTTTTTGTCTCATTGGGATTACAACATTCAAAACGTCGAGTTCTAAATTGAACACATTTTCAATGTCTTCCTTTACGAGCAGTTGCTTGAAATGATTCCACAACTTCAACGTCAAACTAGCGTCTTGCTCTGCATACGCACCGACGTGTTGAGCAGGGAGTTTGTACATTTCACTCTTGGCATTTACACCAAACTCTGCTGCGGCCTGTTGTAAGTCTCTCTCGTTTTTACGTTCACCTAAATAATCTCTACCCAATGCGTTCAGTGCGTAACTAAATCTGTTTTCGTCTAGTAAGGGTGCCACTACCATTGTGTCTACTATTCTTCCACCTATGGTCAACCCCTCGTGAAGTAACCAACCTACATCATAACTAGCGTTATGAAACACGTAGTCTCTTTTCTGTGACAACACTTCTTGTAACCAACCAAAAGTGAGTTTTTCGTCAAGATTACCTCCGTTTTCATGTCGCACAGGAAAATACCATTGATCACCGTCAACGGCTACTGCAATACCGATAATATGTCCATCACCTGTTGCCCAACCTGAACCTTTTGTTGTTAGGTGGGGGTCACATGTTTCTAAATCTATTGCAACTTGTTTCGCTTGCGATAAATCAGGATATGAATCTGGACAAACCCATTCAGTTTCTATCGGAAATAGTGTCGTCTGCATAAGTTATTACTTTCATCGGCCTTCTGGTAGGGCAACCACTACAATGAGGCCATTTGTTTTTTAAATTCCTAAACGTAACCTGTTTACTTTCTTTTCCACATTTACAAACTGCTTTTACTTGTCTATCCAAATGTGAACTTTCATTCGTCATCAGAACTAGTCCCACCCACCTTTGTAAGTGATTCTTGCTCTATCTGCCTTGACTGCATTTCTGATTCAACTAACAACAAATACCTACGTAAATCCTGTATATCATCAATAATGCCTTCAGTTCTGGTGTCAGATTTTATCGCCTTGAAAACGTTGTAATTGTGTTTGGTAACTTGGTTTTCTAACCTGTCCCATTTACGAGCAAGCATCATAAAAGCACCTACACCACCACGTTTTTTCCAACTGTCGCCATAACTTTCTTCAGCTTTTTTCAAGCCTAACACATCTTCTGTTGCTATTTTATCTAACAACTCCATTAACGCATATTCATCACTCATTTTTTTCTCCTTTCTAACCATTCTAAACATGCTATTCGCCAGTCTTGTGCGTAAATATCTTCTGCCATGTGCATAGCGTCTACCCAGTCACCGTTTTTATATATTCTCCAAGCAGCTTTCATAGGATCTGCGGTGTGGGTTAAAAACGTGTTTTGATAAACAGGGTGTTCACCAAATTCATAATCGGTGGCTATCCAGTCTCTCAGTTCTTCATCAAAATACTGAGGATCATCAACAATACCTATAGGAACATAGTGATAGGTGCCATATTCGTTTGTAGTCATGTGAGTTCCATGTTTACGCTGTGACAATGTTAAGTATGGGTCGTAATCGGGTTTCATATCTTTTATTTTGTCCAACGTTTCTACATAAGCGTGTAGGTTATTACTGAACTGCACATACTCTCCTATGCGTATTCCTAACCGAGCGGCCATGTATTCCTGTAATATAGACATATGGACTACGTTAGCTCCCACAGCACCCCATATCAAATCGTTGCTGCGATTACAAACCGTCATATTTAATGCGTCATCACGAACACTAAAATAAATGTGAGTGTTACAAGGTAGATCTTTGTTACCGTTTGTGTCTATTAAATCTTGTCGTGGATCCCACATACTTACAACGGTACGTCTATCGTTGGGGTAAGTTTGTAGTCGCATGATAGCTGTTTCTAGCTGATCACGGTCAAACCACTTACGCCATCTGTAACCGTAAGCTCCCCAAAAAGTAACACCGTCATCACTGTAGTTGTTTATTCGGCCATTAAATTCGTCAACAAACTTTACGTCGTTGTTACCTGCCAACATCCAAAGGCTTTCCATTAAATGAAAAAACGGATTGGCATCTCTTTCTTCGTAAAATATCACCCTTTGCGTAGGGTCTTTATAGGTTATTGCTACTGGTGTAGGGAACTCTAACGCTTTACCGTTACGAGTTTCTACATTCACCCCCATAGTTATGATTGCTTGTTTAGCGAGGTACAACGCCTCACTTGCATTATTGGCTGTTATCGTATACATAACTTCCCCTTTCTGTGGTTAAAATTGGTCTCTAGAAAACGTGAGCATAAAAGGTATAGCATTGCTAGGGTTAAAAACAACAAGAGGCTTAAAACAACTGTTTGGCTGCCGTTATGGTTTTCGTGGGTGGCCATAACAATTTACTGAGCAACGCAGGGTTTACGTCCACCTCAAAAAACTCAAGGTTTTTTAGACAACCTTTAGCTACTTTATCAGAAAAAAGAGTACTTTTTTCGCAACCACTTCTGTCGGTTATTAGATCTAGATATTGCTGTGCCACGTTGGTTTTATCAAACATTTTGATAAAAGGAACGTTGTTTTCCCTTATGGTTTTCCAAAGTTCAAAGTTGTTAAGTGACTCATCTACTATTTCAGCAAACTCTTGTGGAGTTGCCGTATGTGGTATTTCGATGTAATTTTCACCTGACTTAAAGTATTTGCTATTTATCATACCTAAATCGGTAGCCATAGGAACAGCCCCAGAAATAATAGCTTCTACCGTAGTTCGATTAAAGTGTGCCCCATATCCAGAGTATGACTTAGACCAACTAGGATCTATCTGTAACTTTTTAGTAGCGAACGAACGAAGCACGTTTTCTGGAGTCACCAATCCTAGATAAGTCATACCAGAGTTTAATGCGTTATCCCATATACGAGTACCATCTTCTTCTAGATAAGCAGGTTTACATTTATCTATGCTTGTCATGTAATGATACTCTATACCTGTGCCACCGACGTGCTTGTATTCTTGGTTCTTCATGTGTGGAATAGCTTTTACAAGAGTGTGTACTTTTTTCCACCCTTTAAATATTTGTATAGAAGAAAAACCACTTCTGTATTTCCAGTTGTCTTTTATACCCTGACCTTTGTCCGAAAAATCAGGGGCAGGTAATCTTGGGAGCGATACAATTCCTGTGTGATCACTGTTTATAGGGTTTACAATCATTTTTCTTTGTTTAGGCATGCAAGCAGAAGAGTTGTAGGCTGCTTCATGCACACAAACCAATGACCAAAAATGGTCTAAAACCACTGCTAGATGAGGGTACAGCTTTTCGATGTTACCATCATGTATGATGGCAATGTTTTTTGTGCCGTTGTCATAAAGATCTAGCCACTCACTTTTCCCCTTGTTTTCTGCTGCCTTAGTAGGTACTGGAATTTGCCACAACACAGCGTCATACTGTTTACAAGAATCTATAAAACGTTTACGACTACCGTAGTTTAAGTAAGGGATTTTAGGAACTCCTACCCACCCTTTTCGTTGGTGAAACTTGTATCCTGTGCCATAGGTTCTAAAATCTTCTATGTTTTTTATTTTATCTTCACTACGAGTAACTACTTTGTGGCTTGGTATAAGAATATTAAAATCCACCTCACAACCAAGATTTTTCAACCCTGCTGCCAAATGCTCTGCGTGGTTTACGATACCGCCATAGTCTTGTATCTGAAACATGGTCATAAGTATTTTCATTCAACAACCCCCTTCAAAATGTCAGCTTTAGGATAATACCTACTACGTGGTCTTCCTTGGTTTAACCGTACACGCTCATACTTGTCCCATTCACATAAACTATGCTCTATACAACGCATATCTACATCGTGTATGTTTATATGGTCACCTATATGTGAGGGTGCCATGTGCCACAGTTTTTTCATTTCTTCAACGCAAACTGAGTCACTCAACGATTTTGTAAGCGGTCTATTGTTCAACCGATTCAAACCACGTTTAGCTCCTGGACCTGCGTTTGCCCAAGAATATCTATCCTTTGCGTCGCATAGAACTTTTGTGTAAAACAAATCGGTAACGACTTCGTACGCCATAAATCCACCACCACCAAAACCTTTATATTTCATAAGCTCTTGGTGTGCGTTCTGTAACCCACAAGTTTTGTTACTCATCATTTTTTCAGTTAGGCGTTTACGATTTCCCCAAATAGGTCGTAAAAAATAATCTATTACTACTTCCGATTTGGGAGCTTTTATACCCTGATTAGTGATTATATATGCCCCAGTGAAAGTGGGCAGTTTTTCGGCCAATCGGTCTTGTATAAATTCTTTTGTTTCTTCTGGATCCCAACCCCTGTTTTCAAAAACCAACCCATGATTGAGAGCAAAATCAATAGTGCCTATCATGCGAAACAAACAACAATTGAACACTAGCTCTTCATTTGTGAGCGTTGGCAGTGTCCAATTTTTACGCATCCAAACAGTAACCCTATCGTTTTCACGAAAAGGATTAGTAAACTTATACTCTCTTAATATTGGATCTTCTGTCCAAGGAGCTGTTTCTTTGTTTACCCTGCGTTGATATATTGCGTGTCGTTCGTTAATCCATCCGAAGAAACTTTCTACAGCTTCGAATTCCATTGTACTTCTCCTACATAAATGAACCTTCTTCCATTGGTGGTAAATCAACACCGTATATTTCTACTGCCTTATGGTGCAATGCTAATCTTACATCACGCATAGAACCCAAAGGCTTTTCAATATCTTTTAATCTTTGAAGAGCATCACCTACAGTGGACGAATCCATAACAACCAACATTTTTCTGTATCTATCGGTATTAGATCGTATCGGTGGTTCTTCAAGAATACGTCTAATAGGCCATGCTTTGTCGAGTGGTAAAAGATCTTTTTTCATGATTGTTCCTTAAAATATAGTGGGGTTCATTTTACTTTTGAACCCCACCATGAACAATGTATTTTTTGTCAAGCTAGGCAGCTTTAGCAAACTCAAGTGCAGTGTCAAGTGCCTTGCGTTTTACGTTAGCGGCAGAGCCAAACCAAGCAGAATGTAAAGCATTACCTTCTTCTTGGCTACGTCGTTGGTGATCCATAACATAGGTAACACCGTTGAATACACCCCACCACGTACCTTTCGCTGACTTCATGTCAGATCCTGGACTAGTTTCTATGGCATCTAGCACTTTCAATGCGGTGCCTTTCAGCTCATCACGTAAGTCAGGTAGGTTTTGTCCTGCTTTTGTACGCTCAGGAATCAATGCAGGTTGAAACAAATCCGCAACGTAATGTTCTACGTTTTTAGTAGTAGCTTTCACACTACTCAAAAAATCAGCTTTTTGTTTAAAATCCTGCATGGCTATATCACTTATACCGAGTGCTTGCTCGGCAGCTTTAGCAATTTGCTCATCAAACATTTGCAAATGTGGCACTCTAAAACGTGTGCCTTCTTGCTGTAAAGCTAGAGTAAGTGTGTTGTTACAAACCACTCGTATAGGAGTAAGCATAATAGTCATAGCTTTACCTACTTGGTGACTGTTGTTTAGCAGCATATAGCCACTTATTTCATCGCCTCCTGCTAACGTAAAGTCACCTGTGATTTTAGCTAACCCCCAAATGTTTCTACCCATTTTGAGACTACCCGCAGTTTCCATTTGCATTTTACCTGCATCAGTAAACTTTTTGAAAAACTGCATCACTTCGTCATTTTGAAAAGGCACATACGAGCTACCGCAATGTGAAAGTACAGAGTTATCGCTGTCCCTGCAAACAAAATATTGGTCAGGAACGTGCATAAACCCTTCTTCACTGGGGTCGTACAGGTTTTGTGTATATGGTTGTTGTGAGGTGTAAGCAGGTCGTTTGGAAACTTTCCAATCTAGCCCTGCGGCTTCCAACATTTCTTGAGGGGTCATTGTATGGCTGACCTGTTTGCCAAGACCATGCCAAGGAACATCCCCTGCATAAGCCATAGTTTCTACTTCGTGCATAAACTTTCTCCTTTATGCTAATTAATGTAATTCAGTTGTAAGAGTTGTTGTTGGTAGTTCTTCATATGCTTCAAACGAAACATCTAAAAAAGCACCGCTTTCAGGTGCTAACATAACCCTCAGTCGCATTTCCACGTCATTGTGTGGCATGGCAAACACGACAGGAAAAAGGGTATCGTCATCTAACTCATCGATCACTTCAGGAATAATTGTCCTGTTGCGATCAGCTTTTATAGATTGGTTGTTAACCTTTTTCAACAACGGTTTAGTAAAATAAGTAACATTTTCCATAGTAAACCTCCTTATTAACTATGTGCCTTTAGTATAGCGTACTGGTATGCAATGACTTTATTTATTTGCTCTAATTTATCCATGTGGTATTGAGTGCCCTGCAGAGTACATCGGGTGAACTAGATGCAATGAATTTTTAGCTCTGGTTAATCCCACATAGAACACCCTTGTTTCGTCTTCTTTTTCAGTTTCGCTGTTTCTCCATTGACTGTTTGAACGCCCACTGGTATCAGTCAGTAAAACCACGTTTTCTGCTTGTGCTCCTTTCGCCCTGTGTATTGTAGAAATAGTTATTCTAGGATCATTAGTGAGCTTTTCTCCTTTGCGAATACAAGCCGAAATATATCTTTTGTCTCTGTCAGAAATTTTACCCAATGCGTTTTCCCACGACTCAGTAGTTAACAAACCATGATTCAACTGTAATTCTTCAAGTCCGTAAAAACTTTCTTCGTTTGCATCGGTCAAACTTTTATGTCCGTATTCAACCTGTTTATGAAGCAACATATGATTGTATATTTTCTTTATGTCTTCAAGAGGTAATTTTTTGCCGTCTCTCAGTTTTTCCCACAAAATCACCGCCTGTAAAACTTTACTGTCTGTTGATTTACTGGCCTCGTAATTGTAAAGATATCCTCTTTGCCTGACCTCTTCTTCTAACTGGTTTGCCCCTCGTGTTGTGCGTGACAATAACAACCACTCACCCTCAGATAAATCAATCTGCTCACTATGTCTGTGCCAATATAACTCACCCTCTTCTTGTTTGGGTTTAAAGTCCTTGACAAACCTATTGTTTACTCGCTGTATTAACTTCTGACTGATTCGATGATGTTTAGCAGGAATCCTATAGCTTTGATCCAACACTTTTACTGTGCCGTTAAGATTTAAAAAAGCATCAACATCGGCACCTGCCCATCGATAAATAGCCTGATCATCGTCACCTGCAACATAAACATGTTCCGCTTTTTGAGCTAACAACTTCACCATGTTCCACTGCACTGCTGATAAGTCTTGGGCTTCATCTATGATGACTACTTCTAGTCTGGGAGCTACATCTTGTAAAACAAACTGCAACAACAGGTCTGCATAGTCAAGCAAATGATAAACATTTTTATAGTGTTTCAAACCTTTATCTACATACTCCACCATACGCCAGTCAGCTTTGTATCGTACACGACTAGCGTTGTATACGGTTCTTAAATCGACCTGCGTTATACGAGAAATGTTAATTAACTCTAAAAATTTGTCACCATATCCAACGTCTTTGAACGGACCAAAATCGCTTTCACGTGTGAAAAAACTACCCACCTTTAACCATTCACTGATTTCTTGATAATGTTTTCGAGTCATTATCTGGCTACGTGTAATACCTAGTTGAGTATAGGCTAATGAATGTAACGTTCTGAAAAAAGGTAGATCTTCAGGTGACAAATTGAACCTGCTCATGGCTCGATGTTTTGCCTCTATATTTGCCCTACGAGTAAAAGCAAAATAACCAATTTTATCGGGAGGCACTCCCTTTTCTAAAAAACTTTCTACATTACGAATACTTGTTTCAGTTTTACCTGTTCCAGGAGGACCTAACAAGATATTCACTAAAGGACTTCCTGTTCCCCACTCAGCGGAGGCAAATCAAAAGAATCTGTTTTTTCGTCAATACCAAAATAAACCTGTGGCAAACTCCAAACATGTATACCTTTTCCTTTTACTCTCCAAAAAGTTTTTTCGGCACCGATATCACGCAACTTCAAAGTAATTTTGTTAGACGAGTAGTGAGTAAAATCGTTAACGACCAAATGCTTTTTCAAGTCTTTGACCTGTACATACACCTTGTCGTCCCACCAAACAGAAATACCTTGCAACGTATCTTCCTTTTCGTTGCCTTTTGCTCTTTCTGTACAAAAACTATGTAAAAGTTCTTCAAACTCACCCTGCAAAGTAGCGTCTGGTGGCACTTCTACTATAGTTAAATTATCCAACAACATTTGTATTCTAGTCTGCCACGCTCTTTGGTTTACCGTTATAGGAAACTTATTAATTTGTGACACACAATCTTTTTGAAACTGTGCTTGACTTATTAACCCCTGTGTTGAAAGCTCAACCCTTTCACCGTCTACATTAAGTATCCAGATAGGTGGGTCTCCGTCAATCTTCGTTAAACTACTTAACTCATTACCTGTACCTGTCGGACCAACACCATGCTTACGAGTTTTACAAAGCTCTTTGTTACAAAAAGGTTTGATAGGTTGGTCTTCACACTTATAAAAATATTCTTTCTTATGTAGCTGTTTAATTACTGTGCCTACTTCTGTGTGGCTCAGTGGTGGGTTTAGAAAATCAACATTGTACTTCTGTACTAACGCTTCCCAGTTTTGATCATCAAACATTCTTGCGTAAACACCCAAGTTAAACAGGGCGTTGTTTCTACTACCCTCAGTAAAACCCTGTGTGCAAAGATGCTGTAAACAAGGTGGACCTTCCTCTAAAATGCTTTTATCTGAACCAAAGTCAAAATCTGTTTTGTTGAACTTGTTTTTAGTTAAGACGAGCGGTTTAACATACTGTATAAACTCCTCTACACTTAACGCATCACCTTTATCGTCAAAAGCATATCGGGTTGTTCGTTTACCACTGTGGTAAGGCATGTTGAGCATATTGCCTGTATCACCACGTTCTACCAAAATAGTGGCTTGTTTAGGAAATATTTCGCTGTCTGCATAACCTAAAGATGAAGCCAGTTCAGTCATTTTACGTTGAACTGAAACCGCTTCTACAGGTTCTTTTAAAAACACCCATATATGTGCCCCACCCGATTTACTTCTACCCACTACGGCAGGGATCTTCAGTTTACTTATTTTTTGGCTAAGATCTTTGTGGTCAACGGTGTAGCTGTCAATATCAATAGCTCCCCATCTACACGTATTATCACTTTTTATGGGTATGATACCCACGCCTGTCCCACCTTTCAAATGTGTTTCCCACAAATCAACGGTAGGCGGCTCTCTCAATATTTTTACTTGTCCCTGTTTTTTACCATCAGCACGAGAAACACCATTCATTTCAAAAGTGCCATGTGCTATGTCGCTACC
>MDSZ01150126.1_pt1 | contig 10016 bp, 4 predicted proteins | sample 811201 | NCBI WGS metagenome assembly MDSZ01 (sample SAMN05326647, study PRJNA326480) | marine metagenome | isolation source: seawater | place: Indian Ocean: North | collected 2010 | reverse complement strand
ATAAAACAAGAAAACTCTTCACCCCCACATCCCTACTTCTGAGCATTTTTCTCTCGAGTACCCCTCTTCTCTCTCAGCAGGGTGAAACTTTTAAGCGCCTTGGGAAGGCGGGTTTTACTTTCCTCAAGATATCACCATCGGCGAGAGCCGCGGGAATGGGCGATGCTTTCACAGCCATAGCTGACGATGCAACGGCCATTTTTTTCAATCCGGCGGGTTTAACCAACATCGACCGGCTTGAATATTCATTGGGTATCACCAACTGGATCATCGATTCGCAACTGATGTCCGCCGCCGTCGCTCTTCCGCTGGGGAGAGGCACTGTCGGCGTCAGCGCAGTCTCTTTTGCTCCACCCGGATTTGAAGAGACGACCGTAACGGAACCGGAAGGGACCGGCCGTACGGTACATGTGGGCGACATCGCCGTGGGCCTCGCCTACGGTCTGAGGCTCACCGATCGACTCTCCTTCGGTTCACGCATTCAATATGTTGAAGAAAATATAGACAGGGATCAGGCGAGTTCCTGGGTAGTGGATTTTTCAACCTACTACCGCACGGGATTCCGGAATGGCGTTATCGCCATGGCGATGAAGAATTTCGGTCCTGACGTCAAGTATCTGGCGGAGAAATTCAAGACTCCTCTCTACTTTAACATCAACTTGGCGCTGGATGTCCTTGGATCAGACGGCGCCCCTCTTCATCTTCTGGGATCACTGGAGAGCGCTTTCGCCACTGATTATCGTGATCGCTACCACGCCGGCGCGGAGCTATGGCTGTTCAATCTGATCGCGCTCAGGGGAGGCTACAAGTTTAACTACGATACTGAAGATTTCACCGCTGGATTCGGCCTGAAAATGGATCTTGAAGGACGGAAATTGGCGGTAGATATCTCCTACTCGAACTTCAGCAAGTACTTCCAGCCGCCGCTGAGGCTTTCCCTCTCCGGCTCGTTCTAACCGAACTATCTTCAGTTCTGTAATGAGAGAGCGCATCTTAGTCTTTACCGTCGGATTAATTGTCCTTACACCCAACGATCTTTACGGGCAACCTGATATGGTGGACGGCTATAAGCCGCGAAATCTAACGCGCGGGAAAATGTGGTCTACTTACCGCAACAACGGCCTCGACGGTGGGGGAAACCGGAATCAATCCGGAAGCCACAGTCAGGAAAGTCTCACCTACCCCGGAGGCGCCTCGAGAGTGGGGGAAGACTTTGTGGAGTACTGGCTCGATGTGGAAGCATACATCAAGGGCGAGCCAAACCTTATCGACATACCGCGCGTGACGCTGGCGCAGAATTCGAAAGGGCAGGGCGTCTGGATTCTGGCGATAACCGATGGCGGTGATACACTTGTTTCGTACGCCGGTCCGAGAAACGTCACAGAAGATGTGAAAGACAGCCGATACGCTATCGGCGGTTCTCCTGAGGTGAATTTGGGAGATGCCACCGGTCCCAATCTCACTCGCAGCAATTACTCACCCACGCACAACACTATTGCACGAGAGCCTGTGGAAATCCATAATTACCGCTACGGTGACTACATTCCAAACGACGAGTTTCCGGAGGAAATCATCATTAGCCAATGGGAAACAAAGACCGGCATCACCACCACAAAGAAAGCTTACGCCTGGAGTTATCCAGAGTACGACGATTTTATCATTGAGGAAGTTATCTTCGAGAACAGAGGCTCGAAGAATCTCGATCCTATCTACTTCGCCCTTATGAACAGTTTCAGTATCAATGCCGGGGCTCACGGTTGGGCTGAAGGGGGCGGCATGGGATGGAGCGACTGGCGCGTGAACCGTCTTCAGACGCAGGACGATCTGTCCTTCTACACGGGGGCATCCAATTACGAAGCCGACAACCCTGATCTCACTGATTCCTTCCGCGCGGAAACAATGATCTATCAGAGAGATGATGATTGGGTGGGAACCAACTGGAATGACACCGGTCAACCGTACAGACTGGAAGTGGCCAACACAGGTGCTAATGAATTTCAGGGACAGGAAGAAGGGCAGTTGCTGGCCTTCCAGTATGTCGGCATGGGAATCCTCGACTTTCATCCTCCCTTCGCAAAAGATTCAGATGCATATGTTGAACCTGTCGACAGCGACCAACCGTTTGCTGTTAAGTGGTGGCACAGCGGTAACATAGACGAACAGGACTACAGCGAACCCACTTCCACGAGACATACGGACAGCGAAATGTTTCTGATGATGACGGATACCACCGACGGCCGTATCATGGACAATCCTGACTATCCTGATCTGACGACTCACTCCATGGTCTTCGGACCCTACTCACTACAAGCTGGGGAAAAAGCCAAACTCGTTTTCGCCTTTGTGGGAGGCTCGGGTGCAGACTGGTACAACGAAGATGAATTCTCGTGGTCCAAGACGGACAGCGCCAGACTCCAGCTGCGAGAAGGCGAGCGATCGCTCTTCAGCAACTATGCTCGGGCCAAGTTTGCCTACAAGAACGGATTCGATGTCCCTGATCCACCCCCCGATGTAGAAATCCGATTCGGCAACAGTCACCTGGGGCAGGTCATCGTCCGTTGGTCTGACGCAGCCGACGACGCCATCGACCCGGACTACACAAGTGAAGAAGCGACGGACGTTCGGGGCTATCGCATCTACCGTTCATGGCCGCCTTCCCACTACTGGCACTGGGGACCGTGGGTACTCGCAGGCGAAATCGAACTTAAAGATCCCAACTACTACGACCCTCAAACAGGGACATATTCCTTCACCGATATGGCATCTTTCGCAGGCTACAACTACTACTATAGTGTACGCTCTTTTGATTCCGGTCATGATCACTGGTACGACATGAACGGTGAAGATCACGGTCCGATACCTTCGTTGGAAAGCGGGCTCGCGGCACCAGAACAGCACAACATGATTGCAGTCTCTCCCTTCCAGCCATCATCTGATGAATTCAATGCAATGTCGAAACCGATTCGCGTGGTACCCAACCCGTATCGTCTCGACTTCAGCGATAACCAGCACCGCTACCCCGATAACGCCGATCCATTCAAGATCAGGTTTATCAATCTGCCAAACCACTGCACGATTCGTATCTATTCCGCGTCGGGTGACCTCGTCTATGAGAAGGAACACCTTAACCAGAAGTCTGGTGAGGATGCATGGCGACAAGATACTATCTCATTCTCAGGGCTGATCGTGAGCGGAATCTACTTCTGGGTGGTTGAGTCACTTGAAGAGACAAGCATGGGGCAGATCCAGAGAGGAACGCTGGCGGTTGTCAAATGACATCAGTTATGAGAAGAGGGATAAAAGTGCTGGGAACAAGTACCGTGGTTCTGCTTGTTGTTACTGCCTGTGTGATGGAACCGGTGAACCGGACACCTTACAAGAAGATGGATTATTACAGACTTGCACTAAGTAGACTGGACAGTCTGAAGTCATCACCGTTACCGGAAAAAGGAGCATTGCTGAAAGTGGGCTGGGCCAAGGTGAACATGACGCCTACACGTCACGTACCCCTCTCAGGCTATGGCGCCAGAAAAGGTGCCCCCTCCATCGGAGTTCACGATTCAGTTTATGTGCGCACGTTCGTGTTCACCAACGAAGTGGATACTTCAGTTCTCATAACCCTCGACGCCCTTATTGTCCCCCCTACTGTTACCTATGAACTGCAGGCGCGCCTTCCGGAGATCGGCTATCACTTCAGTCAACTATTTCTCACCGCCACTCACACGCATTGTTCCATGGGCGCCTGGGGCGACAGTTGGATAGGAGAGAAGTTTGCCGGTGACTATGATCAGGAGGTTGTTGACAGTATAACCGGCGCAATTCTGACGTCGATTCAGGAAGCAGCATCTTCCGTCGAATTGGCCAACCTCGCTTACAGCGAATACAGCGTGCCAGATCTCGTCAGCAACCGACTTGTGGGAGATAAGGGCATCATCGATCCGTGGTTTCGCGTCGTGAAGATAGCGAAGGCGTCCGGAGCCACCGCCCTAATCACCACCTTCGCTGCTCACGCCACTGTCCTCGGTCCTGATGAAATGCGCTTCTCCCGCGACTATCCCGGTTCCCTTGTCGACTCGCTGGAAGCCATGGACGAGATCGACTTTGCCGCCTTCTGCGCTGGCGCGGTGGGAAGCCATCGGCCTCAGAGCGGAGGCTTTCGAGACTACAAACGGATCGGCTGGCTGGCATCTGAACTTGCTTATAATGTGAAAAACGGTACAGTCGACCTTCCGGCGCGTGAAATCAGCAAACTGAGGACTGTACAACTTAATCTTCCCCTGAGGGAACCCCACTGGCGCATCGGTCGCAACTGGCGTCTGAGGCCGTGGCTGTTCCGCTGGCTGACAGAACCGTCACCGGCTTATCTGTCACTTCTTAGACTGGGTGACATTGTCTTCGTGGGAACACCGTGCGACTTCTCCGGTGAACTGATGCCGCCTATCGTCAGAACCGCCAGAGAGAATGGACAAGAAGTTCTTGTCACCAGCTTCAACGGCGGCTACGGCGGCTATATCACCAAAGATGACTGGTACGATCTTAAGGAATACGAGACGTTTTATATGAACTGGTTTGGGCCTTATAACGGGGCGTACTTCGTGGAAATCATTCAGAAGATGTTGGCGTTAGTCCACCATCTGTAACGTCGCTGGCGATCACCGACACCGGAACCTACCCCGTCACCGCCTCGAGAATCTTCCACAGCCGCCAGTTTGCCCTGCGGGCGATATCAGACCACGACTTGCCCGGGAGGATAGGCGGCATGGCGACAGCGTTCGGTTCATCCCAACTGTTGTCGTAGCCTGACAGATCCCACAGCAAATCAGCACCGGGAAAGCCCTGTTCAACAAGGAACAGATGGGGGTCTGATCCGTTGCCGCCATAGCTGTTGTCGTGGATCCAACACCGCTCCGGAGCGGGATCTACATCAAATCCGTCTTCAGCCTCAAGCACCATTTCCAGACTCACTACGCCAATCCCGTAAGAGTTGTTACCCGTAATCTCATTATCAGTTACTTCCACGTCGTCGGCTGCCATGATGAGAATGCCAGTACCGGGGGGCACATTGCTGACAATGGCGGTAGGATCGGCGAAATTGACATGATTGTTATCATGCACAAGGTTGTTGCTGACAAGGCAATTGCGCGAAATTTTAGATGGATTATTGGGCAACAGGAAGACGAGAATCCCACCGCTGTTGTTATAGGTCTCGTTGTTCTTCACCACCGTGTTGACACAGTTTTCTATTTCGATGCCGGTGACATTGCCGTAGGCGATACAACCACGCACAACGACATCCTTCGACTGACCCGCATAAATGCCCGCATCCCTCACCTTGGTCACTTCACAGCGCTCGATGAGGACGCCGGCACACTCCACCGAATATACACCATAGAGTCCCGTATCATAGAAGTAGAGGTCGCGGAAGGTGACATTGCGGCCGCCGTTGATCATGACGCCGTTGGAACTATAATTGCGCACAGCAAATCTCCTGATTTCCACATCACTGGCTGAGCCGACCAGTCCGTCAGAGAGAGTGTGGTCGCCATCCAGTACCGGCCGCTGGCCGCTCTCTTCCACGCCCAGCAGAGTTACGCCAGAAACGTCCAGGGTAAGGGATTCGTGATAGGTGCCCAGCTGCACAAGAACCGTGTCGCCGGACTGTGCCAGATTGATGGCATCCTGAATAGACTGTCCCGCTTCAACTAAGAGGCGACGTCCGCTTCTCGTGATCTGCGAAGGGAGGCGGCTCTCTTCCAGTCTTTCGTAAACGGCAAGTTCCGGCGACTGGTTTTCAAGCCTCGGCACCAGCGGTAATCCTGAAGGAACTGATGGCGGCAATTCAGGTTTCGCTGACTCGTCCGTCAGGGTGTGGAGAAAGGCGATGAGATCAATCTTCTCCCGCGATGTTAGATTAAGCTTCCTGATCTTGTCGTCAACGTTAGGTACATGCAGACCTCTTCCGGGGCCGCCTCCGTCTGAATAGAAATCGATCACTTCACTCAGCGTACTGAAGATACCGTTATGCATGTAGGGCGCCGTGAGAGCGATGTTTCTGAGAGTGGGCACCTTGAATGCCCGATTGTAGACTTCCGTCGTGATCTCTCCCCGGCCCAGATCAGGCTCGGATGCATCGAGATCGGGTACGCCGACAACCTTGAAATCGCGATTGGCAAAGGTGGGAAAATTGTGGCACTCAAAACAGCGCGTCTTTAGAGAACGAAAGAGATTCAGTCCTCGGCGTTCCGTGGATGTAAGAACAGTCCTGTCACCGCGGGCATACTGATCGAACCTCGAATTCTGAGACAGTATCGTCTGTTCGAAGGCAGCGACGGCATAGGTCACATTGCGAAAGGTGACAGGCGAACCGTCCGCGTTACCGAATACGTCTGTAAACAGACGGACGTATCGGGGAATGGCCTTCAGTTCGCGCACCAATTCGGTTGAATCCTGAGCCATCTCGTTCTGATCCTGAATGGGGTTCTGTGCCTGATCTTCCAGGTCGAGGGCTCTGCCGTCCCAGAACTGTCTGTGACTATAGGCGGCATTCCAGATTGTGGGCGATCCACGTCTCAGGACAGCACCTCCCGCTCTTTGACGCCCGATCCCATCGCCACCCTTCCCCATGGATTGACCCCTGTTGTCAGAGAATCCCAAGTCAGGATGGTGACAGTGGGCACACGAGATAGTGTTGTCTCCAGAGAGAATGGAATCGAAGAAGAGGAGCCGTCCCAGCTCCACCTTGGCCGTGGATGTGGGGTTATCGGGGCGAACCAGCATGGCGGGAAAAGGACGCAACAGATTGTGGCTGCGTTCAGGCAGGGTGAACGAATCTTCTGGCAAAGGAGAACGGCTGTCTCGCGGCGCCGTGGGGACGCCGGGAAACGGTACATACATAAAGACGACGAACAGCAGAATCAATGTACCAACAAAGCGCGGCATGAACTTCTCCATCTTACTTCCCTCCATAACAGTTAGTACTCCGTAAAATGTTTCAGTCCCTCCGTTTCAAGATGTCCTTGACTACATTGCGGCGCAGAACCGCCGACGTGGTGAGTACACCCGACATGAGGGCGCCCGCTATACCATCGGTGACGATATCCTGTCCTGTGAGATAAAGATCCTTGACGGGGGTGTGCGGTCTTAACCACTTCTGACGGAAGCGGCTGGGGGTATGATCTATACCGTATATCTCGCCGCGGGAATATCCGAGAAAATCGCGTGTTGTCAGGGGCGTGGACAGTTCGAGGTGATCCACATGCCCTTCAACCTGCGGCACATGGGCATATACAAATCGCATGATCCGGCTGGTCAGTTCCTGCTTAAAGTCTTCGTAATCTTCGCCCCGCTTCTTCCACCCTGTGTTTTCCCATCTCGTGAACATATCATAAGGCGCGATAGAAATGGCCTCCATAGTGGCTGTATCGCCGTGGTTGCCCTCCCAAGATGGATCTTTGGCGGAAGGGAACGAAACATAGACAACGGGCAGGTGCGAACGAGAATCAGCCAGATATTTATCCACGTTGGCGTCGTGGTCGTAATCGGGATAGATCCAGAGATTCGTCCCGCCCAGTCCGAGTTTCTCCGCCGTGCCGTTGATACCGATGTAGAGACAGACATGAGAGGAGGAACGTTCCACTTTTTCCATCTCTATCCCCGGCAATGTTCTATTCTCCAGAAGGTCACCGAATGTATTGAGGACGCCGGCACTGCTGATGACCGTCGGCGCCTTCAATTCATCACCGTTAGTCAGCTTCACCCCGACGGCGCGATCCCTGTGAGTCAAGATTTTTTCAACCTGCGCATTCACAAGAATCTTGCCTCCTGCTCTCTCGATGACGGGTGCGATGGTCCCGGCGATACTGCTCGAGCCGCCCACCGGATAGTAGGCACCATACAGATAATGATTGACAACAGCGGCGTGAATAGCAAACGAACTCTGCCTCGGCGTCAGGCCGTAATCACCGTATTGCCCGGCAAGGACGCCGATCAGCTTTCTGTCTGATGTGAGACTCGAGAGAACGTCCCATGTAGTACGATCGGCGTACTTGAGATAATGGCGCGACATGGGACGGTAGGCGATCCTACCCAGCGATTTCGGCAGGGCCCGATTGGAAAAGAACCGCCGCGACGCCCTGTTGCAGTCGCGCACCAGTTCCAAGTATTGCTCAATGGCACTTCTTTCCTTCGGGAAGTATTCAGTCAGGCGATTGATAAAGTTTTCCCTGCCGGAAACAAAGTCGTAGGAGGCATCAGGAAAGATCATCCGGTCGTACGTTTCGGGCATTCTGGACCATTGAAGGCTTGACTCAGTGATATCGTCGAACAAAATACGCAGAATTCCATCTCTCTTACCGACACCACCGATATAGTGGATGCCGACGTCCCACTCGTAGTTTCCGCGCTTGAATGTATGAGTCCAGCCACCCACCTTGAAGTGCCGCTCTAGCACCAATACACGTTTGCCGGCCTTTGAGAGCAGAGCCGCGGTTGCTAGACCGCTCATGCCGGATCCGATCATGATTACATCAAACTTCTCGTCCGAAATGTCAGAGTCGTAGCTGTCACCAAATTTCATTCCAGTTTCCTCATTCTGCCGCTAAGATCGAGAAACAGAGTAATGACCTGAGTGCTGGCAAATTAACTGGATAAGAAATATATTCCTATTCGGAAATAGTGTTTCAATCTTCGTCCTGAAACTCAAGGGGACTCATGTTGAGAGACAAACTTCGCATCATCCTCACATTACTGATTTCTTGCGGTTTTTCCATATATGGGCAGTCAGTTACTGGACTGGTAACTGACGAAAAGGGGATTCGCCTCATCGGGGCAAATGTCTATATCGAAGGAACTGAGTTCGGCGGCGCCACAGATAGCAAAGGCCGGTTTCACATCGAAAGCATTCCACCGGCCGATTTTGTGCTGGTGGTCACCTACATCGGTTACCAATCGCAGCGTCTCTCACTTTCACTGTCAGATGATCTCACTGCTCTCACCATCACCCTTATTGCGGGAGAACTGTTCGGACAGGAGGTAGTGGTAACCGCCCGCAAACGGGAGGAGACGATTAAGGAAGTGCCCATCTCCATGGTGGCAATCCAGGAGGATATGATCAAGGACCTCGGTGCAACGTCACTGCACGAACTGGTAGCGCTGGTACCGAACGTGACCATAGTGGAAGGACAATCTTCAATTGACGATTTTAACATAAGGGGTATTGCGGGCGGAGCGCGGAATCCCGGCTTCGGCTCAGCCGAGGGGGTCTATCTCGACGGCGTCATCATGGGCAGACCAGGTTTCATCAACTTTGATATCGTCGATATGCAGAGCGTAGAATTCTTGCGCGGGCCGCAGGGAACTCTCTTTGGACGCAACGCTATCTCCGGTGCCATCAACATGGTCTCCGCCAAGCCGAGCCCCGTCAGAAGAGTGGCCGCCAGCGCCGATCTGGCGCAGAACAACTATCGCAAGATTCGTGCCATGGTCAACCTCCCACTCACTGATTGGATCTATGCGAAATCCACGCTGTTCTATTCGTACTGGGACGGATACCTCACCAACAGTTACAATGGCAGACAGGAAAAGTACGACAATACTTTCGGCGGCAGGTTCGCTTTGCGAGCCGTTCCTCTCAGGCGGCTGACTATCGATTTCAGCTACGATTTCAGCAGGGATGACATCATCGGTGCCGGCTATCATGTATCGGACTGGCACCTCACCAGCGACGCGCCCACTCTGAACGGCACGCTGATAGATTCGCTCTATGAAGCCAGATGGGATTCAATCATTACCGATGAAGGACGGTACTTCTACCGACACGATACGACAACCTACTACAAGCGCAATCTGACCGGTGCCACGCTGACGCTTAACTACACACTAAGCAACGACTGGACACTTTCGTCTATCACCGCTACCCGCTCTTCCGGCCGGGATTATTTCAATGATGAAGACGGTATCGGCTTGCACCTCATCACTGGAAAATGGGGCGATACCGGGGACCAGATTTCGCAAGAACT
>MDSZ01054250.1_pt1 | contig 10016 bp, 7 predicted proteins | sample 811201 | NCBI WGS metagenome assembly MDSZ01 (sample SAMN05326647, study PRJNA326480) | marine metagenome | isolation source: seawater | place: Indian Ocean: North | collected 2010 | reverse complement strand
ATTGGCTCATTGTATTGCCAACCATTTGTGTAATGGCGATGGTGACTGATCTATGGACGCGTGGCTTTGTGTTACTACAAGCGGCAGACAGATGGGGTGAAGCACCGGCAATAGCGCTGCAGAATGTTCTTTGGATACTTCTACACCTCTATGAATTAGAACTTCTAGCTCCGTCGATGGGATGGGCAGGGGCTATTCTTCTAGCCCTATTTCTTGGATTCCTAGGAGACATTATCGCACTGAGGGAGAGGTCAGTGGTTGGCTTGATGGCTGGTCATGCAATATTGAACATAGGTTGGGCCAGCGTACTTGCCTTAGGTTTCATTCTTTGATGTATGAAACCTTCAGACGCTGAGGAATAGTTGGTCCACGTTTTGCCGCACGTATTGCAGCGACCTCCATCTTTGCACCAGAAAGAGTAGTGACAAAGGGAATGTTCATCTCAACAGCAAGACGTCGCATCATATTGCCATCACGAACTGCTCCTCCACTAATCGTAGGAATGTTAACCACGAACTGTATCTTACCACTACGCATCAAGTTCAATGCATCGGGCTGCTGCGAGTCTGCAATTCTATAGGCGGTCTTGACGGTCAGCCCATGCCTCCTCATTACATCTGCAGTTCCAGGAGTAGCATGTACTGTGAATCCTAGTTCCAGCAAATCTCTGACTACAGGAACAACATTCTCTTTGTCTGCAGAACGCACCGTGACATAGGCTCCGCCCTCTGTATTCACCGGAATTTCAGTAGCCATTCTCGCCTTGAGATAAGCAACATCGGCATCAGGATCGGAACCCATTACTTCACCGGTAGACTTCATCTCAGGACCGGGGGCTGGATCAAGACCTGTTAATTTGATGAATGGAAACACTGGCGCTTTTACGCATACTAATTCGCTACGCCTTTCTGGAATCACCTGTTGAGCAAAAGTCTCTCCAATAGTGGCTCTCGCTGCGATTCTAGCCATTGGAACACCAGTGGCCTTGGCGACAAATGGAACGGTCCTACTAGATCTAGGATTCACTTCTAGAACATATAGAAGGTCGTTCTGAATAGCAAATTGGATATTGAAGCAGCCCACTATTCCAAGTCCTAAACCGATGATTCTAGTCTGTTCCTCAACCTTGGCCAACATACTTGGCGAAATGGTCTGGGTAGGAATGAAACAGGTTGAATCACCAGAATGGATTCCTGCTTCCTCTAGATGTTCCATGACTGCTCCAATCAATACCTCCTCTCCATCACAAGCCGCATCGACATCAAGTTCGATTGCATGTCCAAGGTATTCGTCGACCAACAAAGGCTTGTCAGGGGCCAAATATGCCTCATCGAGGTAAGCCTGTAATTGCTCTTCATCTGTTAGCACTTCCATTCCCCTTCCACCCAAAACATAGGATGGACGAATCAGCACAGGGAAGCCGATGCTGTGGGCTGCAGCCCTTACATCATCTGCACTGGTACCGGTTGCACCCCTAGGCATCCGCAATCCGGAACGCTCGGCAAAGGCCTCGAATCTCTCTCTATCACTAGCCTCATCAACTGCATCTGTGGAAGTACCCATGATAGTTGTAGCAAGACCAAGGCCTTGCAACTCTGGCAATCTTGCTTCCAATGGCAAGGCGAGGTTGATGGCTGTCTGTCCTCCGAATTGCAATAGGATACCATGTGCATTTTCACGCAACAAAATTTCAGTCACACACTCTAATGACAGTGGATCGAAATAGAGACGGTCACTAGTGTCGAAATCGGTTGATACTGTCTCTGGATTATTGTTGATGATGATTGCATCTCTACCCGAATTACGGATTGCACCCACCGCATGCACACAACCATAGTCAAACTCGATTCCTTGTCCAATACGAATAGGCCCGGAGCCAATTACCACCATCCTTTCCTTATCACGCTGTTCGAGGTTGGGCAGAAGATCGATTCCAGATTCTCCATCCCCTTCGTATGTGGAATAGTAATATGGTGTCTTAGCGGCAAATTCAGCAGCACAGGAATCCACCATTCGATAACGAGGATGTATGCCTAAACTGTGCCTGCGGCGCATGACTGCTGATTCTGAAACTGCATCAGGAAGGCGTTTCCAGCCAGATGCAAGGAACCCAGCCTTGGCATCTGCGATGTGGGCATCTGTGAATCCAAATCTCTTCCAGGAGCGAAGGTCATCTGCTTCGATACTGGCTATACTACCTGAATGATTGACTATACTTGATTCAATTTCTGCCATACACTGGAACCTATGCAAGAACCAACGAGTCATCCTAGTAATCTCGTGCACTCTCTCGATGCCCCATCCTCTTCTGAAGGCCTCAAACAGCGCACCCATCCTCTTGTCTGTAGCAACCTTTAGCCACTGCACAAGAGTGGTATCAGAGAGCGGCTCGTTGGCTCTCTCAGCCATGCCTTCTCCATCGCTCTCATCAGCACGAGTCAATGGCCGAGGGTGTGGCTCACCGGTTTCTAGCGAAGACCAAGCCTTGAGGAAGGCCTCCTCAAAACAACGTCCTATCGCCATAACTTCACCTGTTGATTTCATTGAAGTTCCAAGAGTTCTGTCAGCGGTACGGAACTTATCAAATGGCCAACGTGGAATCTTGACTACACAATAATCCAAGGTTGGTTCAAAGGCTGCAGTGGTGCCATGACCAGTGATGGGGTTTGGCAGTTCATCTAGAGTATAGCCAACTGCAATCTTAGCGGCCATTCTGGCGATTGGGTACCCTGTTGCTTTACTAGCCAAAGCACTGGAACGGCTAACACGAGGGTTGACTTCGATGACTCGAACCTCTCCAGTAGCCTGATTGAAGGCGAATTGTACATTGCAACCCCCGCAAATGTTCAGAGCCCTAATCAATCGTAAAGCACAATCTCTGAGATGCTGATGATCTGCATCCGAAAGGCTCTGTTGCGGTGCCACAACCACACTCTCACCGGTGTGTACTCCCATGGGGTCGATGTTTTCCATGGTGCAGACGACGATACAATTGTCGTGAGCATCTCGCATAACCTCGTACTCGTGTTCCTGCCATCCTAGAATCGACTCTTCGACCAAGACCTGATGGATTCTACTGTTTCGTAGCCCTAGGCTTGCTACCTCAACCAATTGTCCTTTGTCCCAAACAGTCCCTCCTCCAAGTCCACCTAAGGTAAAGGCGGGCCGGACCAATAAGGGCCAGGAACCTATGTCCTCAGCAGCTTCTAGCACTTCATTCATTGAATTACAAGCGATAGCATATGGGACTGGTAAGTCGATGGATTCGCATACGCGCTTGAACAGGTCGCGGTCCTCAGCCTTATCGATGGCATCCAAGTCACTACCAATCAACTCCACTCCTAACTCATCTAGGACTCCTGCATGGGCAAGTTCTGTTGCAATATTCAGAGCAGTCTGTCCACCCATACCCGCAAGCAAAGCATCTGGCTTCTCCTTCTCGATTATCGAACGGACTACGTCTGGTAACAATGGCTCGATGTAGACTCTATCTGCCATCTCAGGGTCATTCTGAATGGTTGCAGGGTTGGAGTTAACCAAGATGGTCTTGAAACCATCTTCTCTCAATGCAGTACAGGCTTGAGAACCACTGAAGTCGAATTCAGCAGCCTGTCCGATTCTGATTGGACCACTGCCGAGTACCATGATGCTGTGGATGTCATCTCTACGAGGCATCGTTATCACCTCGCATGTATTCTCTTACCATCTCTGCAAACCTATCGAAAAGCGGAGAGGCATCGTGTGGCCCGGGGCAAGCCTCGGGATGATACTGTACACTGAAAGCGGGTCTATCTTCGATATCCAACCCTTCTACTGTGCGGTCGTTGGCGTTAACGTGACGCACAATCGCTCGATGTCCTGTGATATTCTCTTGAGGTCCGCTATTAGCACCACTCGGATGAGCGGCCAGCATTCCCTTCTCTGGATCCTCAACTGCAAAACCATGATTCTGAGAGGTTATTGCAACGCTGTTCGTTACCAAATCGAGAACTGGTTGATTAGCACCTCTATGCCCATACCTCATTTTGTAAGTGCTCAGGCCACAAGCCAAACCAAGCAGTTGATGTCCAAGGCAGATACCCATTGTTGGCAGGCCCTTGGCTACTGCCGCAGCTAGAGTTTCTCTTGCTCTAGTTGCCTTACCCGGATGGGCAGGGTCGCCTGGGCCATTGGAACAAAACATTGCATCTATCTTCCATTCATCGACAAGTTCGTCAAATGAGATATCAGGAGGGCACCAGAGAACTTCGAATCTACGGCACAGTTCTCTAAGTATGTTGTACTTGATACCACAATCCAAAGCAGCAAGACGGGGTGCATCAAATCCTGGATTCAACAAGACCGCTTCATCGATAGAAACCTCATCGACCAAATCTTCGAGATCCGGAGCCTTCATTTCTTGCAAGCGCCGCATCATTTCCTTTTCTTCATCAGCGGGACCTAGTACACACAATAGGGTACCGTGCTCTCTTACTCTGCGAGTCACCGCTCTAGTATCGATAGATTCGATTCCCGTCACTGAATGTGCCCTGAGAAATTCATCTAGCCCTGCAACAGAATCGCGGTGGTCCGGCTCGCGCATGGCATGACGGACAACAACTCCTCTCGGCCAGATTCCAGCGGATTCACTCTTGCTAAGATGAACGCCATAATTACCGATTAATGGATATGTGAAAGTAAGAACTTGCCCTGCAAAACTAGGGTCTGTCAGGCTTTCTTGGAAACCAGTCATTCCAGTAGTGAAAACCAACTCACCTTCAGCAATGCCACAGGCTCCGAATAACAAACCCTCAAAACGGCTACCATCAGCTAATAGAAGCAATCCAATTGGTTGTTCAGCAGGGGCTGGAGAGATTGCATGCAGTAAGGAATCGGCGGCATCAGTGAACACTGGAGCATTACCTTCGGAAGCAGTAGATGCACCGGGACAGAATCCCCCTTGTGCCGCGAGCCCCGCCGACATCGTCTTTGGTCCCAAAGTGGGCTCTAAGATGATTACCTATCTAACGGCCGCTAAACCTTCATCTTAATCGCCACTTTCATGGACAGTTTTTCCTCGCTGATTTGGCTCTATTGTCAACTTTGCATCATCGAAAACAGGAGGTGACTCGACGTAAGAGTCTAGGAATAGGGCAAGTGCTGCAACTTCGCTGTGCGGCTGATTGCCGACGGCGACATTATGATGGCAGATATCGTATACTTGTCGAGGTACTTTTGCACCGCCCACGACTATACACAAAGGAACATTGTTGTGCAATTCGGGAATCACTTCGCGAAATGGAAGTCCGTACATGGTTAGATGTACTGCCTTACCTGTCTTAACGAAATTCTTCAGCCATGCCATGGGCTTCTCGGTATATTCAGTTTGCAAACTACCGCCGAAACTCTCTGATACCGAATGCAGTCCAGCAAACAACTCCTCATCCTCGTCTCCTGCAAGTACCAAACGTTGTGCGCCAAATGCTCTGGCAACAAGCCCAAGGTGAGTGGTGATTCGTGGATCTCTACCTTTGCGATGACCCAGTCTAAGCACAACCACCTCGGCGCACATGAATCTCGGCACTAGCCTTGACTTCTTCAGGCGTCCGCTTGTTCAGCATCCTCAGGCTCAGGCTCAGGAGCAGACATTTCTTGCGAGGCGATCGCCAAAATCTCCATACCCGAAAATGCCTCTTCTAGGCGCATGACCCAATTCAATAGGAAGGCCTCGATGAACAACTTGGCTACGAAGAAGAAACCAACACCGAGAATCGTTAGACGGAGAGTTTGCCACAAAGCATTACCCACTTCTACCGTTGAGTCAAGGAGACCCATGACAAGTGGTTCAAAGGAAAAGAAGCCCATTACCAAGAACATGGCACCGGCAATTAATGCAGGACCGGGTTGACCCTTCTCACGGCTAGCAGCATTGAGTATTGATGCAAAGAATACTACCGCTGGAACAAGATATGAAAGTGTCATGAAAGTAATACCTTTGACCAAAGACTCGCTCTGGTTTATTGGATCATCTCCAATCCGTTGAATCGAGAGCCACCAGAATATCGCTAATCCCGCAGCGATACCACCGCAAGTCAAGGACCGATGATGAATCATCTTCCCTAGGTCATGCCGATCTTTGGGGTTCAAACGGTTGAGAATATTCTCTGCGATTTCTAACTGCTGCGGACTAGGCATGGCCACGTCATCTTCTGAAGAAACAGCAGATTCTGCATCCTCAGCCGCATCCTCAACCGCGCCCATACTCGCAATGCTCGCGCACCTTATCTGATAAAGGATGCCTGACTCACGGGGTACGTCATGGCCGGTTCTAGAGGGGTTAGGGATTGCCGCCGAGCTCTTAGGGCTCATGCCGATGGTAGGCCTAGATTGATGGGAATCATCAATTGCACTCCTGATTCATTCCATTCGGCTAGCCGCTCAGGCGATTTCGAAAGGGCCTTACAGATGATTGCAGAAGGCGCTGATTGGATAGATATTGGCGGAGAGTCAACAAGGCCAGGAGCGGAAGCAGTCTCCATAGAACAAGAATTGAACAGAGTAATTCCAGTCATTAGTGAATTGCGGAGTTCTTCCGATGTATGGATATCAGTAGACACTCGGCACCCGGAGGTCGCAGCAGCGGCCCTAGATGCAGGAGCCGATATGGTCAACGATGTTAGCGGACTAAGAGATCCAAAAATGCTTGAATTAATCGCACAAAGAGGTTGTGCAGCCTGCATAATGCATATGCAAGGAGAACCGGGAGATATGCAGGAGAACCCAACTTACCTCAACGTTTTCGAAGAAGTCTATGCACAATTACTCAGCAAAGCAAGGGAGTTGGTTGACTTAGGACATGACACAGAGAATGTTGTTCTCGACCCGGGATTCGGATTTGGAAAGACTTTGCAACACAACCTCGATTTGCTTCAAGATATAGAAAGAGGCCCTGAAGGCTTTGCAATACTTTGGGGAGCATCTCGTAAATCGATGATTGGGGCCATTACTGAACGTGAAGAAACTGCCGACAGATTACCGGGCACTCTAGCCGTGGCAACTCAGGCACAGAAACTTGGAGTAGATATCCTAAGAGTACATGATGTGGCAGAACATCTCGACGTTGCAAAGATGAATTCTGCAATTAATGGAGGTGTTTAGTTGTCGGAGTCTGAGAATGAACCAATCGTCGACATCGATGAGAATCTCAGAATCATTGGAACTGCACATGTATCCAAGGATTCGGTGGAATTAGTCGACAAACAAATCGAGGAATGGAGGCCTGATGTAGTCGCCATCGAATTGTGCAATAGCAGGGCACAGGCCTTGAAGGATGAGCGTAGACTAGACCAAGAAGGGCTACGCAAAGTCATCAAAGAAGGCAAGGCACCATTGGTCCTCTTCCAATCCATGCTCGCCGCTGAACAAAGAAGGCTTGGCATGGACGAAGGAGTACAACCTGGAGCAGAACTTCTAGGCGCCATGAATAGTGCCGAAGAGAAGAATATCGAAGTTGCATTGGTCGACCGAGACATACAGATCACACTCAGGCGCGCATGGCGAAATATGGGTCTGCGCGAGAAGTGGAGAATATTATGGGGATTGGTGGCTCCTGAAGATGATTCTGAGGAAGATATCCCCGAAATTAATGAATTGCTATCGAATAAAGACCTGCTCAGCGAATTGATGGAAGAACTCAAGCAAATAGCCCCCTCTGCAGGTGAAGTATTGGTCGATGAAAGAGACGAATACTTAGCAACCAAAATCGAAAGTCAACGGAGTAAGGGAAAGGTTCTGGCAGTAATTGGCGCAGGGCACTTGGATGGCGTCAGCAAGCGTTTGCAGAATAGAGAGACAACTGCAGAAAGAATCGAAGAACTTGAAATCGTACCTCGCCCAAATCCGCTTTGGAAAGTCGTAATGTGGGGAATTCCACTCTTGGTCTTTGGCTTGATGGGATGGTTCCTCTATACTGGAGCCGAGGGCGACCTATACCAGATGTTGACCATCTGGACGCTGTTCAACGCTGCGATGGCAGCCATATGTTGCATGATTGCGAGGGGGCATCCTCTAGCCATATTGACTGCTGCAATAGCCAGTCCGATCACCTCACTGAACCCTGCATTAGCAGCGGGGTGGTTTGCCGGTTACGTTCAATTGGTAGTACGAGAACCTTCGACCAAGGACCTCAAAGATTTCCTCAAACTCGATGAGATGAAATTGTTCTGGTCTAACCGGGCCGGACGAGTTCTATTGGTGACTGCCCTTACAAATCTTGGAAGTATGCTTGGAGCATGGTTTGCAACTGCAGGGATTATTACCGCATTCTAAATTGAATGTCGGCAATGAAGTTATAGTAAAAATTCATTACGCATAGTCATGAATAAAGAAATAATATTGGAACCTTATTATTTTTTGAAATACATAAAATATTTTTCAATCCTAGGAATGGTGATTATACCGATAATTATCTGGAACATCCTGCCCAATGACAAGGGATGGACATATTTCGGAGGGGCTCAACAAGTCATTGTCCTAATTGTGATTTTAGAAGCAATAGGGTACTTGATCTTAGACCGTATCTCAAAATTAAAAATACAATTTAGTATTACCGATGGTACCGTAAAAAAGTACTTCGGTCAAACATACAAAATGAAGGAACAAGAGAATTTTCCCATAGAAGGTTTGGAAATGAGAAGTGAGGATGAAGGAGACCGTATTGTTTACTCGTTGAATAACTCAGATGGATTTAAAATGGAAATTTATAGTTTCCAGAAGGACGAATTGATTGAATTCTTTGGCATGATTCCTGAAGGTAAATCCGGAGACAGATGGATCATTCCTAAAGAATAGAATTGTAAGTTGGAATCAGAATCCAAGGCGCTCTTCAAGATTCACTCAATTTTGTTAGAGGAATTCCGTCTTTCGTCTTCAACTGAGGAGGGCGAATAAACGATTAGTGAGAATATCCTCAGCGAGGTATGGACGCGATGCTGCTCGATACCGAAGAGGGCGGAGATGCCGTTCTAGCCGAGGCTAAAAGTGGTGATTCACTTAACCTCGCACTGGGCGCAACCATAGCTGTAGTAATGGTTTTCATCTTGATGAGCAGAGTGGTTGGAGCCCCTCTTGAAGAGGAAGCAATTGATGAACTGGTTGAGCAAAACAATCCCATTTGGGATAGGCATAAACTGGATTTTTCCACCAATGGTAGCCATTCTTACGTCCTAGAAAATGGAACTAAGACTGGACCTGATGGCCAGCAATTGTGGACTGGAACACACCATTTCGTTAATTTCGATTTACCAATAGAGGAAGGGGGTTCTGCGCCGAATGGCATGGTCAGCCTTGCGATTTGGGTACCAATCTTGGATGAGGGAGAAACCGTACCGGTAATCGCTGAATTCGGCCCATATTTCGACGAACCCTCGGTGGAAACACCTGGAATTGAAGAAGCGGGCACTTGGTTAGGCAAGATGATCATCGAACAATTAGTGCCTCACGGTTTCGCTTTTGCTCAGGTTTCAGTGATGGGCACAGGACGTTCTAATCATTGCATGGACCTGATGGGTACTGCTGAGCAACTTGGAGTCGATGCGGCAGTCACTTGGTTAGGCTCCCAGAATTGGAGCAATGGCAAAGTCGGAATGATAGGTAAGTCGTATGATGGTTCAACCCCATGGCAAGCGGCGATGTTCGGCAATGAACACCTAGCGACAATTGTCCCAATTTCGGGCCTCATAGGCGTCATGGAATTGATGTGGCGTAACGGAAGCAACGAAGCACGAGCACCAATAATGCACAACGGAGTTTACGGCTCCTATGGTTTCGATCAAGACGAAGGCGATTTGGGGAATATGTGTCCAGACTATCTAATTGGACCTGCAACTGGACTTTCAGCATATCTGTGGGGTAGTGAATTCGCTGGAACATACTGGGAGGAGAGATACTTCTTGGATAGAGTTCTACAGAATTACAATGGTAGTGTCTACCTGATTCAAGGGATGCACGATTGGAACGTTGACCCTCACATGGCCATT
>MDSZ01039395.1_pt1 | contig 10016 bp, 5 predicted proteins | sample 811201 | NCBI WGS metagenome assembly MDSZ01 (sample SAMN05326647, study PRJNA326480) | marine metagenome | isolation source: seawater | place: Indian Ocean: North | collected 2010 | reverse complement strand
GTGCAGAATACATGTTTGCAAATAAAACTTTACCTGTTGTAATAAAATCATTGCTACCGATATCTATGTCAGCATTTGTTAGAGCTATAGGATCAGTAATACCATACCCAGATATAGTAGTTGGCTTACCGCTTAAAGAACTAAATGCTCCATCAAAAGCATCTGTAATACCATAGCCGGCTATAGTTGTTGGCTTACCGCTTAAAGAACTAAATGCTCCATCAAAAGCATCTGTAATACCATAGCCTGATATAGTAGTAGGCTTTCCACTTAGGGCACTAAACGTTCCATTAAAAGCATCTGTAATACCGTAGCCTGATATAGTAGTAGGCTTTCCAGAAAGACTACTAAATGCACCATCAAAACTAGAAGTTCCTGCTCCTATCGCAGTTCTTACTTCAGCAGCAGTAATACCCGTAGCAAGAGCTGGTGTTCCAGAATTATCTTCAAGCGCCGGTGCAGCAGGAATAGTTGGTTTACCTGATAGTGAGCTATATGCACCGTCAAAAGCATCTGTAATACCATAGCCAGATATAGTTGTCGGCTTACCAGTTATAGATGCAAAGGATACAGAAGTTAAAAATGAAGTTAAGTCAGGAGGTGTAAAACTAAATACACCTGTAGTATTATTATAAGCTAAAGAACCTCCTCCAGACGCTGAATTAGATGTAACACTAAAATCTGTAAGGGCTACGGCTCCTACGGCTGATATAGCATTTGTTACATAAGCGGTGGTTGCAATCTGAGTATTATTTGTACTAGCAGTTGCGGTAGGAGCAGTTGGAGTACCGGTAAGGTTTGGTGAGGCTAACGGAGCTTTTGCTGCAATACTATTTGTAATAGTTGTAGAAAAATTAGCATCATCATTTATAGCTGCAGCCAATTCATTTAAAGTATCTAGTGCTCCAGGAGCTGATGCTATAATTGCATCTACTTTTGCTTGTACATACGTTTCTTGTACTTGCCACTCTGGAGTACTAGAAATAGTAATTGTCATTGTAGAAGTACTAGAGTTAGTTGTTCCGTTTGAACTATAAGTAAAACTCTTTACTTTTTTATCAAAAGCATTTCCACTTGAACGAGTTACCGAGTTTGAATTTACGGCTTGAGTTGTATTATCATGGTATGTTAGTGTTCCAATAATTGGATCATTTACTCCAGTGCTAGAAAATGCTTCTAAAAATACAGGAATTGTAAATGTTATTGTTCCGCTAGGCAACCCAGCAGATAGTATAATATTTGTTTCTAGATCAGTCTGAGAGGGAATAGTTGCACTAGTACTAGCAGTTTGAACATACTCTGAAGTAAGACCAATAGTGGCAGAGGCTGTTGCTAGTTTATAAAGTGCTCCTGCATTACTATCTAGCCAAATCTCTCCTAATGCTGTAAAAGCGGGCGCATTATCTTGTATGTAAAGTTTTGCTTGAGCAGTTATATCAGCAAAATTAGCAGTTGCACTAGCTACAAAAGCTGTTGTTGCAACTTGAGTGCTATTTGTACCAGAGGCCGCTGTAGGGGCACTAGGAGTCCCAGTAAATGTAGGACTAGCTAAAGGTGCTGCATCAGTAATACCATAGCCTGTAAGTGTTGTGGGCCTTCCAGTTAAAGCACTAAAAGTACCATTAAAAGCATCAGTAATACCATAGCCTGCTATAGTTGTAGGTTTGCCTCCTAAATCATTAAAGCTACCACTAAAAGCATCGGTAATGCCATAACCTGCTAAAGTAGTTGGAATTCCGTTTAGACTGCTAAAATTACCATTAAAAGCATCAGTAATCCCATAACCTGCTATAGTTGTAGGTTTACCTGTTAAAGCACTAAATGCACCGCTAAAAGCATCAGTAATACCATAGCCTGCTAAAGTATTTGGCTTATTTTGTATGGATGTAAATTCTCCATCAAATGCATCTGTAATCCCATAACCTGAAATAGTACTAGGCCTTCCAGAAAGGCTACTAAACGCTCCATTAAAGGCATCAGTAATACCATAGCCTGCTATAGTTGTAGGTTTACTCTGTATTTGAGCAAAAGTTAAAGAGGTTATGCCATCTGTAATTCCATACCCTGCTAAAGTAGTAGGCTTATTAGTAATTTCGGCAAAAGTTGGATTAAATATAAAATAGCTTAAGCTATTCCAAACAGTACTACCATCTCCTACTTTTGCTTTTAGAGTATCTGTTTCTATTCCTACTTCGCCAGCACTTAGAGTCGGATTAACAGTTGAAAAGTTTACTGCTAAATCTCTTCTTAGTTGAATTCTTGCTGCCATTTAAGCGCTCCCTCCATCCAGTATTATTACAACTGAAGCTGCTGCAACATTTGCTCCGCCGCCATCAACTAAAAAATCTATGGTGCCTCCTGCTCCGGAACCGCCTACACCTGATTGATTTTGATTTATAAATTTATTTTGACTAGCGTTAAATGCTATTACTTGTCCTTCTTGAATATTTGTTATTTCTACATTTGTTAAAGCATTAAGAGTTGATACTCCTCCATTTGCTTTAACAAATGCAGTTGTTGCAATGGTAGTATCATTACTAGCACTACTTGCAGTGGGAGCTTTTGGTGTACCTGTAAAAGTAGGAGACTCTATATTTGCTTTTGCTGCTAAACTGTTTGTTACAGTTGTAGAAAAGTTAGAGTCATCTCCTAAAGCAGCAGCTAATTCATTTAAAGTGTCTAGAGTTTCAGGAGCACTGCCTACTAAATTACTTATTTGAGACGATACATAAGATTGAGTAGCAAAATCAGATAAGTCCGGAGGAGTAAATGTAAACTGACCAGTTGCATCAGAGTAAGTTAAACTTCCTGCGCCTGATGCCACCGCATTAACGGCTGATAAGTCAGTTAGTCCTATCTTATTTTGATTTAAAACATATGTATCTAAGCTAGTAGAAAATAAAAAGATAGAAGTTGTAGATATTGCTCTACCTATCTTCTTTGTTGTAGATGTTTTTGTTTGTACTAAAGTTCCATCTTGTTCTACAAAAACATTTTGATTTCTACTTAAGCCTGTAAATCCTGGCAATATTCCGTGAAGGACTACTGAAGCTCCTGATCCCGGAGTAGCATTTGTAAGAGATAGTCCTATAAAACCTTCTGTACTGCCAGTGCTATCTAAGATTTGAGATACTGTTCCGTCTCCATTCATACGCACAGGTGCTCTGGCATCAATAGACCCAGAGACTGTAAAAGATCCAACAAGAGTATCTTGTAAACTTGCTCTTTGCGCAAATCTTTCATCTATGAGGGTTGAGGCAAAAGTTGCAGGAATTTCATTGTCTTCAGTGCCTATTGCACTGTTGGCAGGCAGAATTACACCGCCCGCACTAGATTGAGAAATAACCGCAGTACCAATCGTTATAGATTCATCTGCGAAAAAACCCGATTTAGCATAAATATTATTAAATGCTGCCTGCGGGCTTCCTAAGTTTACAGTTGTTGCATTTACTTGCTGAGGTACGCCATTAAAATCAACTAAAAAGTTTCCGCCCGTTAAACTTGTAGGAACAATATCTTGACTTACAAATAAAGTTTGAAAGGGACTTGCTTGAGTTCCTAAAGTTGTAGTTGCTCCTTGAGGAACTAAGTTACTTTGTAGCTGTCCTAATAAATTCTGTACAAATGCTGTGGTTGCTAAAGTGGTACTACTATTATTACTTGTTACGGTTGGGGCCTCAGGCGTACCTGTAAACTGCGGGCTTGCTAAATTTGCTTTAGTTTGAATTATATTATTTACAGAGCCTTCAACATTTCCAAAGTTACTGGCATTTATATCTACTCTGTTTAATATTCCTCCGTCTGCAGTAAGTTCACGTTCTATCGCTAGCAGTGCTTTTTTTAAGTTTACAAAGTTTAAATCTACTTCTGGAACACTTAAAAGCCCATTTTTCTTTGATACTGATTGTGCTTGAGTGCTTTCTGTTGTAAAATAAGATTGATCAGTATCTTTTGTAACTATGTCTAAGTTTCTGTCGAGAACAGTTTCCCAACGAGCAGCACCAGTAGATCCTACGATACCGGGAGGAGTAGCATTATACCTATATACTACTCCATCCCGAGTAACTTCGTCACCATGGTTTGCTACGCTGGGAAGCGCTGTAGATGTTCTCGACGACATCTACTTTTCTCAACTATTATCTTCTAGCTGGACAGACCAAGTAATCTGCAAAGTATCAGATGTAGCTTTGTTTACCGGATCAAAAGTCGTTCTACACAACATAGACTGAGTAATCGGTCCTTGAGTAAAACCTTTTGCTGCTACAGTAACTTTCTCTGCAGCACCAGTAAGCACTTCTTTTTCTTCATTAAAAGTTACAATTTTTGGATCACGAGTTGTTCCAAAGATAAACTCTGTATTACTGTTTGAGTTAGCGTTACCCACAAATGCAGCCCCCACTCGAGTATCTACATTTTGTGCTTTAGTAGCATCTGCATCATGACTTACACCGCTATAAGTTTGGCCTTCTACATCAAAGATTCCAATATCAGGCTTATGCTTATTGAAGATTCCAGCTTCAGTAATTGGATAAATTCTAGCAGCAGGGTTTCTCAAAGTAAGAGCAGATGAAGCAAATTTATCATAATCTGCTTCAGGTCGAGGATTGTTTTCTTTGAAAGTAGCTACATATACGATTCGATTTCCATGCTTCTTACCGCCTTTTAGCGCATTCGGCTGATAAGAGCTTCCAGGCGCTGCAAATTTAATTCTGTTTGCTGAAGCAACAAAACTTGCAATTTGATTTACTCCAGTGCCAGATATAACAAGGCCCCCAAGATCTCCTAATCCATTTGTATTTCCAAAATCATGCTCTGATGCAGGAGTACCCTCTGGGGCAGATCCTTTATCTTCTACAAGACTAGAGCCTACAAGATTTCCAAAAAAGATTCCATCTACAGCAGTACCAAATTGTACAAATTCTGTAGCAAAAGTTCCAATAGTATTTCCTGAGCCTGTGGATGCCTGTCCTTGCGGCTTATTTGCTTCATCTCCTAAGAAAGGAAAACGTGCAACTGGCGCTGTAGCAGTGCCATCAAGCTTAGCATATCCGAAATCAGAAACATTACTGTTTGGACTCACACTGCCAACAAGAGTGGTGCCTGTGTCTACTTCTCTTTCATAGAACGCACCAATTTGTCCACGAATTACTCCAAGATTTGCTAATCCAGCTTCATTATACTTAAATTGTGCATTCGAAGAAGAGGAATTACCTGCCTGATTGAAAGGGCCATTTGTAGGGCCTGTATAATTCATAGGATCTACATTACCAAAAGTGGGGTGAGGACTTGTGTTTGTGTATGTTGTAAGAGTTTTTCCGTCCACATACTCAAAGTCAACAAGAACGGGAGTGGCTGTTGCTCCTGCAGATGCAGCAGGTTGCTTACCAGAGTCAATCAAACCATCAAAAACAATAGTCGTTGAATCAGATGTGGGAGTGCCCTGAGTAATACTTTCAATCTTACAATTTGTATTTGTAGTTAAATCAGCAGTGCTTCCAGTTCCAATAGCTTTCAGCCTAAGTCCTACACGAAGCTTATTTATTACAGGAGTTGATTCTGAGCCTGTAACCCGAGTAGTTTTGATAATTAACTTACTTTTAGTATTTGTATCATTTAGTTGATGAATATTTTGACCAGATACTTTTTCAAGTTCTTGAGACGCTAAAATTGCATAATCGCCACTAGCTGTAGTGTCTTTCATTACTTGAACACGAATACCTCTTTCATCTTGAAGCATTCTGTCATGAGTTGATGCAGCAACGGCTCTCTTTCGAGAAGTTGCTGTAAGGTTGAGTGGAGTTGCTCTACCTGAGTCAGCTCCGGTTCCTATAGGTAATGAGTCAAAATTTGTAGCATTGTAGGTATGGGTATCAGCTCTTGCCGCAGCACCGATTCCGATTCCCATATGGCTCATCATTCGGGGCATTTGGTGGCCGCCCGCCCTATCTTGACTATCGTCTACCATACGCTGAAGCATATGAGCTACACCATAGTCTGTTACTTTATTTCGTATTGTTTTGTGTTGCTTTACCTTCCCATGCTCATCACGAAGGACAAGGTTTACAACACCTTTTAAGCGACAATCGTCTTGGTACATTTAAGTTCTCCTTTAAAATTGGCGTGATCTGCCGGGTGGTACAGTAGCAACATATGGTTCTAAAAAATATGCTCCTGTTGTATACTCTTCATCGCGAATAAACGCCGTGCCTCTTATAGAGGCTCCTGCATTGTCCGAAAAACTAGGAGAGGCCGAAACTTTGGCCTGCATTTCTAGTTTTAGTTTTAATAATTTTATAGCTTTTGTAACGTTATAAGGTTGTTTTTCTTCTTTTATACTAAATCTTTCTGTAAGACTAAAATCTTTAGCAACAATGGCATTCAAATCTTTAAATGCTGCTGTTTGTGTTACAAAACCTAAAATTGCTGCTTTATCTGCTCGTATCCTGGAAGTGGCGCTTGCTTCACTAGTAAATCTTTTATTTGTTAGTCTCTTTTCTTCTTCAAGTAGCTTGCCTTTTGTGCGAACATGTGGCACTTCTCTTACAACTAAAGGCACTCCTGCTTGAACTTTTATTTTTTCCGGAACAACCGGTTTCTTTACAAAATTATCTCGAAGAGACGAGTCTAATGATCCCTTCACTTGCATAAGCGGATTAAATAAATATCGTAAATCTAAATGTTCTCTCGAAGCTCTTGCTTTCGCTTTACTGTTTGACACTGTAAAAGGTCTAACTGGAGGAACAAGTAATCCATTTCGTACTTTTGTTTTTTGCTCTATTCTTTTTCTTGGCGACAAAGGTTTTATTATATCGACTGCGCCTGCATTTAAATGTACTTTAAAGTCTCTTTTAAATGTTATAAACTCACTTGCACCGGCCCTATCAAAAGCTACTCTTGCTTTTATTGCTTCAAAAATAATTTTTGTTTGTGCTGTGCTTAAAAGTTTTCTTGAAAAACCACCACGAGTTGTTACAGTAAGAGAACCTACCTGTTCTTGTACATTTGTTCCAAATAACTTTCTTTCTTTACTTACAGTTTTTGCTTTCTCTATTCTATCAACTAATTTTGTAGGAAGCACTACTTGTTTAAATCCTACTTTAGTTTTTAATCCTTTTTGTACTTTAGATAGTCTTTCTGGCTCTTTTGCTCCTGCAATATCTAAAGTATTTTTTACAGTCTTGAGTCTTTTAAATATTTTAGTTTTACCAGAAGTTCTTAAAAATTGGACTGCTCTTGGAGTTAAAATTGTGCTTCTTACTTTTCCAGAGTCAAATGCTCCTTTCGTTACATCCAGATGATCTAATTCACTTTTTAACTCTGCTTTACTTAGATCTACGGTTCTAAAAACTTTTAGGCTTTTTTCTATTGATGCTTTTGTTTTTTCTATTCTATCAACTAATTTTGCTGGAATTATAAACTGAGATACTCTTGTTGTCTCAGATACTCCTTTAGTAATTTTAAAGTCATCTAGCTCATTTTTTACTGCTAACTTTTCAAATGAGTCTTTAAAAGTTTTTCTATTTACTCTTATAGAAACTTTTGCATTGTCTTTTGTTGTAACGCTTTTTGCAGGTTTTACTATTACATCCGCTACTCTGCCTACATCCAGGAATTTAAACTCTCGGAAGAATGTAATATTATTTGCATCAAGCTGGGCGGTACTTGATAGATTCTTTCCAGCTTTATTTATCTCTACGCTTTTTGCTAGAACTTTATCAAACGGAAACTCTAGCTTTCCTAATTTTAGAAACTGTAAAAATTCTTTGACTACAGTTCTATCATCAATTGTGCCTTTGCTTACTTTTAGCTTTTCTACAGCGAAAGTTTTTAGTTTTTCAAATTTTTCTGTTCTTAGTTCTAAATTTGAAATACTTTCTTGTAGCTTTACTTTTTCCCGTACACCTTTTGCTACATCAAGTACATCTTGTATTGAAGTTACTTTTGCGGCATCTGCAAAAGTAAAACGTAGAATATGAAATAAATCAAGTTCTACATTTAAAAACATAGGAGTGTTCGATGAAACAACTCCTAGTGTCGGCGTATTCTCTGTAAGTCCTGCAAATAAAGGCTCATTAAGTATTTCTACATCTGCTAATGGAGCCTGTGTTGATATTTCTTCAAATCTAGGATCATCCTTCAGTTGAGAAAGTAGTATTTTAATTTCAAAATCTGAAGCCATTTTATACCCTAACGTTTATAACTAATACCTCCGAACTCTGTAGCTTTGGCGTATTTTCTATGATTGCTTTTAAAGAAGCAGAATTTGCTGAAGATTCTTCAAGCTCTGGAGTATTCGCAGCTCGAGATTTAAAGATAGGTTGATTGCCTATAAAAGGTTCTTTGAGTATAAAACTTTTTTTCATTAACCAAAGTCCTCACGAACTTTAATATCAATTAACTCAAAGACACTCATAATAGATCCGTCAGAAAGAGTAAACTCTATTTCTCCTTCGTAAAATCCCTCTTCTGTACTACTATTTGTCAAAAAAGCTGATAGCGGAAAATTCAAAATACCACTCGATATACTAGAGGTAGCCGTATCTACAGCGATTGTAGAAATTATAGTCGTAGTTCCCTTTTTACGAATACGCAAGTTAATAGTTCCGGAGCCCACAAAGGCTGCCCCCGTATCAGAACGAGTAACAGTAGCTTTAAGCTGCGGCCCAGTGTCTCCTTTTACTACCTGAATTATATCCATTTGTTTTTTAACGTACTCCTGAGGGAGGCTTTTATTGTGAGTTAACCATGATTATATCAATGCTAACATGAAATGTCAAGGTTTATTTTTCTTAGGTTATATTTGTGTGCTTATTAGGTTAATTTTCCTAGCCTAACTCTCTCGGTAGTTCCATCAAATATTTTTATTGAGTTTGAATTTCCTTGCACATTTATATCAATCATATTTTCTAAAGTTAAAGTTTGACTATTTCCACTTTTATCTGTGGCAGTTACAGTTGATCCTACATTAGTATTATTTTCAGCAAGCAATAAACCTGCCTGCACTAATACTATTCTTCCATCTGCTATGAAAGTTCCTGCTGCTAAAGTACTAGCAGTGCTATCTCCAGACCCTGCTGTAGTATTAATTCTGTCAGACTCATTAGATGTAAGAGCTCCTAGTGTCGTTTGGGTCCCGTCTGCTTGTGTTATCTTAACAGCTAAAAGGTCAGTTAAATCAGTAATATTCGTTTGAAGACTGTCGGAAAGCTTGCTTACGGTAATTGCTTTAGAATCAATAGAATCTGCTGTAATTGATCCTGTTTTTATTACTGCTCCATTTATCTGAGTTGTACCATTAGGCCCTAAACTTAGTGAGCCAGAGCCTCCTAATTCATTAAGAGTTACGCTACTACTTTCATCGCCTGTGAAGGTTACAAGTCCCGTAAAGCCTACTCCAGCTAGAGGGCCGGTTATATCTATATCAACTCCATTAAAAGTTCCATCGCCATTTGTATCTGTTTGAATAGCCGAATAGTAATAATAGAAATGTTTAGTTCCGTCTCCTGCATTAAAATCTGGAGGACTTACACTGTAAGGAGGATTCGTGCTTTTTGTATTTCTTGCATCATCGAAATCTACTGTTATTGCACCGGTAGTCAAAGCGTCGGATCCAGTAGGCGCAGTAGATAAAGCTTCGTGAAAATATAGATATCCTGTTTGAGTTTTTGGACCTGGAGTTCCCGGTAACGCTGTTCCTGCCACGCCTTGCTTTGATTTTGTTACTTCAAATGTAGATACTAATTCTGCTCCTGTGCTAAGAGTTGCTTTCATTACTAAAGTAGCCGCATCATCTGTACGATTTATCTTACTTATAGAATATTCACCGGTAGTTGCATTTATAGTAGCGTCACTTGCAGCGGGCACTCCAGATTCACTCACTTTTGAAAATGATACGCTTGGAGTTGTGCTGCCTGTAAGTAATGTAGATCCTTTAAATACTTTAAAGATTCCTGACTTTGCAGGATTAATTGTTTGGCTTGCATTTGTATTTACAGTGCCAATAGATCCATTTGCAT
>MDSZ01167538.1_pt1 | contig 10017 bp, 9 predicted proteins | sample 811201 | NCBI WGS metagenome assembly MDSZ01 (sample SAMN05326647, study PRJNA326480) | marine metagenome | isolation source: seawater | place: Indian Ocean: North | collected 2010 | reverse complement strand
TAGAAATCTATAATTATGTTTTTTTGCCTCCCTATAAGCTTTCTTTAATAATTCAATATCAGCAAAAGCTGTTACCATCATCATAAGTGTAGATTTAGGCATATGAAAATTTGTCACCATTGAATCCACCATTTTATATTCATAGGGTGGGTAGATAAACTTGTCTGTCCATCCTCGTTTTGGAGATACCATAAAACCAGAAACAACCACAGTTTCTAAGGCTCTTATTGTAGAGGTCCCAACGGCAACTATTTTTCTATGTTTTTTTCTTGCCTCATTAATAGCCATAGCTGTCTTTGGAGATACTTCGAAATATTCAGAGTCCATCTGGTGTCTGTTTAGGTCTTCTACTTGTACAGGTCTAAATGTACCCAGACCGATATGAAGAGTTATATATTCTATTTTTACACCTTTTTTTTCAAGTTTATTTATTAAACCCTGAGTAAAATGAAGGCCGGCTGTAGGGGCTGCAACCGCACCACGCTCAGTAGCATATACTGTTTGGTATCTTTTTTTATCACTGGGCTCGGCATCTCTAGTTATATAAGGAGGCAGTGGCGAAGTCCCGATTCGATCAATAATACTATGAAGCTCAGTTTGGCTATTTGATTCGAATCGAACTACCCTACCACCCGAGACTGTATTGTCTATCACATCGCAAACTAATTTTGGTGTAAAAACCAACTTATTCCCAATTCTAACCTTTCTGGCTGGGCGAACCATAACTTCCCATAAATTCTCGGCTAATTCTCTTAGTAAAAACACCTCTACTTTTGCATCAGTTCTGTCTTTTGTAGCAAATAGCCTAGCGGGAAAGACTTTGGTATTGTTTAAGATTAACAGGTCGTTTTTTCTTAAATAATCTGCAATATTACTAAACTTTTTATGTTCAATTGTTTTTTCTTCTTTATTTACAACCATAAGTTTTGACTGATCTCGCTTATCGCCAGGGTATTGTGCAATATATTTTTTTGGCAATGGATAGTCAAAGTCTCCTAACTTATATTTTTTCTTTTTTTCAATCATTGAATAAATCCTTTTGATTATTATTTATTTGTTTACCTAATAGTTCATATGCAGCTTGTTGAGCAATTCTCCCCCTAGAAGTCCTTTGTATGAACCCTTGTTTAATCAGAAATGGCTCATAAACATCTTCAATAGTATAAGGGTCTTCTCCTATCGCGACCCCAAGGGATTTTATCCCAACAGGGCCACCAGAAAACTTTTCAATTAATACATCCAAAATACTGCGATCCATATTGTCGAGTCCAAACTGGTCAACTCCTAACTGATCAAGAGCTTTATTTGCAACATCATGTGTTATTATGCCTTTTGCTTTTATTTGTGCATAATCTCTAGCTCTTCTTAATATTCGGTTTGCAACCCTTGGGGTCCCCCTGCTTCTAGCTGCTAGCTCCATTGCGCCTTTATCATCAATATTTACCTCTAGTATATCTGCTGATCTGCAGATTATATGGAATAAATCTTTTGGAGTATAATAATTTACCCTCAATACGATACCAAATCGATCTCGGAGAGGTGAGGTCAGGTTGCCTAGCCTTGTGGTTGCCCCGACAAGAGTAAACGGTTCAATATTTAACTGCACACTCCTAGCGGATGGCCCTTTATCAATCATTATATCTATCTTATAATCCTCCATTGCAGAGTACAAATATTCTTCCACGACACTATTCAACCTGTGTATTTCATCAATGAAAAAAACATCTCTATTTTGAATATTTGTTATCATTCCTGCTAAATCACCTGCCCTGTCAATTACAGGACCAGATGCTTGCCTTATATTAACATTAAGTTCTTTTGAAATAATGTTTGCTAAAGTTGTTTTCCCAAGCCCCGGGGGTCCAAATAGCAACACATGATCGAGAGCATCATCTCTACCATTCGCAGCCTCTATATAAAGTTTCAAATTATCAACCAGTTCTTTTTGGCCAATAAATTCCTCGAACTTCACGGGCCGAAGTGACTTTTCAACAATTATATCTTCTTCAAATGGACTAGGATCTGTGATATGTATTTCTGTCATATCTGTAACATAAAGATTATAAATAGCTTAAATTGTAAACTTAAAAATACAATCTCAAACAGCCCATACCAAGACTACTAATTTATAAATGATGCTATAAATTAATTATTGATAACTTCCTTTAGGAATTTACCCGTATAAGAATTGTTAATTTTCATTATCCCTTCCGGTGTTCCTTCAGCGATGACATCCCCACCTTCATCTCCGCCTTCTGGCCCTAAATCAATAACCCAGTCTGATGATTTGATTACATCTATATTGTGCTCAATAATTATTACAGTATTACCGCGGTCTACTAATTTTTGTAATACTTTAAGTAGTATTCTTATATCTTCAAAGTGTAACCCTGTAGTGGGCTCATCAAGTATATACATTGTTTTCGTGGTACTTAATTTAGAAAGCTCCGTGGAAAGCTTCACCCTCTGTGCTTCACCTCCTGATAATGTTGTCGCCTGTTGTCCAAGATGAATGTATCCAAGACCAACATCTTGCAGAGTTTTCAATTTTTTTATGATTTGTGGAATATTCTCAAAAAACAATAGCGCCTCATCTACATCCATATCTAATACTTCTGCGATAGATTTACCTTTATATTTTATTTGTAAAGTTTCTCTATTATATCTTTCCCCACTACAAACCTCGCATGTAACATAGACATCTGGTAAGAAATTCATTTCAATTTTTATTATTCCATCTCCCTCACAAGATTCACAGCGTCCACCTTTTACATTGAAGGAAAACCTACCTGGCTTGTATCCCCTTACTTTTGACTCAGGTAATTTTGAAAACAATTCTCGGACAAAAGTAAATAATCCTGTATATGTAGCCGGATTAGATCTGGGCGTTCGACCAATTGGCTTCTGATCAATTTGGATAATTTTATCGATCAACTCTAATCCATCAATTGATGAATATTCTAGCGGATATACTCTTGAATTATTTATTCTACTAGCAAGTATTGGATATAATGTTTCATTGACCAGTGTGCTTTTCCCACTGCCAGAAACACCTGAAACAGTAATTAATTTTCCCAAAGGAAACCGAACACTAATGTTTTTTAAATTATTACCTTTAGCCCCGTTTAATTTTATAAAAGAAGAGCCTCTACTTCTCCTTTTTTGTGGTATTTTTATATTTTTCTTTCCAGATAAATACTTACCAGTTAATGATTTTTTAGAACTGTAAATATTATCTGGGTTACCTGAAAAAATAATTTCCCCACCAAGTTTCCCGGCTCTAGGCCCTATATCAATTATATGATCCGATGATAACATTGTATCCTTATCGTGCTCAACAACTATAATTGAATTACCAATATCTCTTAAATTTTTTAAAGTTGAAAGTAATCTATCATTGTCCCTAGGATGTAAGCCAATTGAAGGTTCATCAAGGATATACAATACGCCCATCAATTGAGAACCAATCTGAGTTGCTAAACGAATTCTTTGAGATTCGCCGCCGGACAAGGTTGCAGCTGAACGACTCAGTGATAGATAACCTAGTCCAACATTAATTAAGAATGAAAGCCTCTGATTTATTTCCTTTAAAATCTCACCTGCTATTTCCATCTCTTTTTTACTTAAAACTATATCTTTGAAAAATGTCCTTAGTCGCTTAACAGACAAGAAAGATATATCACCTAAGTTTTTATTATTAATTAATACCGCTCTACTTTCTTTTCTAAGCCTTGTCCCCTTACATGAAGAGCAAGGGCTCATACTCATGAATTGTTCAATCCATTCTCTTATCCCGTTAGATTTTGTTTGTTTATACCTTCTGATCAGATTAGGTATAGCACCTTCCCAAGCACCATTGTAAGTCCCTGTCCACCTATCTGACGAATAACTCATTTCATACTTCGCTTGTCCTGAACCATACATGAGTATATACCTGGTATTTTTATCAAGCTTTATCCAAGGTGTAGAAAAACTAAAGCCAAGATGTTTAGATAAACTTTTTAATATATTCCCATACCAATTACCTCTAGGTTGCTCGCCCAAAGAAGCTATTGCACCTTGAACAAGAGATTTGTCTTTATCTGGGACAACTAATTCTGGGTTAACCTCCATGTGAGACCCAATACCTTCGCATTTTTTACAAGCTCCAAAAGGTGAGTTAAACGAAAACATTCTGGGAGATATTTCAGCCACACTAATTTCACATTTAGTACAGGCAAAGTTTTCACTGTAAATATGTTCATCCCCACTTAACTCATATACTGTTATTAAACCTTTACCGAGTTTCAAGGCAAGTTCGACTGACTCTGTGATTCGTTCATACATTTCTTTTGCAACAACTAATCTGTCGACCAAAATTTCTATGGTATGTTTTTTATTTTTTTCTAGTCTAACAACGTCATCACTTTTATATATCTCTCCATTGATTCTAGTTCTTATAAAACCTTTCTTAAATATTTCGTTTAGCACACCTTTATGTTGCCCTTTTTTTGACCTGATTATTGGAGCGAGAATATATATTTTTGTTTTTTCTTTAAGTTTCAATATTGAATCAACTATTTGTTGTACTGATTGTTTTTTTACTTCCTCACCACACTTCCAACAATGGGGTTGACCTATGTGTGCATAAAGTAATCTTAGATAATCATGGATTTCAGTTACTGTACCCACTGTACTTCTAGGATTTCTCGCATTTGATTTTTGTTCAATACTAATAGCTGGAGATAGCCCTTCAATCGTATCAATATCAGGTTTTTCCATTAGTCCTAAGAACTGCCGTGCGTAGGTAGAAAGTGATTCGACATATCTTCTTTGTCCTTCAGCATATATTGTGTCAAATGCCAGCGACGATTTGCCAGAACCAGATAAACCCGTAATTACAACTAGCTTATCTCTTGGAATAACAACATCTATATTTTTTAGATTATGTTGACGGGCCCCTTTAATAATGATATTTTCTAGTGATTTATTATTCTTCGAGCTGTTTTTAATTTTAGGCATCCTTTAAATTACACTGATTAATAAACCTGTACCAAAACTCTTAACGGTTCTGAAAAACCATACTAAACACATTGATATTTTTGTAATGCCATAATCATGAATAGTCTGAAAAACCATTTGCTTATTTCTATCCCCCATATGAATGATGATACTTTTAGGCATTCTGTAATTTACATTTGTGAACATAATCTTGAAGGAGCGATGGGTTTAATTATTAATAAGCCCATGAATGAGATTAATATTAAAAATCTAAAAAATATGTATCATATAAATAGTGATAATATTGAGAATTTAAAAATGAATTTGTACTTTGGAGGACCGATATTGGTACAAAACGTCATAGCTCTTCACACAAATGAATTAAAAATTGAAACCACCATTCCTGTAAATGACAAAATTTCAATCTCTGGTGGGCAAGAAATAATTAAAAACATTGAAAAAAGCACAAATTTAAATTACAAATTATTTTGCGGACATTCTGGGTGGAGCCCTGGCCAGCTTGAAAAGGAAATAGAAACCGGTGATTGGCTATTACAATCTTCAAACATAGATGTATTATTTAATATCACACCTGAAAAAGTTTGGGAAATTGCGACAAAATCTCTTGGGGTTAATATAATTGATATATCCAATATGAGTGGTAGTGCTTAACTAAAAAACATTTATTAGTGAATAAATACTTACCACATTTAGCGATAATAATTGCAGCACTCTTATGGAGTTTGGATGCTTTTTTGAGGCAATCTCTTTATTCCTTATCACCCTTTCTAATTATTACCTTGGAGCATGGTATCGGCAGTTTATTATTCTTGCCAATTTTAATAAGTCATTGGGAGAAATTAATAAAACTCAAACAAACAGTCTGGATTTCATTGCTATGGGTTTCAATTCTTGGAGGTATTGGTGGAACATATTTTTATACAAAAGCATTAAGTTATGTTGGATATATTGATTTATCTGTTGTAGTTCTTCTCCAAAAGCTTCAACCTCTGTTTGCAGTCTCCTTAGCTGCAATTATTCTTAAAGAAAACTTATCAAAGAGATACTTAATATTAGCAGTTTGTGCGATGATAGGTGGTTATCTAGTAACATTTGGAAACAACCCAATATCTAAAGGAGATAACAATACCCTCATTGCTGCATTATTTTCTTTATTAGCTGCTTTTTGCTGGGGAAGCTCTACTGTGCTAGGAAAGCAAGCATTAATCTTTTTACCATATAGTGTTGTTACTGCCTTACGATTAATAATTACAACAATTGTGGGTATCTTGATCATTATTTATTCAGGCTTGAGTATTTTCTATAGCCATATTTCGTATGAGCAATGGAGAATACTTTTTTTAATTGTTATATCAACAGGAACAGTTGCCTTATTTATTTACTATTATGGTTTGAATAAGCTCCCTGCTTCACATACAACACTTTTTGAGCTATTTTGGCCATTATCTGCAGTAATTATTGATTGGATTATTATGGGAAATCATCTATCAATGCCGCAGCTATCTGGAGCAGTAATTTTATTGGCATCAATGACAATTCTAACCCAAGAAAAGTTAAATGAAAGACCTTAGCTTAAAAGATCATTATCATAATCAAAATTATAATATAATTCATGAGTTTTTTTGGGGGTTTGGGACAGCTTTTCATACTGTATATGCTGTAGTTCCATTATTTTTAAAAAAACTGGGAGCACCTGAGGCAATTGCAGTATCTTCAACTGGTATGTTTTCAGTTCTTGTTGCAATACCAATGCTTATAACTGCGGCATTAAGTCGCAATATAGTTAGCTTAAAAAAAGCTGTTATTTACATTCATTTCTTAATACTTATTGTATCATTTCTTATGGGATATATCTTTTGTTTTTCATCCTTAGGTACAAGTCCAAATGCTTGGAAAATTTATTTATTCTTTTTTCTTCTATATGGATTATCAGTCGGGATTATTGTCCCTATTTGGGCTGATTTTTTAGATAAAACCACTAATAAATCTGCTCGGGGGCAATTTTTCGGATTAGGGTTTGCCTTTAACAGTATAGGAGGATTTGCCGGCGGCATTGTACTAAAATATTTATTACACGCTGATATACCTTTCCCAATAAATTTTGGGTATGGATTTTTCATTTTATTTTTTAGCCTTATCATTGGAACAATAGTTTTTTATTTTTATAAAGAAAAAAAACACCAGCACTACAAAAAATCACTCTTACAGTTTAAAAAGGAAACAAAATTAATAATTAATAGCCATCCGAATTTTCATAAATACCTTATCTCAAGAGTATTTTATTGCGCAACACTTCCTGCTATGGGTTTATATGCTATTCACTGTCAGAATAAATTCAATTTTGAAATAAGCGAGGTAGGTGTTTTTACAATCTTGAACGTGACGGCAATGGGATTTTTTAGTTATTTTTCTGGAAATATTGGGGACAGGTATGGTCATAAAAATAGTCTAATCATAGCATACTCATTACATTTATTAGCAATATTATTAGTTTTATTTTCAAAAAACATGTTTTGGGTCTATGGTGTTTTCATTATGGTTGGTGCAGGACAGGGCTCTTTCATGCCAGCAGCTATGAATCTAATTTATGATTTTGCAGGCGATCGAGATAAAAAAACATATATGGCGCTCATAGATTCTTTTCTTGCTCCATTTGCATTTATTTTTATTCTAAGTATTGGTTCATTAATTAATAATGGTAAATATATTTTATCACTTTATATAATGGGGAGCTCTTTATTTATCGCCATTATTATTTTATATTTTTTTGTCAATGATCCTAAACACAATACCAATCAAATAATTTCCGCTACACAATAATTTTCTTCTTGATTTTGGAGTGCATCAACATCAATATTCATACATAATAATTATGATATTATATAAACAACATACTATACAATTAATTTTTACAATCATTGCATTAGTAGTCTTTAGCTGCGAAAAAAATCCAGAACAGCATCTTGAGCTAGGGAATTGGTACTTACAAAAGGGCCTGATTGATGAAGCAATAACTGAATTTCGTGAGGTAAGTAGATTATTGCCTTCAGACCATAGTCAATTAGATAGAGGTCAATTTAAAGTTCTTGGGACAGCTCATTTTAAACTAGCCTTATCATATACCAAAAAAGGCTGGTGGGAATATGCACTAAGAGAGGCAGAAAACAGCTTTGACTTATCTCCTTCACCTGACACACATGAACTAGTTGAACTGATAAAAGAAAAACTCACTTTACAAAAAAAATAATTCAAATCTGGGAATTGTCAAAATGCCCCAGATCTATGCTCTCCTCCATCACAATAAATTATAGAACAATTAATGAAATCAGCCTCAGGCTTTAACAATAAATTTACCGTATTTGCAATATCCTGAGGAGTTGTTGTTCTCCGCATAGGGTTTCTTTTTTTTGTATTCTTAACCCATGTTTCCCACCTGTCAGTTATTTTAGTTAAAGCTCGAGTAGGAGTAATGCCGGCTTGAATGGCATTCGCAGTAATTCCAAACTCTCCAAGTTCCCAACCTATTTGTCGAATGACCGCCTCCATAGCAACCTTTGCCACACTAACTGGACCATAGCCCTCCATCGCTAGATAATTACCCTCACTTGTAAGGCCCAATATTCTTGACCCATCACCGATTAAATCTGCAGCCAATAATTTTTGGACCCAGTATAATAATGAGTGCCCCATAACATGTACAGTCATATCCATCTGCCTCTGAGTTACGGGTTTTTCTCCAAAGAAATTAGTTGTTGTACCAAATGCTATAGAGTGCAACACTAACTTAAGATGCCCGTCACCGACTATCTCTTTAATCTGAGGTATGTATTTGTTCATTGTTTCTTCCGAAGCAGCATTCGTATTCCAATAATGACATTTGCCACCATTATATTGGCTAACCTTTTCAATTGTATTTTCTGCTTCTTTTTTTGTCTCTCCTCGATCAAAATGAAATCCTAAGATTCCATAATCCTTTTTTGCTAAACTTATTGCTGTAGCACCACCGTGCCCAGTAGATGCACCTAGTATTAAAGCCCAATTAGACATTTTGCCTCCATTCATTCTTAATGAATTTACCTGATTTATAAAAACTAAATAGATTCAAATGTTAATTTCATTTATTAGTAATAATTTATTGAACCAAAAATCAGCCTAATAAAGGGATTATACTTCTATGGAACCAAAAAACACTTATAATAAAAATGAACTACTATCTATGGCTAATGGAGATATGTTCGGGAAAGAAAATGCAAAATTACCACTAGAGCCAATGTTGATGATCGATAGAATATTAAATATAGAAAATGCTGGAGGTAAATATGGCAAGGGTTCTATCAACGCAGAATTAGATATAACGGATGAATCTTGGTTTTTCCACTGCCACTTTAAAGGAGACCCGGTTATGCCAGGCTGTTTAGGCCTTGATGGTATGTGGCAACTAGTGGGGTTTTTTCTCACATGGAGTGGTGCAAAAGGAAAAGGACGAGCGCTTGGCGTAGGAGATTTAAAATTTCGTGGGCAAGTAAGACCATATCATGATAAAGTTGTCTATAAAATTGATGTGAAAAAATTGATAACAAAGTCAAAATCAATGATATGGGCTGATGGTGAGATGTACGCTAATGATAAAAAAATATATACAGCCAAAAACCTTCAAGTTGGTATTTTTGATAACTTGGTCTATGATTTTGGTAAAGACCCTTCTCTAGATTCGTTTTAAATGTCTTTACAGTGTGGTATCGTTGGACTTCCAAATGTTGGAAAGTCTACACTTTTTAATGCTCTAACAAAATCAAGTATCCCAGCAGAAAACTTCCCTTTTTGTACGATTGATCCACATTCCGGAATCGTACAACTAAATGATAAAAGGCTAGATGAACTGAAAAAAATATATAATCCTAAGAAAGTGACTCCTGCTACGGTAGAATTTATTGATATTGCTGGATTAGTGAAAGGTGCTAATAAAGGTGAGGGTCTAGGAAACCAATTTTTGGGACAGATAAGGCAGACCTCTGC
>MDSZ01038904.1_pt1 | contig 10017 bp, 13 predicted proteins | sample 811201 | NCBI WGS metagenome assembly MDSZ01 (sample SAMN05326647, study PRJNA326480) | marine metagenome | isolation source: seawater | place: Indian Ocean: North | collected 2010 | reverse complement strand
TATCTACATCAAAAGGGGTTCTTTCAGATAACGAAGCCAGAACAGAAAAAGTTGGTGGCGAAATTTTGTGTAAGGTTTTTTAAGAGGTTATTATGTCCAGAGGTGGTAGAATCCCCATAAATATTCCAGAGAATACTGAAGTTCGCATAGAAAATGGTATTCTCTTTGCTAAAGGCAAACTTGGTGAGCTGTCATATGCATTTAACAAAGATGCAAAGGTAGAAGTTAGCAATAATAGTGTAATTGTTTCTAAAGGAGGAAATTCCAGGCAACACCTTCAAATGTGGGGCACTGTTAGATCAAGAATTAATAATGTAATTCTTGGGGTATCTTCCGGATTTGTTAAAGAGCTAACTCTTAATGGGGTAGGTTACAAAGCAGCACAAAAGGGAAAAATTTTAGAGCTTTTACTTGGTTACTCTCATCCAATAAATTTTGATGTTCCAAATGACCTAAAAATTGAGGTGCCAAAACCAACCGAGATAAAAATATCAGGTATTGACAAACAAAAAGTAGGCCAAGTTGCTGCAAACATCAGATCATACAGGAAACCAGAGCCTTACAAAGGTAAGGGAATCAAATATAAGGACGAGATAATTAGAAGAAAAGAAGGAAAAAAGAAATAATGAGTAACATAACAAAAAAAGCTAGGAGAACTAATAGGATTCGTTTTAAACTTAAACTTAAACCGAACCTAAGATTATCTCTCTTTAGATCCAATAATCATATTTATGCCCAATTAATAGATGACTCAAAAGGCGTAACTATTTTATCCGCATCATCTGCTGAAAAAGATCTTAAAAATTTAAAATCAAGCCCTAAAGAAATTGCTTTTAAAGTAGGCGAGGTTGTTGGAACAAGAATATCAGAGAAAAAAATTAAACAAAAAATTTCATTTGATAGAGGTCCTTATTTATATCATGGTAGAATTAAAGAACTTGCTATGGGAGTAAGGTCAAAAGGTATTAAAATTTAATAGGAAAAAAATGACTGAAAGAAAAAAAGAAAATCTTGAAAAAAATTCCAAATCAGCAACTTCAGATACTAACACTGAAGATGTTTCTTTTAAAAATAAACAAGTAAAAGCTTCTACAAAAGAAAAAATCTCTGAAAAAAAGGAATTATCTAAAGATTCCAAAGTTGAAGAGAAGTCAGATAAACAAAAATTAACTGAATTGGGCGATGCTAAGGAAAAAACACCTAATGCAAAAGATGATAAAAAGAATGATAAGTTGACTGCTAAAATGCCAACAGCAAAAGATAAAACTTCGTCACCTAAGGAGAATAGTTCGAGTACTAATGATTCTCAGAATAAAATAGTTGAACAAAGTGAATACATTGAAAAGTTAGTTAGTATAAATAGAGTAGCCAAAGTTGTTAAAGGTGGAAGAAGGTTTAGCTTTGCAGCTCTTGTAGTTGTTGGTGATGGGAATGGGATGGTTGGTCATGGCAAAGGTAAGGCTAAAGAAGTACCTGAAGCTATAAAAAAAGCAACTGATGAAGCTAAGAATGGTATGATAAGAGTCCCACTTCGACAAGGAAAAACTCTTCATCACGACATTAAGGGAAGATTTGATTCAGGTAAAGTTTACTTAAGAAGTGCTCCATCTGGGACTGGTGTAATTGCTGGAGGTCCAATGAGAGCTGTTTTTGAGGCTCTTGGTATTCAAGATATTGTTGCAAAATCAGTTGGAACCTCAAATCCTCACAATATGGTTAGGGCTACCTTTGAGGCTTTGAAATCTGCTTCATCTCCAAAAATAATAGCTATGAGAAGAGGGCTAAAAATAAATGATATAACAAAAAGAAGAAAAATAAATCAACTAGGTATTGAAGATGGCAAAAATTAGAATCAAACAAGTTAAAAGCCCAATAGGTAGAAATTCACAACAAAGAAAAATACTTGTTTCTTTGGGTCTTAACAAAATAAATAGAGAAAAAGTTGTTAATGAAAATCCGGCTATCCAAGGGATGATTGAAAAAGTAAAACATTTAATTGTATTTGAAAAGGAATAATATGAATTTAAATGATCTAAATCTGAGTGACGTTAAACGTAAAAACAAGAAAAGAATTTGCAGAGGCATTGGATCTGGTAAAGGTAAAACCGGAGGCAGAGGTATTAAGGGTCAGAAATCAAGAACTGGAGTTTCCATAAATGGTTTTGAAGGTGGTCAGATGCCGCTTCATATGAGAATGCCAAAACATGGGTTTAAATCTAGATCTAAAATAAAGAAAACTGTGATTAAAACTGACTTTTTAAACTTTTGTGTTGAAAAAAAACTTATTGGAAAGAAAAGTCTTTTAAAAATCAAAGATCTAATTGATTTATCAAAGTCAAAAAAAAATACCCACATAAAAATTTTAATGGGAAAAAAGCTTTCTGATCCAATAAATATAGAATCGCATTCAGCATCTGAAAGTGTTTTAAAAGAATTCAAAAGAGTAGGTGCTGAAATAAAAATTGTTGAGTTTAAAAAGGTTAGTTCTACTTCTTCAAAAATTAAGTCAAAGAAAAAAAATAATCAAAGAGATACTTTCAAAAATCAAAAAGTTGATGCTGCTGAAAAAAAAAGTACATCAAAGGTTGAAAATGCTTCTGAAAAAAAATCAGAAAAAAAAAAGACTGAAAGTAAAACAAAAGTTAAATCAAAAAGTAAAACTAAATAATGGCATCAGTTTCAGAACAAATTGCATCTAGAATTAATTTAGGCTCAATAGCAAAAGCCGAAGATTTAAAAAAAAGAATAGTATTTACTCTTTTAGGCTTGATTGTTTACAGAATTGGATCTTACATTCCATTGCCTGGGATAGATCCAGTAGCTCTAGAAAAGGTTTTCAGTGCCAACGTAGGGGGTATTTTGGGAATGTTTGATATGTTTGCTGGAGGCGCCTTGGGAAGAATGACAGTTTTTGCCCTCAATATAATGCCCTATATTTCTGCGAGTATAATTATGCAGCTTCTAACAGTTATTTCCCCCCAACTTGAACAATTGAAAAAAGAAGGAGAGGTTGGAAGAAAAAAAATTAATCAATATGCCAGGTACGGTACAGTCTTTCTTGCCACTGTTCAAGGATATGGAGTTGCTGTTGGGATTGAAAATATGTCAAATAGTCAAGGTGTACAAGCAGTGATGGATCCTGGTATGTTCTTTAGATTTACAACAGTTATTACTCTTGTTTCTGGGACAATTTTTCTTGTATGGCTGGGTGAGCAGATTACTCAAAGAGGAATTGGAAATGGGATTTCACTTATCATTTTTACCGGAATTGTAGCACAACTTCCCGTCGCACTAAGTACAACTTTTGAACTTGGAAGAACTGGTGCTTTATCTACGTTATTTATAGTTTTCCTTTTAGTTATGTCTGTCGCCGTAATTGCCTTTATGGTTTTTATCGAACGGGCTCAAAGAAGAATTACTATTCAATACCCAAAAAGACAACAGCAAGGAGCTGGAAGTAGTGTAGCTAGTTCCTCGCATCTTCCTTTGAAAATAAACACTGCGGGTGTTATTCCCCCAATCTTTGCCAGTTCTCTTTTATTGTTGCCAATTACTTTTGTTAGTTTTAATGCTGGTAGTGGGCCTGAGTGGCTCAATACCTTAAGTCAATTTTTAAGTAGAGGTCATCCGGTTTATCTATCATTGTATACAGCTATGATTGTATTTTTCGCCTTTTTTTATACTGCGATAGTTTTTAATCCAAAAGATACAGCAGATAATTTAAAAAAGTATGGTGGTTTTGTTCCAGGTATTAGACCTGGTGAAAATACGGCAAATTATCTAGATTTTATCTTAACGAGATTGACTGTAATTGGTGCTATTTATTTGTCATTTATATGTTTATTACCAGAGCTTTTAATATCAAAATATCAAGTTCCATTTTATTTTGGAGGTACAAGCCTTTTGATCGTGGTCAGTGTTACAATGGATACAGTTACTCAAATTCAATCTTATCTTTTAGCTCATCAATATGAAGGTTTGATTAAAAAATCAAATTTAAGAAGAGGTAAATGAAAAAGATTGTTTTGTTAGGTCCTCCAGGGAGTGGTAAAGGAACACAATCTAAATTTCTAGTTGAAAAATTTGGATTTATTCAGATTTCGACAGGTGATCTTTTAAGAGATCAAGTTCAACAAAAAGATTCATCAATTGGTAAAAAGATAAGTGAAATAATGAAAAAAGGTGAACTTGTTCCTGATGAGGTAGTTATAAAACTAATAATTGAAAAGATTTCCATATATAAAGATAAGAATATCATTTTTGATGGTTTTCCCCGTAATATTAATCAAGCTAAAGTTCTTGATGAATCCCTTGAAAAAATTTCGGTTTCATTAGATACAGCAGTTTTTATTGATGTTAATTATGAAATACTAAAAGAGAGAATCACTTCCAGAATTAACGAAAGTGGGGATGAGAATAAGCGTGCAGATGATAATGTTGAAACTTTGGTAAAAAGAATTAATGTTTATAAAAAAAATACCTTGCCAATTCTTAAATATTACAGAGATAAAGGTATTTTGGCAGAGATAAATGGAATGTTAAAAATTGAAGAGGTTAGTCGACAAGTATTAAAGATAATTAATTAGATAGTGTTGACTTAGAACAAAAAAAAAATATAATCCAAATCTGTATTTATTAAGGTTTTTAATGTGGCAAGATTAGCAGGAGTTAACGTCCCCAGTAACAAAAGATTGGTAATAGCACTACGTTATATCTTTGGTATAGGAAAAAAATTCTCCAATGATATTTGCGAGACGGTCAATATTGAAAAAAATAAAAGAGTTAATTCACTTTCGGAGGACGAAATTATAAAAATTCGCGAATGCATTGATAAGAACTACGTTGTAGAAGGTGATCTTCGAAGGTCAGTCTCTTCAAACATTAAAAGACTTACAGATTTAGGTTGTTATAGGGGATTGCGTCACAGAAACAAACTTCCTGTTAGGGGGCAAAGAACACATACCAATGCCAGGACTAGAAAAGGTAAAGCTATACCAATCGCTGGAAAGAAAAAGGCTGTATAGTTATAATGGTTTCTAAAAATTCAAAGGCAAAAAAGAAGGTAAAAAAAAATATACCATTTGGCATTGCTCACATTAGCTCAACCTTTAATAATACTATTATAACAATTACCGATACAACTGGAAATACAATATCTTGGTCATCATCTGGGAATAAAGGTTTTAAAGGTTCCAGAAAATCGACACCTTTTGCAGCTCAATTGGCTGCTGAGGAGGCAGGAAAAAAGGCAATTGAGCATGGTATGAAAAACATTGAAATTATTATTAAAGGTCCTGGTAATGGGAGGGAGTCTGCAATTAGAGCTTTAGGTTCAACAGGTCTAAACATTACAGTTATCAAAGATGTTACACCAATACCCCACAATGGCTGTAGACCGTCTAAGAGAAGAAGAGTTTAACAAAAAATCAATGAGGTAAAAAATTGTGATTAACAAAAATTGGAAAGAATTAATTAAACCTAAAAAAATTGAATTCCTTAAGGACAAGGACAGTTATACAAATGCTGAGCTAGTTGCGGAACCACTTGAAAGTGGTTATGGTCAAACACTGGGAAATATGCTTAGAAGAGTTTTACTTTCTTCTATAAGAGGTGCTGCAGTCACTTCAATCAAAATTGAAGGTGTAACACATGAATTTTCTTCCATTCCCGGGGTTATTGAAGATGTAACTGAAATAATATTAAATATTAAGCAGTTAGCTTTGAAATTAAATGATGTAGAAAGCACAAAAATTCAAATTAACTCAAAAGGTCCAAAAGAAATTAAGGCTGGAGACATAGATTGTGGTGCGCATGTTGAAGTGCTTAATAAAGATTTGCATATCTGCACACTTGACTCTAAAGCAAATGTTAATATCACTTTAACTGTAGAAGAGGGTAAAGGCTATGTTCCAGCTATAAAGCAAAACAATAGTGGCGATGCGCCACTTGGAACAATTTTTATAGATTCTTTTTTTTCACCTGTACGTAGAGTCTCATTCAGAGTTGAGAACTCACGTGTGGGACAAGTCACTGACTATGATAAATTAATAATGAACATTGAAACAAATGGATCTGTTGTACCAGAAGACTCAGTCGCTTTTGCAGCAAGAATTATTGATGAACAATTAAAAATGTTCATTAATTTTGAGGAACCTGTGGAGGAAGTTGTTGCACCAGCAATTGAAGAACCAACATTAAATGTAAATTTATTAAGAAAAGTTGAAGAATTAGAGTTATCTGTTAGATCTGCAAATTGTCTTAAGAACGACGAAATTATTTACATTGGTGACTTAGTTCAAAAAACTGAATCAGAAATGCTTAGAACTCCTAATTTTGGCAGAAAGTCACTAAATGAGATTAAAGAGATTCTTACAACAATGAATTTAGAATTAGGTATGAAAATTGAGGGTTGGCCCCCAGAGAATATAGACGAAATTAGAAGAAAACTTGACGATCCTTATTAATAAAAACCAAAAATAGATAATGCCAAAATGAGACACAAAATTTCAGGAAGAAAGTTAAATAGAAAGACGAGTCATAGGATTTCTCTGCTTAAGAACTTATCAAAATCTTTAATCAGGAATGAACAGATAGAAACCACTTTGCCAAAAGCTAAAGACCTAAGACCCTTTGTTGAGAAAATCCTTCATAAGGGTAAAACAGATAATCTTCATTCTAGAAGAAAAGTTTATGACGTTATAAGAGACTCATCACTGGTAAATAAAATTTTTGGTACACTTGCTAAAAGGTATAATAAAAGAAATGGTGGTTATGTTAGAATTTTAAAATCTGGTTACAGATATGGTGATTCTGCTCCAACAGCCGTCATTGAACTTGTTGATCGTGACGAAAATGCAAAAGGACTAAATGATAAATTACGATTAAAAGACAATGAAAATAACAACGAAAAAAATCAAAATCTTGATCAACAGAAAGATTCATTAGAAAAAAAAGAAACAACAAAAAAAATCGAAGCAAAAAAGTCAGAATCAACCATCAACGAATCAAAGAAAACTGAAATAAAGAATATAGCTAAAAAATCTGACAATAAAAGTGATAAAAAATAAGGTTATTTAGAGCTTTTACTAAACTTAAACTTATTTATGAGTGAAAATTTTGTTAAGGAATGGATCATAGATAAAGAGTTCGAAGGTTTAAGGATTGATTATTGGTTAAAGAAAAACTTTTCATCACTTAGTTATCCTTCTTTGTGTAAGATAATTAGAAAAGGTCAATTAAGAGTGAACAAAAAAAGAGTAAAAAACTCTTTTTTGTTAAATGTAGGTGACCAGGTAAAACTTTATAAAATAATTAACATAAAAAAAAGAATTCAAAAAATTCAATCGAGTTATTCAGTATCTATTAAATCGTGGGTAATCTTTAAGGATAAAAATTTAATTATAATTAACAAGCCACCAGGAATTGCTGTGCAAGGAGGAACTAAAATTAGAATAAATATTGACTCATTGCTTGAATATTTGAAATACGACTTCAAGGAAAGACCAAAACTTGTTCATAGAATAGATAAAAAGACTTCAGGTCTTCTTATAATAGCTAGAACTTTAAGAAGTGCAAAGTTTATGGGGAACATTTTTAAAGATAGAAATATAACAAAAAAATATTTACTACTCGTCAAAGGAAACTTAAAGAAATCTAAAGGAATAATTAATTCTCCAATTTTAATTAATGATAAAAAAATTTCTTCAACTACTAATTTTGAATTATTAAAGGCTACTGACAGATTTTCTTTAGTAATTGCATCTCCAATTACGGGAAGGAAACATCAAATAAGAAATCACTTTAATTCAATTGGTCATCCTATTATAGGTGATAGTAAGTTTGGAGATACAGATAATAAAAATTTTTATCTACATTCATTTTATGTAAATTTTTATAATGATGAAAATAAGTTAATAGAATTATTTGCAAATCCACCTGAATTTTTTAAGGATCAAATAGAACTAATGAAAATTTCGATAAATAGCATAAAGCAAAGTATTCAGAAAAATAATGACTAAAGTAATAATTAAAAAAATAAATAAAAAATTTTTTTTTTATAAGGGAAATGATCAAGTATTTTTAAATACTTCAAAGCCATTGTACGTATTTAAAAAAAAACATGCAAATTTAGTTTTGAAAGAAATGATTCAAAAACCAGATAATAACCAATTTTCCGTTTTAAATTTAACCAGGTTTTCAGTTGCTTTAAGTTTTGAAGATAGAAAAAAAATAAAAGAACTGATTATTGATTTATTAAGAAATGATTTGGTTCTTTTCCGGTGTTTTGATGATAATGATTTATTGAAATTGTTAACCAAAAAACTGGATGAATACATCCGACTCTTTTCAAAGGAATTTAAATTAAAATTAAGTTTAACATCTTCAATTTCTAAAAGAGACAAAGAATATGATTATAAAAAATTTAATGATTTTTTAATTAATCTTGATAATTTTGAGCTATCCTGTATCTATAAGCTTTCATCTTTGACTAAATCAGTTATATTAAGTTATTTTTTTTTTGAAAAGAAGATCAGTTACAAGAAATTATTTGATTTAACAAATTTAGAAAACAATTTTCAGCAGAAATTTTGGGGGTATGTTGATGAACAAAAGAAATTGGATGGTGACTTCCTTGAAATTTTAAAAAATATTTCAATTTTTTTTAAAAATATAAATTAATTCGTATATATTTATTTGATATAGTTTTTTTGATATGAAAGAAATTTTAAAAAAGTTAAACCAAAAAAGAGACCTCGCCATAGTTGGTGGAGGTAAAAAAAGACAAGATAGTCAACATAAAAAGGGTAAGTTAACAGCTCGTGAAAGAATTGAAGTACTTCTAGATGAAGGTACTTTTGAGGAATGGGATATGTTTGTTGAACATAGATGCACGGAATTTGAAATGGATAAACAGAAAATACCCGGTGACGGAGTTGTTACTGGTTATGGAACAATAAATGGGCGATTAACATTTGTGTTTAGTCAAGATTTTACTGTATTTGGAGGTTCCTTATCTGAATCTCACGCAGAGAAGATTTGTAAAATAATGGATAAGGCTTTACAAGTTGGCGCACCAGTAATTGGCTTAAATGATTCTGGAGGTGCAAGAATCCAAGAGGGTGTTGCATCTTTAGCTGGATATGCTGAAGTTTTTCAGAGAAACGTTCTCTCATCTGGAGTTATTCCACAGATCTCTGTAATTATGGGACCTTGTGCTGGTGGTGCTGTTTATAGTCCAGCTATGACTGATTTCATTTTTATGGTAAGAGATACTTCATATATGTTTGTTACTGGTCCAGATGTTTTGAAGACCGTAACCCATGAAGAAGTAAGTCATGAAGAATTAGGAGGCGCATCCACCCACACTAAAAAATCTGGTGTTTCTGATCTTGCTTTTGAGAATGATGTTGATGCTTTATTCCAATTAAGGAGATTTATGGGTTTTTTGCCATCTTCAAATAAAGAGTTACCGCCTATAAGACACTCAGAAGATCCGGCTGATAGGATAGAGTTTTCTTTAGACACTCTAATCCCTGATAATCCAAATAAACCTTATGATATGAAAGAGCTAATAACGAAGGTTGTCGATGACAGAGACTTTTTTGAAACACAGCCTGATTATGCAGCAAATATTATCACTGGTTTTGCAAGAATGACTGGCTCTCCGATTGGTATTGTTGCAAATCAACCAATGGTTTTGGCAGGTTGTTTAGATAACAATTCTTCTAGAAAAGCAGCAAGGTTTGTCAGGTTTTGTGATTGCTTTAATATCCCAATAGTAACATTTGTAGATGTCCCAGGATTTTTACCAGGCACCTCCCAAGAATACAATGGAATAATTAAGCATGGAGCTAAACTATTATTTGCGTTTGCCGAGGCCACGGTTCCAAAAATCACTATAATTACTCGAAAAGCATATGGTGGCGCATATGATGTAATGAGTTCAAAACATCTAAGAGGCGATGTAAATTATGCATGGCCTCAGGCTGAGATTGCGGTAATGGGACCAAAAGGTGC
>MDSZ01032978.1_pt1 | contig 10017 bp, 7 predicted proteins | sample 811201 | NCBI WGS metagenome assembly MDSZ01 (sample SAMN05326647, study PRJNA326480) | marine metagenome | isolation source: seawater | place: Indian Ocean: North | collected 2010 | reverse complement strand
TAATGAACAAATTGAATTATGTTCATTAGCACATTTTAGAGGACGTACATTTGATAATGCTATAGTTATAGTAGACGAATTTCAAAATTTAACAAGACCACAATTAGCCATGGCTATTGGAAGATTAGGTCATGACTCTAAAATGATATTTTGTGGGGATTCATATCAAATAGATTTAAAAGACAAAAACCATTCAGCATATCATGATATGGCTAAATTAATTTCTTCAAAATATGTTTTTAAAACTGTATTAAATGATAGTCATAGACATAACGCTATAGAAGATTTATTAGAATTATTAAATGGTTATCATTAGTTTATTTTTCTTTATATTTATATGAGAATAAATAAATTAAAAAATGCCTGCAGGAAGATATAATTTTACAATAGAACAAGGATCTACTACTGATTTTGAAATTCAATATAATGATTCAAATGGAAATCCTGTAGATTTAACTTATTACCAAGCAAGAATGCAAATAAGATCTGATTTTGGTAGTTCTGGAACTTTATTTGCTTCTTTATCTTCATCCCTTGATGAAGACGGTACAGGTTTAAATTTAAATGGATCGGGAGGTAATAAACCACTAACATCAGGTAGTATCGGACTTTTAATATCAGCAACATCATCTTCTAATTTTACATTTTCAGATGCTAGATATGATTTAGAATTAGTTTCTGGAAGTTTTGTTACACGTTTATTAGAAGGTAAAATAAAATTAAGTAGAGAAGTAACAGTTTAACAATGTCAAATAAAATTACAATAACTGATAATACTACTAAAGTAGTAACTATAGCTGCACAAGGTCCTAAGGGGGATAAGGGAGCTTTTAGTCCTGATGAAAATCAAACAATTAATTTTAGTGGGTCTAAATATAGTGGCTCTATGTTAATTTCTATGACTACAACAGGATCTATTATTCCTGAAGGAAATGGAAATTGGGATTTAGGTTCAGAAAAAAATCCATTTAGAGATCTATATTTAACAACAGAATCACTTAAATTTGTTAGTAAAGGAACTGGTAGAGTAATATCTTCTCTATCTGCTCAAAACGTAGAAGATTTAAAAGTAGGTAAAACTATAAACCCTACAATAAAAACATTAAGAAAAACAGATGGAACTACAGAAACTAAAACTAGATTTATAGAAGCCCAAGCTTTTGTTAGTAGTTTAGATAATGATGTTTATATAAAAACAGGTACAGATCGAATAGATTTTGTAGCTGGAGGTATTGGAGGTAGTCAAATTTCATTAAGACAACTTACAGGCAGTTTTTTAGTAGGTAATGCTGAATATCTTCAAGCTACTAAACCAAGTACCTCTGATGTTGATGCAGTGACAAATTTAATATTAGGAGGACCTAATTGCGATAGTACATTAATTATAAAATCTAGAACAGAAGTTAATTGTGCTTTAACAGCTAGTGGTATTTTGTCTACATCTCCTATATTTGCCCCTGCATTTATAGAAACAGGAACAGGAACACCAACAATAACTTCAGATTCTAACTTAGTATTAAGTGCAAGTAATGCCGTAGTAGTAGCTAGTTCTCCTTTTAGATTAAAAGCTTTTTCAAATTCACAAACAGCATCAGGTCAATTTACTTTTGTAGCAGGAGATATGTACTTTAATAGTAATACTAGTAAATTTATGGGTTTTAATGGTACATCACACGTAGAACTTGGTTAACTTTTAAAATATGTCATATCCCTCAACATTATTTTCTTGTTCTGTAGCCGTAAAAAGAGGTAATTCAATGGCTACCTTTAGTAGTCTTTTAAGAACAACAGGTTCTAAAGGCCAAATAGGAGTTCCCTCTAGAGAAGTAACACCTATAGATGTAATAGTATTTGATAGAGTACAAAATTTTTTACTTTCAATAAGTGAGTCTATAGCATTAGAAGCTAACCCAAATGTATTATTTACAGAACTTCATGATGCTTTAGGCCATTATGCTGGAAGAACTGATAATTTAACATATATAACAGAATCAGTAGATAAAGTATTAGAACGATCTAGAACAATTAATAAATATAGTACTGCATATTCTGGATCTATACCAAGTCTTCATAATGCAAATACTATCACTCTTGATGGAAAAATTGTTAAATTTCCCTCACAATCATTTACTAGATCTTTTAGTGATGATAATGGTAGAGGAATAGTAAATGATGAGGGTAGTTCTATGGTTACACATGTATTAGATTCTTTTTCAAATTTAGCTCATACTCAGGGGATGAAAATACCTCTAAATATAGCTGAATCTCCTACTCTTAGTAGCCGTTTTAATAAATTTGCAGAATCATCTTCTAATTATATTCCCTGGTTTCATACACTTAAGGATTTAGAAAATCGATATTCAGGATCTTCTAATAACCCTAATCTTCAATATGGAGGAGAATTTTTACTAAAAAATTTTTTTAATTTTAATTATGGTAATTTTCATTTACAAAATAAAGGGGATTTTCCTATATTTCCCTCTATAAATAATATTACTTCAAGTACTAATATGTGGAATCAAAATGATTTTAGAACATTTTCTGCATCTGTTTGGGATTTAAATAAAGATCATGGGTATTATAAAGGAAGTTCAGGGACCGGAGATATATCTTTATTAAAAAGACCTATACCTTCTTTTGATAAAGAAAACTCTAACTTTTATAGTTACCATTTAACAGGAAAAGGTATAAGATATTATAATAAAGAATCTCCTTATCCTTACCAATTAGAATCATTTGATTTAGATGGCAATTTTAGATTTAATAAAGATTTTCTAACAGCTCCAGATCATGTAATAACTAGTGAATCATTAGAATATATAATACAAAATAGTTTTCATCCAAGGATACCTTTAGGAACTCTTAAATATACCGATCTTGATTCTGCTATTGTAACTAAAGTAACAAAAGGTACTTTTAGTTTTAATTATTCACCCTTAGGAACTCATGGTAATTTAAGTACATGGCCTGCAGTAGGAATGCTTAGTGGAATGGGTAAAGATGCTATAATAGATAATTCATTTTCAGTAAGTTCCCCACTTTTTAGATCAGCTGATAACCCCTACATTCCATTTAAAGCATTTACTAATACATCAAGTATAGGTTATACTTTTAGCGATGAACAACTAGCAGCTGCAGGGCTTGCACCAAAAGTTAGACCTTTTCGAATTCATTATCCTTGGTCAGGATCTTTATCAGAAACAGAAGCAGGAGGTGATATTGATCCTGCAGATGGTTCTTTTTCTATATTTGGTGAATTACATAGTGATTCTAATCCGAGTACTTTTGGTTGGAAAAATAAGGAATGGTGGTGTAATAATGTTTTAAAAAGTGCATCAGTAAATGATCTTGAAAAACCAACAGGTGTTATAAATAAATCCTTAGGAGGATTTATAAATACATGGATATATCAACGTAGTGCTAGTATGGCAACAGGAAGTTTTTCTTTTCCTGAATCAAGTCAAGGACACCTTAAAGGAATAAGAATAAATTATTTAAATAAAGACTATTGTTTTATCTCATGCTCTTCAAATATATCAAATCCTATAACTGCTAGTGCTATTATTTTATCTGCTGAAGGGACACCTAATGATTGGCCTAATACTAAAGTTGGAGAAGGAAAACCTATTACTCCAGATGGAACAAATGATAATACATTTAGAACTATGATTAATGACGTTACTTCTAGTTTAGATTTAGCAATTAATGGAAGAAAATGTAGATCAAATTTATATTTTTATCATGGTACAAATGGTATTGTAGATCTGGTAGATACTATAAATAAAATAAGTAATGCTCATCAACCAGGTACTATATCTATACCAGGAGATGAAGTATATAGTAATGATTCAGACCCTATTTCTGGAAGTTATTTATGGAACTATTGGGGTTTTAAAGGCATGTGCCATTTTACAGCTTCTAATAGTGGAGATACTTTAATATTAAGCTCTTCTAGAGAAACTTATGGAGAAATAAAAATATTTACAGGTTCTTTAGAACAATTTTTTGGACTCCAAGCTAACCCTCAATTTCAACGCGAAGCTACATATAACGGAGATAGTATTTCTTATAGCTATGGACATAGAATAGAATTAGATTTTACCCCTCAAACCCCCTATGGAGGTTCTCATACTTTAACATTAGTATGTAAAGGAAATGATACTGGATCTAGTGGATGGAAAACAATATTTCATAAAGGTCAAGATATGTATTCAACAGCTATATCTAACCTTCATTCTTCTTGTAGACATAAAGAAATATACCCTCAAGCCAGATATGGATGGCCTAGATTCCATAACCATGATCATTTTGGAATAGATAACGGATGGAATCATTTAGGACCCCCTATGCCCGATTATCAAAATGTTCCAGACTATGGAAAATATGTTAAATTTTTAAATCAAGATCCAGAGTCCGCACTAACATGGTATCCATATTTTCATCTTTTTGCTCATAAATCATTGGGATATGATGACAATTTAGAGGCATTAACTCATTTTGAACTCCAAAATTTAACTGAATTAACTAATAATAATAGATTTCAAGCTACAGGAGATACTTCAGTTTCTTGTTCTATTGATGTGTTTGGATTTGCAATTAGTGCAAGTAGACCACCAGCATTTAATTCAAGCCAAAGATTGCGAGATCCTAATTTTGATGTTCATAATGAGTTTTCGGCAAGAGGTGAAGGTAGAGATTCAAAATTTGGTACTTTATGTGCAACACTTTTTACTTCAATGTCAGGTATATGGGAAGTTCAAAGTGCAGGAAATGAAGGAGCTATTTTAGCACAAACAAGTTCTTTAGGGCATGGAGAAGATTTATATTTTGACCCTATAAGATATCATTCTATAGCAGATGATTATATAATACATAAACCAGCAACAGATGGGTTTTATTATGATAATAATAATTGGTTTATCCCCATTCAAAACCCTGTTACAAAAGAAAGTATCCCCGTTGTTAAAGTTTTAGCTGATGGTACTTATATAAGTTCAAGTAATGCTGTTTCGGGAGCATATAGTGGATCAGAAAAAAGAGTAAGAGGACCTTGGACCCCTGTTCCCTATGGATTTGGTAAACCTGGAGGACCCTTTACACATCCTTTAGCAAATCTAAATGAACTTGGTGGTCCTAGTGGGTCTTTTCTTTACAGTAGTGGATCAGTTAACTATAGAGGTAATGCTTTTCATCCAAGACAAATATATAATAGTCTTTCTTCACTAACTGTTTTAGATCTTGATGATGGATATAGTAAATTTCAAAATAATATTAGGAACCAAGAAAAAGTTTTTTCATTTAATGCAACTTATTTTGCATATGGAGAACCACATAAGGACCTACAAGACAGAAAAATCTTCACAAAGAGACCTATGATGCCCAATGGAACTAACATAGTAGCAGGAGCTGTACCTGTTGCTAGTCATAATTTCCATTTAGGAGGATGTGATTTAGAAGGAATGAAAGATGATAGCGCTTTAGTTAATGGTCCTGGTAATTTAGGATTTGGAAGAATATACCCCTCTTTAAATGCATCTACAGAATATAATTTTGGTCCTGGAGTAGATACTTATAGTGCATTTCAATTTTTAAGATACCCAATGAATAAAGAGGCAGTAGATACTCTTCATGAATCAGGATTATCCTTTGAAGAAATTTCTCAAGATAATTCTAACACAGAATTACAGGTAACTTTAAAACATTCTATATTCCGTGAATTAGAAGGTAAAGAAAATATAACAACTAACAGAATTAATAGTTTTTATAGATCTAAAAGTATTAATGATGTAATGAGTAAGTTAATAGAAGTAGATAATATAAAAAAAAGTCATCTTGTAGGAAAATTTTCTGCTAGTACTCAACTAAGTGCTGCAATGGCACCAAATAGGTTTATGAGTACAGATATTGATGAGGGGAACCCCTTTAGAGACGCACAATTACTTGAAGTTACATCACCTTTAGCTAGGGAAATATTAATTCATAGTGGATCACCTGATTACTTTAATGATGACTTTATTTTTAATATGCAAAGTGCAGATGGATCAGGTTCAAATACCCCATATATCAAAAATATCATTTCGGGATATACGGGAGATATCTACCAAACAAGTTCTAATGCATATCAACAATATGCAATAGCTGGTGGGGGTGGAGGAACTTCTACTAGTGGTCCTGTAATAGCAGGAGCCGCTTTATTGTATAAACAAATAAACCCTACAGCTACAGTTTTAGATTTTAGAAGGTTTTTAAATTTTTATGATAATAAAGTAGGTAAAGACCAAGGAGTAGATGCCGAAATAATGTATCATGGACATATGTCTGCTAGTAATTTAAATACAAGTAACCCTCAATACAGTGATCCTAGATATCATATCTATAGAGATGGAGCAGTATCAGGGTCGATAACAGGATTAAGAAATACATCAAAGCAGTCAGGCCCAACTGCTAAGGGATTTAACCCTATATTAAGATTTCCTTTTAATTCAGGATTCAAAAGACGATACTCAGGTTCTTTAAATTTTAAAAGAAAATAAAAATTAAGCAGCATTCACTTTTCTTTTATATTTATAATTGAATAAATTTATTACATTATGGCAAGAATACCTATATGGCCCGGCTCAAGTTCATTTTTTCCAGGAGATACACCTTTTGGTTTTTATGATCAAGATAATGATTTTCAAACAGATGCAGAATTAACAGCAAATTGGTGTGCTAAAAGACTAGGTTATCCTATAATAGATGTAGAATTACAATCTATAAATTTTTTTACAGTTTTTGAAGAAGCTGTAAATGAATATGGTGCACAATTATATAATTTTCAAATAATTAATAATTTTCACACGCTAGAAGGAAATGCTACAGGTTCTAATTTTAATGATAGATTAATAACTCCTAATTTAGGAAACACAGTAAATATATCAGAACAATATGGAAGTGAAACAGATGGAGGAGGAGGAAACTACCAACTACAAAGAGGTACTTTAGATGTAAAAGCAGGAGATGGACAAAGATATGACTTATTAGCAAATACTAGTTCTTCTATAAGTGGATCAGAAGCAGTGTATATAAAAAGAATATACCATTACGCTCCGGCAGCTATTAATAGATATTTTGACCCATATGCAGGTACAGGTACAGGTATACAATCTTTAATGCAAGCTTTTGGATTTGGTAATTTTTCACCAGGTGTAAACTTTATGTTAATGCCTATTTATTTTGATGTTTTAAAATTACAAGCAATTGAATTTAATGACCAAATAAGAAAATCAGCATATCATTTTAGTATTGAAGATAATAGATATTTAAAATTATTTCCTATACCAAATAGAAATTATACTTTACATTTTGACTATGTTTTAAAATCAGTAGCAAATAATCCAATTAAAAATACATCTACTAATTTAATTACAGACATATCTAATGTACCTTATACTAATCCTACTTATAAACATATTAACCAACCAGGTAGACAGTGGATTAGAAGATATACATTAGCTTTAGCTAAAGAAATGTTAGGAGGTATTAGAGGTAAATATCAGTCATTACCTATTCCAGGTGAAACAACAACTTTAGATTATGCTAGATTATTAAGTGAAGCATCTGCTGAAAAAGATAAATTAATTGAAGAACTTCAAAAATTATTAGAAGAAACAACTAGAGTTAAACAATTAGAAAGACAAGAACAAGAAGCTGAATTAACTCAAAAAACATTTTATAAAGTGCCTTATCCTATTTATATTTATTAAAATGATAAAATTAAAAAATATATTATTAGAAGTATTAAATACATTTCAAATAGAAGCCATTTTAATTAATGATTCTAAATTTAGTATATCTGATATATTAAACCAAATTAGAGGATTAAGAAAAGTTACAATAGTAAGTGTTGAACCTGTAGATATAAAAAAACCAGGAATAGAATACCATAAAATTAAAATTAAATTTGTAACTAGAAGAGAACCAAAACAAGATTTAGAACAATTTAAAAAAGATATATTAACATCTGATTTATCTAAAACAGATTTACGAATACCAGGAGTAAAAAGTATAAAATTTAAAGATGAAACCTTAAAAAGATTATAATGGCATTATTTGGTGGATCAAGAGACATATCGTTATTTCATACTATAAATAAAGAACTTATAAAAGATATTATTCAAACAGAAGTAGCTTATTATAAATTTGCTTTAGAACAAACTAAAGTAAATGTATATGGTGAAGCTCCAGGTAAAAACTATTTTGAACCTTTAAAAATAGCTTGTTTAATTAATAAAGAAGATCAAGCTTGGTCTTCAGATGAATTTGGACCTGATATTAACCAAAAAATAAGTTTTAATTTTTTAAAAAGAGAATTAAAAGATATAAATTTAATACCTGAAATAGGAGATTTACTACTTTTTAGAAATAATTTTTATGAAGTAGACGCCAGAACAGAAAATCAATTAATATTAGGTAGAGACCCAGATTATGCTATATCAACAGAAACTTCAGATTTTGGTGATAGTTTTTCAATATTATTAAGTACACATATTTCAAGAGTTGAAAAATTAAATTTAATTCCTTTAAGAGAAGGTAAATATCCTACAACTATTAAATTAGATGGGGGAATAGCAAATAAAGACGAAAACCAATAAAATGGCAGATAAAAAGCAAATAAATCCAAGAAGACCTATACCCGCAAGTGGGTATGATAAATTAAGAGATAATTTATCATCAGGATTTGCTGATGATTTTCCTTTAATAAATTTTCCTAATCCAGATAATAGACCTAATATAAATAGAGGTAGAATAACTTCAAGAAAAGATGATAATGTAAAAGATATATCTATAGGATTACAAGACCACGATGAAGCTATAATGTATTATTTTAATAATATTATTAAACCATCTGTTATTATAAATGGTAATAGAACTAATGTCCCCGTAATTTATGGAGCACCTGAAAGATGGAAAGGAGTTCAACAAGATGGATATTATAGAGATAAAGAAGGAAAAATTCAAGTACCTCTTATAATGTTTAAAAGAGATAATATTCAAAAAAGAAGAGATCTTGGAAATAAAATAGATGGTAATAATCCTCAATTATATTATGTTTTCCAAGAAAAATATACAAAAAGAAATCAATATGATAATTTTTCAGTACTACAAGGAAGAACTCCTCAAAAAGAATTTCATGCAGTAGTAGTACCTGATTTTGTTTTATTAAAATATTCTTGTATAATTTGGTGTGATTATGTTGCTCAAATGAATAAACTAGTTGAAATGATCAATTATACATCCGATTCATATTGGGGAGATCCTGAAAGATTTAAATTTAATGCTAAAATAGATTCATATGAAAATCAAACAGAAATAGCTCAAGGAGATAATAGAATAGTGAAAACTACATTTGGTTTAACTTTAAATGGATATTTAGTACCTGATAGTATTAATAAAAAAATATCTTCAAAACCACAAAAGTTTTATAGTAAATCAACAGTTGTATTTAATGGAGAATTAGAAGTAGAAGCATCAGGAGCTCCAATAACAAGAGAAGAAAAAAGAGCAACCCCTCAAAACATAGTACAACAACAAACAGGTGTAGGTTATGGTACAGTTGAACAAAATTCAAATAAAGTAGGATAAAATGGCAAGTAAAAAAAGAAAAACATTAAAAACATATTTTCAAACAGGAAAAATTCCCACTCAAGAACAATATGCAAATTTAATAGATTCACAATTAAACCTAACAGACACTGATAACCAAACAATATCTAGTGGCTTAACTATAAATAATGCAGTAACTATAGGTTCTACTCTAGAAGCAAATTCTATAAACACAGGTTTAGGAGATTTTGAAGTAGGTCAAAATACTCGTACTACTGATAGTGTTATATTTAGTAGTATGTTTCTATCAGGATCTGCAGGTAACATAACAGCTTCAGGAGATATAAGCTCAAGTGGTGATATTATAATTACTAATGTTACATCCTCTGGTAATATAAGCTCAAGTGGCGATATTATAATTACTAATGTAAC
>MDSZ01050730.1_pt1 | contig 10018 bp, 5 predicted proteins | sample 811201 | NCBI WGS metagenome assembly MDSZ01 (sample SAMN05326647, study PRJNA326480) | marine metagenome | isolation source: seawater | place: Indian Ocean: North | collected 2010 | reverse complement strand
GAAATTTTCTTTTAAAAAATCAGAAATTTTTTCACAAACTTTTAATTCTACAAATTTAGCTTTATTAATCACAGATTTTAGTTCTACTATTTTTAATAATTTCTGTGCAAATGACTCATCTGTTAATTCAACTTTCCATTTTACTGCACTTTCTCGTAGTCTTTGTCTTGACATTTCAAGTAAACCAAAATTACTGATTCTACCAATCTGTATTCTTGCTCTATCTGATCTACATTTATCTTTTAACCTTCTTTCGACCATCCTTCTATTTCCATAGCCCAGCATATCAATAAAATCGATTATTATTAATCCTGAAAGATCTCTGATTTTTATCTGTCTGGCTATTTCTTCTGCAGCTTCAAGATTTGTATCTAGCGCAGTACTCTCGACATTTTTCTGTTTAATTGAACTACCAGAATTTATGTCTATAGATACAAGGGCTTCAGTGGGATTAATAACTAAATATCCACCAGAACTAAGTTTGATTTCTGAGACAAATATTTGATTTAATTTTTGTTCAATATTTTCTTGAATGAATAATGGAATTTTACCTCTATATTTTTTTATTTTTTTAACGTGTGAAGGCATCATCATTTTCATAAAATTTTGAGCTTTTTTATATCCTTCGTTTCCCTCAATGATTATATTTTTAGTACTTTCGTCATATATATCTCTTAAGGTTCTTTTGATGATTTCACTTTCTTGATGAATTAAAGCAGGTGCAATAGAATTAAGTGCATTATCTTTAATTTGATTCCATGTTTTTTTCAAAGTTTCAAGATCTTGATTAATCTCATTTTTAGTTTTATTACTTCCAGCCGTTCTAACAATTAAGCCCATCTCTTTTGGAATTTCAATTTCATTGAGTATAGATCTTATTTTTTTTCTATCTGCTGTATTAAATATCTTTCTTGATATTCCACCACCTTTTGGGGTGTTTGGCATCAAAACAATATATTTTCCTGCAATTGATATAAAAGTACTAAGTGCTGCTCCTTTTTGACCTCTCTCATCTTTTATGACTTGCACAAGAATTACTTGATTAGGTTTAATTACTTCTTGAATTTTATATCTTTTAAATTTTAAACGTTTTTGATTTTGTTTATCACTCTCATCTTTTAAATTTTCATTAACTTTTTTCTCTTCACTGATATTATCAGATAATTCTAACTCTAAATTATCATCACTTATTTCTTTAATTTCTTTACTTTCTTCTTCTTTGTCAGCTTCCAAAGGATCATCAATTTCTAATTTTCCCTCAGCTAAGTTTTTTTCTTCTTTTGCTTCACTTTCTTTTGATAGCTCTTCTCTTGTCTGTTCTTCTTGTTGTTTAATTATCTCTAAATCGCTTTTAGGTATCTGGTAATAATCCGATTGAATATCATTAAATGATAAAAAGCCATGTCTCTCTCTACCAAAATCAACAAAAGCAGCTTGTAGTGAAGGTTCAATTCTACTTACTTTACCTAAGTAAATATTATTTTTTATAAGTGTATTCTTTAAACCTTCGTACTCGTAGTCTTCAATGTTATTTTCTGATTTAAGAACAACCCTTGTTTCATTTGGATGCGAAGCATCAATGTATAAATTTTTTTCCATAATGTTTGATTTATTTTAATCATTAATTTTGTTTTAAAATTTTGTGTATAAAAATGCCTTATCTTTAACAAATTCCTCTATATAATGGAAATGAAATGACTAACTTTTTTAAAAATATATTCATAATTTTATTTAGTATATTTATACTAGTATCTTTCACAATTTTGATCGTTTTATGGACTTTTTCAAACAGTATTCCAGATTATAGATTTTTAAAAAATTATAAGCCTCCAGTTTCAAGCAAAATGTATTCGGGAAATGGAGAGTTGGTTGCTGATTTTTCTAAAGAAAAAAGAATTTTTGTTCCATTTGAGGCTATTCCTAAAAATGTAATAAATTCGTTTTTGTCTGCAGAAGATAAAAATTTTTTTTCTCACCCAGGAGTTGATGCTAAAGGAGTAATGAGAGCAACCATAAATAATATTCGAAATATATTAAGCTCAAAAAGACTAGAAGGTGCCTCAACAATTACACAACAAGTGGCAAAAAATTTTTTATTAACTAACGAAGTGAGTATTAATAGAAAAATTAAAGAAGCGATATTGGCTTTTAGAATTGAAAGAGCATTAACAAAAGAAAGAATATTAGAGTTATACTTAAATCAAATTTATTTAGGCAGTGGTGCTTATGGAGTAGCTGCTGCGAGTTTAGAATATTTTGATAAATCTATCAAAGAACTTAATTATAATGAAGCTGCTTTGTTAGCAGCATTGCCCAAAGCCCCAAGTAAATACAATCCTTATAGAGATAAAGATCTTGCTAAGTTCAGAAGAAATTTAGTTTTAAAAAATTTATATGAAAATAATTTTATAACTCAGAATGAATATTCTGAATTTAAAAATAAACCAATTGAATTAAAAAAAATAAAAAAAGTTTTTTTAGAAAATTCTCAATATTATATTGAAGATGTTCGAAAAAATATAATTGAAAGATTGACTTACGAAAAAGTGTACAATCAGGGTTATAATATTAATACTCCAATAAATTTAGAATTACAAAAAATTGCAACACAATCATTAAGAAATGGCTTAATAGCGTATGATAGAAGAAATGGATGGAGAGGACCAATAAAGAATATCAAATACTCTTCTGACTGGTATAAAAACGTAGAAAAAAAATTTAAATTAGAAAAATCTATTAATTGGGAAGTAGCAATTGTAAAAGAAATAAATCAATTTAATTCTTTAATTGAAACAAAAAATAATTCTAAAGGAATAATAAAATATAAAGATATTTCATGGACTAAAAAAGATTTCACAGATTTGTTTAGAATAGGAGATGTTATTTATGTAAAAAAAATTGATAAAACATCTTATATCTTACAGCAACTTCCTAAAATTAATGGTGGTATCGTTGTGATGGATCCATTTACTGGGAGAGTACTAGCTTTAAGTGGAGGCTTTAGTTTTAAAAATAGTGAGTTTAATAGAGCTTCTCAAGCATTAAGACAACCAGGCTCAGCATTTAAACCTTTTGTATATGCTTTAGCATTAGAAAATGAATATACACCATCATCTTTAATTTTAGATGCACCACTTGTTTTAGATCAAGGAATAGATTTAAAAAAATGGAAACCAGAAAATTATGGTAAAAAATTTTATGGTCCATCAACATTAAGAGTAGGTCTAGAAAAATCTAGAAATTTGATGACTGTTAGAATAGCTCAAAATTTAGGAGTAGAAAAAATTGCTAATTTCACAGAAAAAATGAATATTTATAAAAACCCTGAAAAATTATTATCAATTTCTTTAGGATCTGCAGAGACTACATTATTAAGTTTAACTTCAGCTTATTGTTCATTCGTGAATGGAGGAAAATTAATTAAACCAGTATTAATTGATCGTATTCAAGATGGAGAAGGGAACACAATAATTAATAATGAAAATAGAAAATGTGTAAATTGTGATAAAATTTCTTTTACTGGAAAAGAATTTCCAAAAATTGAGGACAATTATGAACAAGTCCTATCATCTCAAACGGCATATCAATTAACTTCTATTTTACAGGGAGTTGTTGAAAGAGGAACAGGCAAAAAATTAAAAAAACTTGGATTAAATCTTGCTGGAAAAACTGGGACAACAAACGATAATACAGATGCTTGGTTTATTGGTTTTACATCAAATTTAGTCATTGGTGTTTATGTTGGTATGGATAACCCTCAACCATTAGGTAAATTTGAAACAGGATCTAAAGCAGCTTTACCGATATTTGAGGAATTTATAAAAAAAGGCATTAAAAAATCGGACGCAAGACCCTTTAAAGTTCCAGAAAATATAACATTAATGGTTGTGGATCCTACAACTGGGGAAAAGGCAAAGTTTAGTTCAAAAAATACGATAATTGAGTCTTATAAAAGTAAAAATATTTCAAATGGAAAAATATTATTTTCAAATAATAATAGATTAGATACTGATAATATATTAAGGTTCTATTAATGAATGATAAATTTTTAATTTATAAAAAAGAAATAGAAAAAATTAATCAAAGAATTAAGGAGTATCTTTGAAAAAAATAATGTTCATTCTAAATTAGATGAATTTAATAAAAAGATGCTTGAAGTTAATTTCTGGCAAAATAAATCAACATCTAATAAAATTATAAAAGAAAAAAAATTACTCGAAGATTTGATTAATTCTTATAATCAATCGAAAACTCAACTAAAAGATTTAAATGATTTATATGATTTAGCAGTGGAAGAAAAAAATACTGATATTCAAAATGAAATAAATAAAAATATTTCAGATTTAAGAATTGTTACAAAAAAAAATGAAATCAAATGTTTTTTATCTAATGAAGCAGATACATTAGATACATATATCGAGATTCATGCAGGTGCTGGTGGAACGGAAAGTCAAGATTGGGCAGATATGCTTAGAAGAATGTATTTAAGATGGTCAGATAATAAAAATTTTAAAAATCAAATTGTAAGCGAACATAAAGGTGATGAGGCCGGTATAAAATCAACAACTATAAAAATCGAAGGAGAATATGTATTTGGTTGGCTTAAAAAAGAGTCAGGTATTCATAGATTAGTAAGAATATCACCTTTTGACTCTGGTGCTAGACGTCATACAAGTTTTGCTAGTGTTTGGGTATACCCTGTAGTTGATGAAAACATTAACATTGAAATATTAGAAAAAGATTTAAGAGTAGATACTTATAGGTCTAGTGGCGCTGGTGGGCAACATGTTAATACAACTGACAGTGCAGTTCGTATTACTCATATTCCCTCAAAAATAGTTGTGCAATGTCAGAATGAAAGATCACAACACAAAAATAAAGAGACTTGCATGAATATGCTGAGAGCAAGATTATATGATTTTGAGATTAAAAAAAAAGAGATAAAAAATCAAAGTACTGAAGCGTCTAAATCAGAGATAGGATGGGGTCATCAAATCCGATCTTATGTTTTACAACCTTATCAATTAGTTAAAGACAACAGAACTAACCATGAAAGTACTAGTCCTAATAAAGTTTTGGATGGAGAATTAGATGAATTTTTAGAAAAATCTTTATATCAAATTAAATGATAAAAATTATTTATAGGACACTATTAAGTTTAATATTATTATTGTTAATTTCATTAACTTATCTAAGCATTATTGGAATTAAAACAGATAAATTTAACTCGAAAATAATTTCTCAATTTAAACTAATAGAACCAAATATTGAATTAAAATTAAATGATGTCAGTGTAACTTTAGATCCATTTAATTTTAAAATAAATGTAAAAACTATAGGCACAGATTTAATTCACAGAGATAAAATTATCGAAATTGAAACAATTAAATCAAAAATTTCTATTAAAACATTTTTTAAAGATAAGTTTTTTTTAAGTGAAATATCTATTTCAACTAAATCTTTAGTAATAAAAGATCTAATCACTTTTATTAGGTTATTAAATAATGATCCTAAGCTTTTCTTTGCAGAAAAATTTATTAAAAAAGGTTACATAGTTGCTGATCTAAAATTAGAATTTGACGACACGGGAAATATCATAAAAAATTATAGATTTAATGGATTAGTAAAAGACGGAAAAATTAATTTATTTAAAAAATATGATCTAGATAAAATAGACTTCATTTTTGAAATTGATGAAAAAACGTTAAAATTTAATGATATAAAATTTAATCTTAATAATAATAAAGTTTTAATACCAGAGTTAACTGCATCGAAAAACGATACTGAATATTTAATTTTAGGAAATTTAAATACAAAAAATTCAAAATTTACAAAAAACGAAATTAATAATTTTCTTAATGATGATTTTCTACAAATGGATATTCAAGAAATGTTATTTAGTTCGAAAAATTATTTTAAATTTGAAATTAACAAAAATTTTAAAGTTAAAAATTTAGATATTAAATCAGATATAAACCTTGATAAATTAAAATTTAAAAATTCATATGAATTTGAAAATATTTTTCCAAAAATTAAAAAAAATTTAATACTTAAAAATCAAAAATTAAAGCTTGAATATAAAGAAGATAATCTTAGCATCTTAGGGTCTGGAGAAATTTTGATACAAAACGAAATTGATCAAATTAATTATGAAATATACAAAAAAAAGAATGAAATTAAATTTAAAACGAAATTAAAAATTTTAAAAAATTCTTTTAAGATAAATTTATTAAATTTTAAAAAAGATAAAAATTCTGATTTAGAATTGAATTTTATTGGCAAAAGTAAAAATAACAGTAAATTGTTATTCGATGAGATTTCTATAAAAGAAAAAAATAAAATTATCTCAATAAAAAAATTATCTTTATCTAAAAATAATAAGATTGATGATTTGGGCAACATCAATATTAATTATATTGATGAAGATGGATTAAAAAACGATTTAAAATTAACAAAAAAAAATAAAAATTACTTTGTTTCAGGAAATAGTTTTAATATTAATCGAATTATTGATCAAATATTAAATTCAAAAAAAGACAAAAAGTTAAAATTATTCAATAAAAATTTTAAAATGATTTTCAATATTGAAAGAATTTATTTGGATAAAGAAAATATTATTGAAAGTTTGAAAGGATCCTTGTTTTTGAACAATAACGAAATTTCAGAATTAAATTTAATTTCAAAATTTTCTAATAATCAAAATATTAAATTTACTATAAAGAATAGTGGTAACGAAAAAGTTACAACATTATACTCATATAAAGCAAAACCTTTTGTAGATAGATATAAGTTTATTAAAGGTTTTGAGGAAGGTGATCTTGATTTTTATTCTGTAAAAAAAGGTGGAATTACAAATTCAACATTAAAAATTGATAATTTTAAGATTCAAGAAGTCCCAGCATTAGCTAAATTGCTAACTTTAGCTTCGTTACAAGGAATAGCTGATCTTTTAACTGGGGAAGGAATAAGATTTACAGATTTTGAAATGAAATTTTCTAACAAAGAAAAGTTGATGAAGATAGAGGAACTTTATGCAATTGGTCCTGCAATATCAATATTGCTAGAGGGTTACATTCAAAGCAAAGAATTGATTAGTTTAAGAGGTACATTAGTTCCAGCAACCACTGTAAATAGAACTATTTCATCTATACCATTGATTGGAGATATTTTAGTGGGAAAAAAAGTTGGAGAAGGTGTTTTCGGAGTTAGTTTTAAAATTAAAGGACCACCTGGTGATTTAGAAACTACAGTAAATCCTATTAAAACTTTAACTCCTAGGTTTATTACTCGTACTTTGGAAAAAATTAAAAAAACTAAATAATTTCAATTTTAAGATGACGTTTTTTTCCAATAGACAGTTTCATATAATTTTCATTAAACAGTTCCTTATTAATTAACAATTTTTCATCTTTAATAAGCATATTATTTATCTTGATAGCATTTCCTTTTATTAATCTTCTTATTTCACTTTTAGAGTTTTCTAATTTAGATAAAATTATAAGATCTATAATGTTGATCTGTTTATTAAGTTCTTTTAATTTAATCTTAATTGTTGGTAAATTAGAACCGAGGGTGTCACTTGAAAAAGCCTCCCTAGCAGCTTGTTCGGAATTTTGAGCAGCCTTTTTGCCATGAAGCATTGTAGTAGCTTTATTAGCTAGTAATATTTTTAATTCATTAATATTTTTATTTTGCAAATTTACAATTTCGTTTAATTCTATATCAGTAAAAAATTTTAAAAATCTAATTACATCTCTATCATCTGTATTTCTCCAAAATTGCCAATAATTATATGGAGATAAATATTTTTTATCTAACCAAATTGCTCCTGCTTCAGTTTTACCCATTTTTGATCCTGAGGCCAATGTAATTAGAGGAGTTGTTAATCCATAAGTTTGTTTGTTGGAATATCTTTTTATTAGCTCTACACCATTTACAATATTTCCCCATTGATCAGAACCACCTATTTGAAGAGTACAATTTTTTTTTCTATTTAATTCTAAAAAATCATAAGCTTGAAGTATCATGTAATTAAATTCCATATAACTTAAAGACTGTTCTCTTTCTAATCGAGTTTTAACACTTTCAAAACTTAACATTTTATTGATTGTAAAATGTTTTCCTATATCTCTTAAAAAAGAAATATAATTCAAACCTTTAAGCCAAGAATAATTATTTACAAAAACTGGTTTAGTTTTTGGATTTTTTACATCTAAAAAATTTTTTAATATTTTTTCTATGTTTTTAATATTTCTATCTATTTCTTTTTCTTTTAATATTTTTCTTGTTTTGTCTTTGCCTGATGGGTCACCAATTCTCGTTGTTCCACCTCCTAATAATACAATTGGTCTGTGCCCATGTTTTTGAAGCAGTCTTAAACACATTATTTGAAGTAGGCTTCCTACATGTAGACTTTCAGCAGTACAATCAAATCCTATATAACCATTGATTTTCTCATTATCTAATAAATTAGATAGTTCATTTTCACTAGTGCATTGATAGAAAAAACCTCTATCTTTAAATTCTTTCAAAAATTTATTCATAAGATTATAGTTCTACATTATACAAATTTTTTTTAAAAAAAAATAAATATGAAAAAAAAGATATTTACTGCTATAGGTTTAATGAGCGGAACTTCAATGGATGGCGTAGATTTATCTTTAGTAGAAACCGATGGATATGAATATTTTAGTCAAATATCCAATGAATATAATGAATTTAATGATGAATTACACAAAGGTTTAATTTTTCTTAGACAGAGTATTAAAAATTCAGAGGATTTACTAAAAAACTCTTCATTAATAAGTGAAATTGACAAGAAATTTACCATTTTTAATGCGAAAATAATCAATAAATTTTTAAATAAGAATGGTTCTAAGCCTAATTTTATAGGTTTTCATGGGCAAACAATTTTTCATAGCGCTAGAGATAGGATTACTAAGCAAATAGGAAATGGTAATCTTTTATCTCAATTAACAAAATGTATTGTTGTAAATAATTTTAGACAACAGGACTTAAATAATGGTGGACAGGGTGCTCCACTTACCCCAATATTTCATTACTTAATTTCAAAAATAATAAATGAGAAATATAAACTTGATTATCCAATTAGCATCATAAATATTGGAGGAATAACAAATGTTACTACAATTCTAAGTAATGATGAAATAGAAAATAATATTTATGCCTATGATATTGGCCCTGGAAACTGTTTGATTGATGAGTGGATTAGAAAAAATAGTAATAAAAAATTTGATAATGATGGATCTCTTGCTAAATTCGGAAAAATTAACGAATTAATTTTAAATCAAGCAAAAGATAATTTTGAAATATCCTCAATTAATGAATCAATGGATGTAAATGATTTTGATATATCATTTGTAAAAGGAATAAATCTCGAAGACGGTTGTGCAACTTTAACAGAATTTACAGCATACTTAATTTCTGAAGGTTTAAAAAAAATTAATCAGAAAATTAAGAATGAGTCTAGAAATCTAATAATTTGTGGAGGTGGGAGAAAAAATAAAACTTTAATAAAAAAAATTAATGAAAATATAAACCACCAAAAACTTACTGTTAAAAATATTGATGAGTTTGATTTAAATGGTGATTTTATAGAGTCTCAAGCGTTTGCATATCTTGCAGTAAAATGCTCTTTAAATTTGCCAATAACATTTCCTAATACAACAAGATGCTCAACTCCTTCTTTGGGTGGTCAAATTATTAAAAATTTTTAATAAAGAGCAGTTTCTTTTTTTATATATTTATCTAGGTGTTTAACTAGTTGATTTTCATGTTTTGAAAAAAAATGATTAGCATCAGGCACTGATTGAAATTCTACTTTTATCCCTTTCTGAGCACTCAACCTTTTATCTAAATCTGTAATATATTCCAACGGAACTAATTCATCTTTTTTTCCATAAATCATTAATCCAGATGTAGGACATGGAGATAAAAATGAAAAATCATATACATTTGGTTGAGGTGAAATTGCAATAAATCTATTTATTTCAGGTCT
>MDSZ01036762.1_pt1 | contig 10018 bp, 3 predicted proteins | sample 811201 | NCBI WGS metagenome assembly MDSZ01 (sample SAMN05326647, study PRJNA326480) | marine metagenome | isolation source: seawater | place: Indian Ocean: North | collected 2010 | reverse complement strand
TTCCCCACGCACCCGCCATTTATTCTTATCCCCGCCGCCCCTCTCCTCCTCCTCCTCTTCTTCTCGGTCACCAGCCTGGAATCGAGGGCCTCGTTTAGTTTTGTGAGCTTTGACATGTCGGGTCCGTGCCAGACGGTCCCGCCCGGCCGGAGGGTGCCGATCGTATACCAGGGGGGCTCTACGGTCGACACGAGTGTGGTCAGTGACGTCCGGTGCTACAATTGCGGGAGCGGGCTGGTGAGCGCCAGGGGGTCGGCCACCACGGCCAACATCGAGGCGGCGCCCGACCTTGACGTCGAACAGGCCGTTTTCGGCCACTCGGAGATGATTCCCTCGTTCCCCTCGGACGCCGACACGTGCGGCAACCTGACGACGTGTTCGGATACCACGCTCCCCGGCCTCTTTGCCTCGCTCGCAAGGACGGTGGGGGATGCGGCAATTATCGAGTGCGGTGCCAAGCGTGCTGGCCAAAACCAGTTTTGCGACCTGGTTTTCGAGGCGGGCAACCCAGATTCCGTCGGCGCGGTCGAGGTTCAGTTTATTGGGGGTCCCTTTTTCGGCAGGCGCGCCATTCCATGTGTGGCCCCGGAGAGTGGCTGTTCTGGTCTGGTCGCTCCTAATCCACTCGTGCCCTTTCGGCGTGATACTTCTGCATCTGATGATCAAATCCAATCATGTGTTGAAACTAGTCCCAACTTTCCGTCCGACGCCGAAAACCCAAAGCGAATACGGTGGACTTGTGAGAATCCCGATGGCTTTGGTAACCGGCTTACTGCAACCGAGTACACCCCAGTTGCTGACGACGAGCCAAACGTGTGTCCCTGGTCCGACTACACGAATGTCGACGAGGGGTCTGACAACCTGCCGCCCTGTGTTCCCGAGGGATTTGCGTATGCCAAGCTTTCGAGTGGAACCTCGCTGCCGCCCGGCTACCCGACCGATCCGGGGACCTTTTCGGGAAACAGTGTTGTCAACGAGGCTGCCGACATTGATTCCGATGATGCCGCCGACGCCGGAAAGACTGCGCTCGTTCCGTGGCTTGCTGCCCAGATGGCGACGCTGGCCGGGGCCTCTCGGTGTAGTTCTCGGGGGTGTCCCGCCGGCCCCTCGCCATCGGGGTCTCCATTCTGCGTCCCTCCTCCCAGTGTCGGTGCCGGTGCGATTTCTGGGACCCAGCTTCGGCAAGAGTGGTGGATGACGCCCGACTCGGATGGCATTCCCGTTGGCGTTCCCTTTAGCGACCTCCGGGGCGCCGATTCTGGTGTGGCCGAATCGCCTCACGAGGTTGTGGTGCTGCCACTCCCCGGGGGCTACGTGACGGTTCGGATCCGGCAGACGAGCGACTCGGCTGGCCTTGGCGTCTTTTTTGTCGACGGCCTGGTGCTCGGCGACCCCACGGATACCGAGGGCGAGTTTGATTTCAGCGGTGGCCAGTGTCTTGCCCGGGCCACCCGGCCGTTTACCACGACCGTCCTCGAGGCCCAGCCGTGTGCCGATGGGATCCGAGGGGGGAACCAGCAGTGGCTCTTTGTCTTTCATCCCGAAAAGGCCCTCTGGCGGCTCCAGAGCGCCAGTGCCGATGAATGCATCTCCTGGGTGTCGACCCCCGAAGCAGTTGGCGGTGGCGGGGATGCCAACAATGGCAACGGTGGTGGGAATAATGGGAATGCCAACAATGGCAATGGTGGGGGTGCCGTCATGTTGCCGTGCGAGGCTTGCCACACTGGGGTCGAGATTGCCACCGTGGCTTCGATTCCATCAATCAGTTCGGCAACCTTTCCCGACCTCATGCCCTCGACGTCCCCACTGCGGTCGACCGAGACGCTGATGGCGCTCGACGCCAAAAACGACAGTGTGATGCTTCGGATCGACACGTCCACCGGCCAGTGTACCGTCCGGAACGACGTTGCCACGGCCGTCTTTTCGCTTTCCGGCAACAGCCTTCCCACCGGGAGCATTCCGTGCGATTCCCTCCTGACGGCCTCGAGGACCGAGCTCGAACGGGTGTACGGTCCCGTCATCTGTACCGGTGGCCAGCCGATTGGTGCCCTTCGGACTGCGTGTGGGCTGAACGGTGCCGCCCTTGGCGGTGTCAATGGCGAGGCCACCGACTTTGTGACCCTGTGCAGTGGCGGCACTGGAACGCGGTATAGCGTTTCCAGCGACGGTGGTGGCACCGATGCCGTCGTCGAATGCTTTGGGGCCGCAAAGAGTGGGGTTGGGGTAGACCAGACTGGGACCAGCAGTGTTCCCGTGCTTCGGGTCGTGAGTGGTGGCCGCAATTTTGCCGACGGGCAGCTCCTTCGGTTTGAAGTAATCAATCCGCAGGACGGAACCACGTCACCCGTGTCGACCACTGTATCTGCATCGAAGCTTCGAATGACGGCCGTCGTTGCCAAGGTGATCTTCCAGCCGTTTGAGAGCGGCCTCGACAGCGTTCCGCTGACAAACGCGCTCGTCATCAACACTACCGAGCTGTTTGCGCTCGAGGGTATCAACAGTGTGCTCCAGGTTGCCCGGGCCGAGCTACGGAGTTCGGTGGCCACCTGGACCGGGGTAGTGATTCAGGTGGTAATCATCAGCATGGCCATTCTGGTTCACGTCCTCAGCATTTCGCCGGGGGTTGGCGACAACGAGGAAGAAACCAAGTAGGTAGGGAGCACGATCATAAATAAGTGGCTACTATACTATAAAGTCGGCCTTTTGTGTAATAATGCACACCGAAACTGGATTCAGTGGGTCTGATCCATGTCCGGGCTGTTCCAATATGCTCGAAAAGCGGTCGAGTTTCTTACGGGCACGTCTGTAGATTTTGTCGAAAATCCTCCAACCACCAAAAAGCGGAGTGCAGACGGTTTTGATGAGCCAGCCGCCAAACGATTACAGGCCGCCGGCACCAGTCTGAATTTTCCTCTCCCTGAAACAACGCGTCCCACTTTGGTGAAATTTGAGGGAGCGGAAATGTACATTACCAAGGAAAATCAGTCCGACGAAATGACTTCAACAACGTGGTACAACTTTTTTGCAGACGACGATATTTCCACACCGAATCTTGTTAGTGCGATGGTTACCAGTAAAATGTCCGGAAAAGATGTCGAAAGAAACAATATGGTGATTTATTCGCGTGAATTTTATTACCACAAGACGGCCGACGCAGAAACGGTCGAAAGATGGGAAGCCCAAAAGTTTGGTTCGTCTGAATACAGTGTGGTGGCATTACGGTCCAAGCGGGGATTCAAGTTTCTCCGTTTGGTTCAAGTAGATCAGGCCGCAGAGGCAATCAGGCATCACGTTCGGCCACTTGTAATCCCCGTCGTCTTTGGGGACGCCTGGCGGCCGTACGGACGTAGTACCACCCCCGCATTCGGACAGCTCGCTCTTGAGCGTATTGAGGGTTGGATATCAGGGAGCAAGAGTGATCCCGACCACTTCAACTCGCGCCTGGGAGACAGCTCGGACACCCGGAACGCAAATGGATGGCCCACAATCGTAGAATCTCTTGCGCCGCTTTTCGACAATGATTCCCCGGAAGACATTGCAAGTGGAATCGAAGAGCTGGAAAAGCTCGAATTACCCACACACGGTCCTGATAGTGTGCACGGGGCGGCAGTCCGAATCAAGAACAAGGATCCGCCCTACGGAAGTATGTATGGCATTACCGGAGACGAGGGTCGGATTGTATATGGGACGGGAAGCCATCTTTTGGACTGACACTTTGCTGGCTATTCTGCGTACCGATATCATAGATTTTGCGTAGTTCCTGGTTTCGTGGTCTTTCTGGTTTCGACACCAGGATTAAGTTACAGGAGTCGACGATGGGAAACGGAGACCCACGGGTGGGTTCTAGGTACGTGATTGAAAAGAGTTCCACCTACACTTGGTGGGAAAGTCGGTGGCAATCCTATGCCGACCGGCTCGATGCCGTCGAGCTCGAGGGCCGCAGGACTGGGTCTCCCGATCTCCTGCAAGCGGGCTACCTGATTGACTGTGTCAAGAATGCCGAGGCGGCCCTGAAGCAGGCTGGTCTTGTCGAGCGATGGGACCTTTCGGCGACCACGCTGTACGACCTGATGACGGTGACCACCTGGGATGTCGATACCATCCGGTATTGGCTGTGCCTGCCGCCTCGAGTGATGGCCAAGATTGGAATCACCGAGAGTGTTGTTCCCCCCGACGTGGTGAGCCGAATTGTCGTCCCCCTTGCCCTCGAGCAACTCGACGACCGACGGCACCGCGCGTGGTGTGTCACCGTGGCCGAAATTGTGTTGGCTTCCAGGCGATAGTATTCGCCTCCTTTTAATCGGGGTGACTACGGTACACCTTCCTGGTCTTCCCGACCAAGAAACGGCAAGGAAGGAAACGAGAAAAGGAGAAGAGAAAAGAAGGAGAGGAGAGAAGAAGGATGGGTGTCGGAAGAATATATTCCAGTCTGTTCATGGTGGTCAGCGTAGTGATTCTCCTGGTTGGCCTCTTTTCCCTCTTCCTCATCATCCACTTTCTCCGGATGACCAGTGTCTTGGTTGTATAAGGGACCCGACCCTCTCCTAGAGGAGAGCCATGGGTGCCAACCACGACGACGAGTGCCCATGTTCCACACCCTCCCGGTCTGGCGACCAGGAAGAGCCCGAGGAAGGCGTAATTCCAGAGGCAACGGCTGGCGGTGAACTGCTGCTTCTTGGCGCTTTGCAGGCATCAGTGCAGGGATATTTTGGGTTTGGAGGTTCAACAACTGTTTCAGAAAATCCCATCGATAACACAGTGAAACGGTTTGAAACCATTGTCGGGAACTTCACGGCATCCCCGAGCATTGATAATCTTCGGGAGCTTAGCGTGAATACAAGTAATGTTGTGGCTCATGTCGAAACCAATGCAACAGCGTCTGTGCCATTGGTAGACGGGATTTATTCCATCTTGGCCACACTGTCAGAGGTTAATGCAACTGAATTGTTCGACACGTGCACGTGTGCATGGGAAGTTAACGCGACTGCAAAAGTTTTCGAGGAAAGTGCCGCGCTCGCAAAATCTCTTGAAAACGGCACCATAGCAGGAAAAGATGTGAGTTCGAGTATCTCCAACAAGAGCCAATTCAATGAAACGCTGACAAATGGGTTGCTATCAAACGGACGTCAAGTCGAACCTCATTTGACTCAAGTGGGTCTAACAATGTTGGGAAAACTTGACCAGCATTTCCCTGTCAACGAGGACGGGACTCGAACTAGTATTCTTGACAAAACAGGTGCCTCTCATTTGTTTGAGAGTGTAGTGCTCGCATTGGCTGCTTATGGCAATGTGACACATCTTGTTGACGATGCAGTTGGAATTCTGGGCAATGCAACATCGGAAAGCGGGGTCTCCTTGAATGACGCCAAGGCGCAAATTGAATCTTTGCTTGAGACAGGCGTGGAATCTCCGAGTCGTGTGACAAGCCTGTTTGAACCAACAATCAATCCGGGGATTGCCACTGTGAAACCAAGTGGCACTCTTACGCCCGAAGAAATGGAAAACTCCATCCAAGTTGAAGACAGTGGCAACCCCTATGACCGCAATTTTGAGATTGTTTTTAGGGAAGAGGGTTCAACCCATTTCAGAACTCCCAAAGACTTTTTCGACCACTTTTATTTCAATTATGGAAAACAATCAGAAGTCGAACTTTACAAATCCTTTGCAGCCAAGGCGCGGGATTTGATTTTTCTTGAAAAGGGTTCTCAAATGATCCCCGGCATGTCAGAGATGACGAAATGGACCAGTGATGTTGTAAAAACTATGATTGAAGTTTTTAATTTGGCAATGGACCAAGCCCTGCGCGAGATTGGAAAAGATTTTCGCGATCCCGAAACACTGAACCGCAGTCGTGCACTGGTCGGAATGACAGTTGGTATGCGCAATGCTCTTGGAAACATAACATCTGCCGATTTTACAGGCGGGTTATCCTTTAGCGTCAAACAATCCGTCTACTTTTTGAGTCAATACTTTACCTTTGGTACGTCTCGAGCCGGACTTAATGTGCTCTCCTTTGTCGCCAATTCTTCGGAGGTAAGTGCGGAATATTCTTACGCACTCGCCGAGGGCGATGCTTCCGTTTACAAAGAGGGACTTCCGATATCCGAGGGGGAAATACCTCTCGACCCTTACCGCACTGACGAGTATGCTGAAATGGCTCCAAGGGATATGCGCCACTTTGCTGAGCGAGATTTTGCTCCTCAGTTTGCAAAAGACAGGGATTCTATCCTTTCTAGTCAAGATTGCCGAAGCGACGAGTTTACGGATGTTATCGACGCCGCTAATCGGTACACAACCCTCGTTAATCTGAACAAGTATGCTCAGCCAATTCTGGATGGACGACCTCCCATTTCAAGGGACGATGCAGGGCGTGTAAAAGACTTGCTTGATGATCTTCTTAGAAGATATCGTACGTTGGGAACCGATTCCAATATGAGACGCGGATACTACCGGGCGATGTTGTCATTTTCTTATCAGACAATGGCACATTTCATGATGTACGGGGACATTAGAACCCCCGAGTGTAGTACTGCCTTTGAGGAGGCCGTTGGTAATTTGAAGACTGATTCCACAAGTCAACAATTAACAAAAATTGACACAATTAATAAGTATTCGACCTTTTTGGACAAGTACAGATCGGGTGGGGGATTTCAGTCTTTGTCTCGAAATGCCCCCAGAGACGAAAGAATTGGAAAGCTGATAGCTGGCCACAGTCCGTCTGGCGGGTGGTTTAGCGAGAATGGGTGGCGGCCGGCTTCCACGCTGATGACGCAGGGGTTGCCTATATCAATCAGGGATAGTCTTTCGTACCACATGTCTCTCTGGGGCCGCAGTATAGCAAAGCTTGCATTCAGGGTGGACTACAGGGTTGAAAAGCAAACCTATAATTCTAAATTTCATGATGGAATTTTGAACGCTTACAGGGACACATTTTCAAGAGAAGTGTGCGACAAGCCCGCACACGGATACACGACTTTTGGTCTTCCAGACCCAGAAAACGACAGTGGGCGATGGAACGCCAACTTTTCGTCCTTTGCTGGAATTACTGGGTACACTAGAGATTTCAAGCCAGTCAAGGGCAACGAGAACTTGGAAGTTGATCCCAACACGGCGTTGGGTTCATCAGAGCCATGGAGCCCGTATGACATTGCAAATGCTATGGCAGCAGTGGGGACCGTGGGAGCTGCCGCTGGCCTCGCGGCAATCCGGCGTCCACGTCCGACAACCTCGGGTGTCGACAAGTCTGTGCGCCCAGTTCCTACGGGCGGGATTGAAGACTACCTGCCCGACTACCTGTTTGACGAAAACGGCGAATACACCAAAGCCTTTTATGTTGGCGTGGCCACCGTGATGACCGGCATTGCCAACTCGATTGGCGCGACCGCGACTTTAGAGCGGGCGACTATAGGCATAGGAAGTCAGATCCTCAAACCTTTGGTCCTTACTGCTGCCGTCGATTCCTTTGCGATTTCCGTCATCAATGGCAACCCAATGATTTACAAAGAAACGTTAAAGGACGCTGTCCTCCAAGTGTGGAACGACGTTTTTGGCCCCTTGGTCAGCGTTGGTGCTGTTGTGGGCCCCACCCACGAGCACGTTGTAATTTTGATTTCCAGTGCGACAATCCTCTACAAAGTCATCACGCTGACAGCTCCGAGTACAGAGCATATTGATTCGTTTGACAACTTTGTCAAGTACGGGGGATTTGGCGCCTGTGCCAAGCTGATAACGCCATTTTTGTGGTTTACGGGCACGTCGATGTTGGGGTATCCGACTGAAACCAATGACGCAAATGATATGATGAGGGCCTGGTTCATGTGGGTTTCCGTCTGGGTAGGTTCAACTGCGGTTCGGGCTGCTTTAGCAGCGAACAATCAATTGAGAGCGGGGACTGTTGCCGAGATTAAGAATGGAGACAGAACGATTGCCTTTGGCGTCGAGCACTCACTCGGGTGGTGGAACTCATTTCGAAAGACGTATTATCAGTATCCCGACATTGGCCGACTTTTCATCTTTGAATCGGGTGTTATTCCCCTTGCGGCCGGTATGACATCATTCTTCAAATTGTGGAACTTTTCCTTTTTGGGCGAAGAAATGGAGAAACTTGGCTACCCTGGGTATGCCGTCGGTCTTGCCGCAATGTACATATCGATTTTCGTTTCTGACATGGTTTCGCGCAAAAGCGACGAGCGCACTGCAAAAACTGCCCTTGAACTTGCAGTTTCACGGTCATTGCGCTCCTATAGTGAACCTCCAGGAAGACAGGGCAGCGGTGGCCGTGTGCCAAGGTCTCGAAGTGTGGATTTTACCGACAGTATTGTTTTCAATCTTTTGTCCGGCCAAGAAGGGTACATTACACCAAGAGGAATCGACATTCTCCATTCGGTGTTTTCGTCCCAGAAGATCGAGTTTTACTACGACGACGGACAGGGACTAGGCGGAAATCGGGGGGCGTTTAACGCTCATCGGCGTTTTCCAAAGGGGGATGAGGTTCTTTACATCTACTACAAGTTTGAGAGGGACGGCAGGCCGCCAATTGTCGATTACTTTTTTGATGGCTCTACCAAACGACTTCCCTCTGAGTTGAGGCCCTGGATGGATCTGTTGTTCGCGCAGGGTGGAAATATAGTTTCAGCGGCTTCCAGATTTGCAGGCAGAAGTGCTCAAAGGCCATTTAACTTTGCAAAGGGCACCGCAGAATTTCTGAAGACCACGGTGAGAGCCACGGGCGAGGCGCGCACAACGTCGACACGGATTACGGGCGGGCCAAACCCGGCGTCGGTTGACACGGTGACCACAAGAGACACCGGATTTGACACTACACCACTCGAGATGCTCTTTGGGTTTGGTGGCTTAACTGGAGCGGTTGCGTATCCACAAATTGCGGGAAAAGCGCTGGAAGGTCTTGTTACTGGCGGGTTAAACTGGTATCAAGACACACAAATCAGGAACGAGGCCCTTAAATCGGCAGAGGTACTCTTCTTCGAGTGTTTTGTGCCTTTGTTTGTCAATTGTATTGTCGTGTTGTTGCAACACATGAATGAAACCAAGAGCTTGCGAGCCAAGCCTTCTGGGCAGCTTTCAGTAACAAACTTTTCCCCCATCCGGCCTCCGGGTGGCACTGATCGGGCCGATGCCGGGCCTGGTCGTCCTCGCGGTGCTTTAATCCCCATTGATGCCACCGCCAGGGAAGAAATTTTCCCCAATCAGAGGTTAAATCTAGCACTTGCCGAAAACTACATCAACAGGTACGATTTTGGCAAAAGAATCATTCCGGATGCCCAAGCAAAGGGCGAGAATCAATTTCATCGGGACGACATCCGCGTGTTTTTGGACCCCGATGTTGCCCAACGTTACGGAACACAACCTGGCCAGGAAGAGCATTTCGTTCCTGTTCCGGACCAAACATTCTCGTGGCCTGAAGGCAGGGGCTTAGGTCAGCTCCAACCCGGATTGCTGATTTTGTGCAATAGCAGTGTGACGTCAATCGAGGATGCCCTCAAGCGGGCGGTAAATGCAATCCCGTAGAGTATTTAAATTAGTCTAGATTCCGTCGAGTTCCATAATTCCATCCAGGATTACCCTGATCCTGGTGTCTGTGATGCGCACCTGGGTGAGGTATGCGTTCCCGAACGCCATGTTTCCGGCCCTTCTCGCGCTCTTTTCGTGGGAAATGTCCTCCATGTGGTTCATGGCGGACAGGAGATTGATCAGGTGGCCCTCGAGGGCCTTTCGGTCGGCCAGTGCCGTGAGTGCGTACAGTCCCTCAAAGGTGAGCCTGGTTGGACTGTTTCGGATGCTGCTTGCCACGTTTCCGGTGGGCTGAAGGTACCTGCCGCTTCTGGCCTGTACCTTTTTTGGTCTGGTGGCGGCGGCTTCCTGGAGTTCGAGACAGCACCTCGTCTCGATGCTTGAAAAGAGGACGGTGGGGATAAACCATTGACCAAAGTGCATTAGCGTTGCGACAGTGTAGGGGTTGGTCGTCGTCACCCTTGGAATACACGGAGAGGCAGGTGGG
>MDSZ01071147.1_pt1 | contig 10020 bp, 9 predicted proteins | sample 811201 | NCBI WGS metagenome assembly MDSZ01 (sample SAMN05326647, study PRJNA326480) | marine metagenome | isolation source: seawater | place: Indian Ocean: North | collected 2010 | reverse complement strand
TGGGTTACGTTTAAAAGAGTTAATCAAACAAGATGGCTCTGTACGAATCCGTAGCTTGATTATTTATACTCGAGGTATTGCAAAACTCCGAGATGCTGTAATTCGGGGTCTGGCTTCAGCAGGTTTTAATATTGAAGGTATCTTTGACGTCACGCCTATACCACACAATGGTTGTCGTCCACCGAAGCGTCGTCGTATTTAGTATCTCGTGGAAATGGCGGAACTTGGTAGACGCGTAGCTTTGAGGGAGCTATAGAGTATGTTCTCTGTGTGGGTTCGACTCCCATTTTCCACAAGGGTCGAGATTTATTGCGGATATGGATTAACGGCTAGATTGTCTGTCTTCCAAACAGGAGGTGTGGGTTCGATTCCCACTATCCGTACCACATCTCGGCTTCTTGTAAGTCGTTTCTTTATATGCCAGTGTAATTCTGGCTCTAACTTGGTAATGTAAATGAGCGTTGTATACCTGAAACCATATCGAACTCAAGTTGTAAATCTCGTTCATGCCAACATACTGTTACTATCGGGAACCATGGTATTACCAAGTTATTAAAAAACATAATTTTTTTTGTGTAGACTACGGGCGTTTGACGGATGCCTAGACACAATAAGGGATAAAGGACGTAGCATATTGCGAAAAGTCATGGGGAGAAATGCTAATCGAAGATCCATGAATTTCCTATGAGAAAACTCGGTCGATGCGGACCTAAAACCGTAACTGGGTGAACTGAAACATCTAAGTAGCCCAAGGAAAAGAAATCAAACGAGATTCCGTAAGTAGTGGCGAGCGAAAGCGGAGGTAGGCTGTTACTACATTAAAGTTATATATAGTGAGTGAAAATGCAAGAATACATTATCAGAGAGGGTGATAATCCCGTAGCTTCAGCTAAATAACTTATTAGGTAGTACAATGAGTAAAGCGGGACATGTGTAATCCTGCTCGAATATAGGGGAACCATCCCTCTAAGCCTAAATAGACTTATTGTGATCGATAGTGGACAAGTACCGTAAGGGAAAGGTGAAAAGAACCTTGAGAAAGAGGAGTGAAATAGAACCTGAAATTGAACGTCTACAATCAATTGAAGACCTGAGTATTTTCTCGGGTCGACAGTGTACCTTTTGCATCATGGGTTAGCGAGTTTTTTGTTCAGGCTTATTAAGCTAAAGTCGTTAGATGGAGGCGAAGCGAAAGCGAGTTTTAATAGAGCGTATTGTCTGAGTAAAAAGACCCGAAACCGGGTGATCTAACCATGGGCAGGTTGAACACCGAGTAATATTGGTGGGAGGACCGAACTTACGTCTGTTGCAAAAGACGAAGATGACCTGTGGTTAGGGGTGAAAGGCCAATCAAACTCGGAGATAGCTGGTTTTCCACGAAATCTATTGAAGTAGAGCGCGGCGTGTTCCCTTTGGGGGGTAGAGCACTTTGTGGGTTCAAGAAATATTTGCATCCCATATAAACTCCGAATACCTGAAGATTAAAGCGTCGTAGACAGACTATGGGTGCTAAGATCCATAGTCAAGAGGGAAACAGCCCAGAGCATAGGCTAAGGTCCTTAAAAGATGACTAAGTGAAAAGGAAGTCGAAACATGATGACGACCAGAAGTTGGGCTTAGAAGCAGCCATACTCTAAGGAAAGCGTAGCTGCTCACTGGTTTATGTGTTTTGGCGCCGAAAATTTATAGGGGCTCAAGTCATCTACCGAAGCCATGGTCCTCAAATTTTATTTTGGGGAGGTAGTGGAACGTTCTGTATTCTGTTGAAGTCGTATCGTAAGATCCGGTGGAGGAAACAGAATTGAAAATGCTAACATGAGTAACATTAAAGGAAGTCAAGAAACTTCCTCGTCGAAAGTCCAAGGATTCCTACGCAAGTATAAACCACGTAGGGTTAGGCGGTCCCTAAGGAGATGGCGAAAGCATTATCCGATGGAAATTTTTTTCTAACGAAAAACCCTCGAGAATCAAGGACGAATTTGTAACCTCGCTGTGAATAACTGGATTTTTGCAGTGGGGCCAGAGTTCCGGGAAAAGCTGATTCTCATTAAGACCGTACTCCAAACCGACACAGGTGGACTGGTTGAGAAAACTAAGACGTATGAGTGAACTATGCTGAAGGAACTCGACAAAATGATCCCGTAACTTCGGAAGAAGGGATACCGGGTGCCTTAAGGTATTCGGTGGCACAGAAGCGGATGCGGCGACTGTTTATTAAAAACACAGGACTCTGCTAAATTGAAAGATGATGTATAGGGTCTGACACCTGCCCGGTGCTGGTAGATGAAAAAGAAGAATATTTAATGTTTGGACTACAAGTCCCAGTAAACGGCAGCCATAAATATAATGGTTCTAAGGTAGCGAAATTCCTTGTCGGGTAAATTCCGACCTGCATGAATGGTGTAACGACTGTGTCATTGTCTCCAGCATAGCCTCAGTGAATTTGAATTTTGCGTGAAGATGCGCAGTACTAGCAGCAAGACGGTAAGACCCCGTGCACCTTTACTAAAGTTTTACATTGTTTGAAAAAAGGCGAAGTGTAGAATAGGTGGGAGCTCATTTTGGGCGTCCGTGAAATACCACCCTTTGAATTTTGGATCTCTAATCTTGTAGTAATAAATATATATAAGACACAGTGTATGATGGTTAGTTTGGCTGGGGTGGCCGCCTCCCAAAAAGTAACGGAGGCGTACGAAGGCAGGCTCATGATTACTTAAGTAATCGGTAGAGTGCAATGGCATAAGCTTGCTTGACTGTGAGACTGACAAGTCGAACAGGAGTCTTTACTTTGCTTTCGGGCAAAGCAAGGGCTGGTCATAGTGATCCGGTGATCCCGAATGGAAGGGTCATCGCTCAACGGATAAAAGGTACGCCGGGGATAACAGGCTAATGTCTCTTAAGAGTTCCTATCGACGGGGACGTTTGGCACCTCGATGTCGTCTCATCTCATCCTGGAGCTGAAGAAGGTTCCAAGGGTTCGGCTGTTCGCCGATTAAAGAGGTACGTGAGATGGGTTTAGAACGTCGTAAGACAGTTCGGTCCCTATCTGCTGTTAGAGTTAAATTACAAAGAATTGAAGAAACCGGTTTATAGTACGAGAGGACCTAAACCGACGAACCTCTAGTGTATCGGTTGTCTTGCCAAAGGCACCGCCGAGTAGCCACGTTCGGACACATTAACCACTGAAAGCATCAATGTGGGAAATAATTTCTAATACTATTCTGATTTAGGGCAACCCGCATAAAGGGTTCTGTGGAAGACTACCACAATAGGTAAAGGGTGTACAACTAGTAATAGTAGCTTATTTATACTAAATTGAACCCTTGGTTTGCCCGCCTATAGGAGCGCAAATGGTTTTGACAAGCAAAACTTGTACTGGGTTCGATTCCAGTGCGTTCCCGGTATGCGTTGTAATGCCGAGATACGGTCTATAAAAACAAAAGATTAAAAAGGATAATGATATGGGACTTTCTGCAGCCGAATTATCAGGTATTCTAGAAGAACGAATTACAAAATACTATGCGGACGTTAACGTTGACGAAACAGGTAAAGTTTTATCAATTGGTGACGGTGTAGCACGTGTATATGGTCTTAATAAAATTAAAGCTGGTGAGATGGTAGTATTTCCAGCTTCAGATGTTCGTGGTATGGCCTTAAACTTAGAAAATGATAACGTTGGGGTTGTTGTTTTTGGTAATGACCAATTAATCCGAGAAGGGGATATCGTAAAGCGAACTGAGTATATTGTAGATGCACCTGTAGGGGAAGCATTACTTGGACGTGTAGTTGATGGTCTTGGTAATCCAATTGATGGACAAGGGGCTCTTCCTAAAGACACTGAACGTCGTCGTGTTGAAATTAAAGCTCCGGGGATTATCCCTCGTCAATCTGTACATGAGCCTATGGCAACTGGTATCAAAATCGTAGATGCCCTTATTCCTATTGGACGTGGACAGCGTGAGTTAATTATTGGAGACAAGCAAACAGGTAAAACTGCAATTGCCGTTGATACTATCTTAAACCAGAAGAGTAACTTCGATTCTGGAGATACAAACAAGCAATTATATTGTATTTATGTAGCCGTTGGTCAAAAACGTTCAACTGTTGCTCAGGTAACGAAGAACCTTAAAGATCGTGGAGCTTTAGGTTATAGTATTATCGTAGCCGCAACAGCTTCTGACCCGGCACCTCTTCAGTTCTTAGCACCTTATACTGGGTGTACTATGGGTGAGTTCTTCCGTGATTCAGGGCGTCATTCACTTATTATTTATGATGACCTAAGTAAGCAAGCTGTAGCGTACCGTCAGATGTCTCTACTTTTACGACGACCACCGGGACGTGAAGCATATCCTGGAGACGTTTTCTACTTACACTCACGTTTATTAGAGCGTGCTGCTAAGATGAGTAAAGAACGTGGTTCAGGTTCGTTAACATCATTACCTGTTATTGAAACACAAGCCAATGATGTATCAGCTTACATTCCAACAAATGTTATTTCAATTACTGATGGTCAGATTTTCTTGGAGACGGAGCTTTTTTACAAGGGTATCCGGCCGGCCATGAACGTAGGTATTTCAGTAAGTCGTGTAGGTTCAGCAGCTCAGATTAAAGCAACTAAACAAGTAGCTGGTACTCTGAAGTTAGACCTTGCACAGTATCGTGAAGTAGCAGCTTTTGCCCAGTTTGGTTCTGATCTTGATGAAGTAACTCAGTCACTACTTAACCGAGGTTCTCGTTTAGTAGAACTATTAAAGCAAAACCAATATTCACCGTTAACTTCGGCTGAACAGGTATTTGTTTTATTTGCAGGTGTTAAAGGTTATCTGGATAAAGTTCCTTTAACTAATATCGCTGACTTTGAGTCAAGTTTATTAAAAGATATCCACAGTAACCATTCTGATTGGCTAGAAGAAATTCGAAAAACAGAAACACTTTCAGCAGATTTAGAGCAAAAAGTTCGAGATTACTTAGAAGGTTTCGTTAAGCAATTTAACTAGTTTGCTTCTTAACACGTTTTGCTTTGGGGGCCTCTTTTCTAGAGGCCCTTCGAAAGCAAGCAACTTTAAAACAGGTTTGTTGAGAAAGAACATATAAAAATGATGACTTTAAAAAATTTTTCTTTTCTATTATTATTATCTATTGTAGCTATGGTAGGTCTTACATTTGTAACAGGACCTGCTTATATGGACTTTGCTACACCATGGCAAATGCTTTTCCAAGATCCAGCAACACCTGTGATGGAGGGTATTATTTATTTACACCATGATATCATGTTTGTCCTTATTATTATTGGAGTCGCTGTCTTTTGGGTACAGGCTCGTACAATGTACTTATTCGACCATTCTCGGAACGCTAACCCATCAAACCTAACGCATGCAACTCTATTAGAGATTGTTTGGACAGTTACACCTGCTGGTATCTTAGTGTTAATTGCTGTACCTTCGTTAGCTCTACTTTATAGTCTTGAGCAAGTTGTTGATCCTGCTGTTACGTTAAAGTGTATTGGGCACCAATGGTATTGGACTTATGAGTACACAGATGACCTTGAAAACCCAGTTACTTTTGACAGTTATATGGTAGCAACTGATGATTTAGAGCCAGGGCAATTACGTCTTCTTGAGGTTGATAATCGTGTAGTACTACCAACGAATACACATATTCGTTTACTTATGACTGGAGCAGACGTCTTACATTGTTGGGCTGTACCTTCATTTGGTGTTAAAGTTGATTGTGTACCTGGGCGTTTAAATCAAGTTAGTGTATTCATTAAGCGTGAGGGTGTTTACTATGGTCAATGTAGTGAGCTTTGTGGAGTAAACCATGGGTTCATGCCAATCGTTGTTGAGGCTGTCAAAACACCTAAATACTTTGAGTGGCTTGATGCCCAAGCTTAATCACTCTCTGTTCTAGCTCCTATGAATCGGTCCTAGTTAAGGTTAAACAAACATATTTTTGTTTGTTCTAAAAAGGAAAATTTTAGCATGAATGTAGGTTTTGGGCAAATTTTGTTAATCCTCATCGTATGCTTCTTATTGTTTGGTGGCCGTCACCTACCGCAACTTTTTCGGAACCTTGCTGATGGGATTCGGACTTTTCGAGGGGCTTTAGATAGTGAAAAGCTACCTTCATCTTCGAGTGAAGGTGAAAATCAACGTAAGGTAACGAAACGGTATAAAAAAGGAAATTAAGCAATGGCACAAATCCAAAGACATCCTTACCACCTCGTAGATCAGAGTCCATGGCCTTTAACGGCATCTCTTGGTTGTTTATCTCTTACAACTGGAGGTGTTATGTATATGCATGGTTACTCAGGTGGAGGGCTAACTCTAACTGTAGGGTTATTATGTATTTTAGCTACTATGTATGTTTGGTGGCGTGATATTACACGTGAAGCTGTTTTTCAAGGTCACCATACGAAGCCCGTTCAAGCAGGTCTTCGGTTTGGTATGTTATTATTTATCACTTCAGAGGTTATGTTCTTCCTTGCCTTTTTCTGGGCATTCTTCCATTCAGCATTAAGTCCAGTTCATGACATTGGTTGTGTATGGCCCCCTGTAGGAATTGATGCCTTAGTTGCATGGGAAGTTCCAGCTTTAAACACTGCAATTTTACTACTATCAGGTGCTTCAGTTACTTGGGCTCACCATGCTATTATTGCTGGTAAGCTAGGAGAATGTACTAGCGGGTTAATTATGACTGTTGCGTTAGGTGCGTTCTTTACTTGTGTCCAAGGTTATGAGTATGTGGATTGTAGCTTCCAAATTTCTGATGGAATTTTTGGTTCGACATTCTTTGTAGCGACTGGTTTCCATGGTCTACACGTACTAATTGGTACTACTTTTTTAGTAGTTTGTCTATTCCGAGCATATGCTCGTCACTTCTCACGTGAACACCATTTTGGTTTTGAGGCGGCGGCTTGGTATTGGCATTTTGTAGACGTGGTTTGGCTTTTCTTATTTGTTTGTATCTATTGGTGGGGAGGGCGTTAATTCTTCAACCTCCCTTCCCTAATAGGGCTTGACAAAAGATATTACCTCGTTGTTGAAAGGATATTTTAAATGCCTCAGTTAGATTTTATGACGTTTATGCCACAGTATTTTTGGCTTGTGGTATTTTTCTTATTTTTTTACAATCTTATTACAAATTACATGTTACCACGCTTGTTCACGATGATGAAAGTTCGTAAAGAAAAAATCGCATCACTTCAATCTGACGCAAGTGCTGATGCGGTGAATGATTATGATACAATCATGCGATCAACAACTTCTCGGGCTCGTGTAGCTATTACAGAAGCTGCACAGTCAAGCATTAAACAGGTAGCAGCTAAGGCAGCTTTTATTAATGAAAATGCTTGGGCTGATTCAAACCAAAAATATTTACAAGCTTTAGGTAACCTCCAGGCAAAGTCTTATGTTATTTCGAGTCTTTTAGCTCAAGGTTCAGGTAAAAAGCGTTAATTTACAAAATTTAGACGTTATTTTTGGTTATTATTTAGCTTTACATATCTAAAGAGGATATAAATAATGAGAATTATTGGTCTTATTGCGGCGCTAGTTCTTGTAGGTTCATCAAAAGAATTCATTGTTTATAATGAAGAAACTATTGTTCTTTTATGTTTTGTAATCTTCATGGCACTAGCGGTTAAGTATTTAAAAAACACTGCAATCGAGAGCCTTGAGGCACGTTCTAATTCTATTGAAAAGGAATTTAATGACTTTTATCAAGTCCGTGAAGAGGTTATTGAGTCTTTAATAAGCGCTTACAAAAAGCAAACGAACGTGACAACAGACTTAAAAGCATTACATGTACTTTCGAAGCAGCAAATTCAATCTATTTTTGCTAATCACAAAATGACTTTACAAAACCGTCTGTCATTAGAAATGGATGCAAAACTTGACAGAATATTCCAAAAGAATATTAAAGTAACAAATGCACTTCAAACAACTATTGCAGATACAGTTACATCACACATGTACAAACATGCTCAAGAGCTAACATCTAAGCATGCTTCGAGTCTAGCCCTTTTAAAGAAGGTACTTTAATTTACAGGTTAGGTTTTTTATTTCCTGATAAATTTTGTGCTTATACATAAGTAATACTTTAAAAGAACTACATGAGGACGGAATAATGCGTGTATCAATCTTGCTTTTGTACGTTCTCATGCTGATTTAGTAACTTGCAGCGTTTTTATTACTAAAGTCAATTTGTTTAATACGCATATAAGAGGGGTTAAACTATGCAAATTTTTTCACCTTTAGAGCAGTTTGAAATTGTTCCTATTTTTAAGCTTACAGGTGATTTGTTTACAATCACAAATTCAACTGTTTTCGGTTTATTAGCTGTAGGAACTACTAGTTTCTTTTTATATTTAGTAACGACACAACCTACAATTGTCCCAAATCGTTGGCAATCATTAGCTGAATCTTTATACAGCTTCGTTTTCGATAATTGTATTAAAGATGTTTTAGCTGAAAAAGGTAACCGTTACTTTCCTTTTATTTTTACAACTTTTTTATTTATCTTATCATGTAACCTTTTTGGAATGATACCTTACACGTTTACGTTAACAAGTCATTTAGCTGTGACATTTGGTCTAGGGCTGGCAACGTTCATTGGTATCAACATAATTGCGTTTCGGGAACATGGTCTTCATTTTTTCAGTTTCTTTCTTCCAAAAGGAGCGCCTATTGCGTTAGCTCCTATGCTTGTAGTTATTGAGTTAATCTCTTACATCTTCCGAGTTATGAGTTTATCAATCCGACTTTTCGCAAACATGATGGCAGGGCATACTTTACTAAAGATTCTTGCTGGTTTTGCTTGGATGATGCTTAGTGCTGGAGGTTTAATTGCAACTGCTAGCGTATTCCCAGTTGTTGTTGTTGTAGCTCTTACTGGGTTAGAGTTTGCAATTGCTTTCTTACAAGCTTATGTTTGGGTTGTACTTGTTTGTATTTATTTACAAGATGCAATTAACTTACATTAAGACAATATAGGCTTAAATTATAAATTTATCTATCAAAAAAGTAGTTAGTAGTTTCCCTTTTCAAGGGGTCTTTCTAATCTTTTACGAAAATCCAAAGTATATTCTCGATTCTTACATAAACAAATTAAAAGGAACTTTAACATGAACGTAACTTTACAAAGTGCTAAGATGATTGGAGCTGGTTTAGCTACTATTGGGCTAGCTGGTGTTGGTGCAGGTGTTGGTATTGTTTTTGCTGCTTTAATTACTGCTTTTGGACGAAACCCTTCATTACGTGAGCAACTTTTTGGATTCACTATTTTAGGTTTTGCTTTAACTGAGGCCGTTGGTCTTTTCGCTTTAATGATGGCTTTCTTAATTTTATTTGCTGTGTAATTAAATTTAAGACTGTAGGGACAATCAAAGATTGTCCCTAACTTATTGCAGAGTAGAGCAGTTTTTTGGTAGCTCGTTAGACTCATGATCTGAAGGTCATTGGTTCGAATCCAATCTCTGCAACGGGAAGATGGCTGAGTGGTTAAAGGCGGTAGACTGTAAATCTGTTGATGGCAACATCTTCGTTGGTTCGAATCCAACTTTTCCCATATAATAATTTGATTATTATAGGATTTCATAAATATTTGTATATAGGAACTTTTTCATGCAATTAGATCTACAAAAAAACGAAGTATTTAGTAATCAGGTCTCAAATGAACTAAAGAACTTCACAATAAATTTTGGGCCCCAACACCCAGCGGCTCATGGTGTGCTTCGGCTTGTTCTCGAAATGAAGGGTGAGGTAGTTGAGAAAGCCGATCCTCATATTGGTTTACTTCATCGTGGTACTGAAAAACTTATGGAGGTAAAAAATTATCTTCAAGGTTTACCATACCTTGACCGTCTTGATTATGTATCAATGATGTGTCAAGAACATGCATACTCTTTAGCGGTTGAGCGTTTACTTGGTTGCGAAGTACCTTTACGCGCACAATACATACGTGTTATGTTTGCTGAGATTACACGTATTTTAAATCACTTGTTAGCTGTCACTTGTCATG
>MDSZ01193327.1_pt1 | contig 10021 bp, 14 predicted proteins | sample 811201 | NCBI WGS metagenome assembly MDSZ01 (sample SAMN05326647, study PRJNA326480) | marine metagenome | isolation source: seawater | place: Indian Ocean: North | collected 2010 | reverse complement strand
GATTCCAGCACCTAATACTCCATCTGCTCTTGTCACAAACTCACCGTCTGCTAATTGAGCTAACATTGTATCCTCGTCTTTATCACCAACTCCTGCTCCGTCCTCTACATAACCTGATGCTCTTACATAATTATTTGCATCGTTTTCATCATGAGAAACTTTTGATGGAAGATAGTTTATACCACCTTCGTTGAATTTTTTTATTTCAGCTAAACCACCTACTCTTAATCTTTGAACGTCCATTGAGTAAGCACCTATTCTTCTGTCATCTTTTCCTTGTTCTTCAGGTGCATAAACTTTTTCGTATTCTTTTTCTTGCCCTGTAGCTGGATCTATGTATGTGTATCCAGGTCTCTTATCTCTAAGTGTAAGGTAACTCATGTTATAACCTGGTGAATAAATATCTGTTGGTTGATTATCAAATGCACCTAAGCCATATAAACTTAAAGCTAGAGCACCTGATACCTTAGCAGGATTGTAAACCATTTTACCTTTATCGTTTTCTGATTTTAGAATATCAAGTAATGATCCACTTCCTTTTTTCTCTTGTTGTTTTTTTAAAATTTCTAACGCATCTGCTTGAGAAGTTGTTCCAATATCATCTCCTGGTATTGGGTTCCTTTTTGGAATAAAATTTGCAGGACCAGTAGTCTGACCTGGCAACATTGATAATGAAGGATACTTCATGCCTAATTGTGAATAAGGAGTAAAATTTTGACCCATCATATTCATTCCTGTTGCTCCTAGTTGATAGCCTCCATATGCACCAGTAGCAGCTCCAAGTAATCTTCCTATTCCGCTTGCACCTGCATCTTTGGCACCTCTATAACCTTGATAACCTCCGTAGGCTGCTAATGCGTAGGGTAAGAATTGTAACATTTAGTATATTTCTCCTATAAAAGATCTTTAATGTATAATATTACCATTTTACTTAGGTAATATCAACTCGTCCGCAAAACGACCTTCATACTGATGTTCTCCTATATGTGCTATAGGGTCGTCAATAAAGGCAAAACATTGACCACCTATGTCTCTCCATAATTTACAGAAAGCAAAGTCTTCTCCAAGATATGTCTTCTCAACAGGATCATGTAAACAGTCAAAGAAGTTCCACATGTGGGGTTTAGTTATATATTCTCCATTTATAACGGTCTTTTGTACGATAGCTTTTTCAGGATATTTTTGTATCAGTTTATCAAATACGTTTCTTTTTATAAGCATACACCCAGTAGGACTATGAGTTACCTCGATAACACCTCTCTCTACGGTGATGTCTTTTTCATTTGCTACCTTCATTGGATATATATTAGCCCATTTGCCAAGCTCTTGAGGGTTTTTAATTTCACCCTGTTTAAACTTCTTATAAACTTTATCCCAATTAAATGTCTTCAAAGGGTAAGGTATTGATATGATATCTTTGTCTCTTTCAATCATTTTAAATATTGATTCAGCATTAAACAATATATCCGAATCAACAAATAGCATGTGTGTATATTTAGATGATAAGAAACCAGATACACATAAATTTCTACCTTGTGTGACTAGAGAAGATTTCATTATCTGAAATGTTACTTTAACATTTTTCTTCATACAAAGTTGTTGAAATTCAAGCAGTCCTTGAGTGTAATGTATTGAACATTGGTCATGAACAGGAGTTGCAACAAATATAGAATAAGGTGCTGTATCTAATTTTAATTTAAATTGTTGTGTTTGTTCGGTGTCCGTTTTCCAAAGTGGTGTAACTGCAGCAACTTGATCCGGAATCTTAGGTCTAGGCTTTATGCTCACTAAGTGCTCCTCTCAAAAAACCTTCCCACTCTGCACCCTTCTTTTGCCAATTGTAAAATCTTTTATAGAACTTTTGCTGTTCTTCTAAATGTTGTTGTATGTGATCTTCATGTAAATATTGTGAAGCTACTATGATAGCCGCTGCTGTATCTTTAGCCATCTGAAGGTAATTATCTGAGTAGTTGACATATACAGGCCACTCAGCACATGTTTCATATAAAGCTCCGTAGTTGTTAGTAATTACATGTACCCCTGCAGACAATGCCTCAAGTGCTGAAGCACAAAAGGTTTCTTCAAATATACTTGGATAAACGTACAAATCGTAGTCTGTCATATGCTCAAGAATATATTCATTTGATTTGTAACCAATATAATTCACATTTGGTAATTTTTCTGCTTGTTCATAAAGTGGTTTAAATTGGTCATCGTTGTTCTTTTTAAAATCATCACCATAAACCTGTGTAGAACTATACACATCTAAAGTAATATTTGGATCAGTAATATCTTGCATTGCTCTTAGCACCACATTTAAACCTCTCCAAGGTGTATTGTGATGTAAAATTTTTATCGGGTCACCCTTTTTATAAATTTTACGTTGAGGGAAACTTGTACAACCATTCTTTATAACAACAGATTTATCTGCTGGTATATCAAAAAAATATCTAAACTTTTCATAATTCCAATGACTATTGAATACATACCAATCATAATCGTTATGATTTTTTTTATTACCAAAGAACTCTTGGAGGTTTGGTTGGTCGTATGAATTCTTTTGCCAAAGAATATTTATTTTACTTGCATCGATAGGAACTTTGCCTGGTATCGATGTACATATCTGAAATTGATCTAACAAATCCTTTGGAACATGTTTGTTTAACATCTCCAACTGAAGTTCAGTTGCGCCTCTAGGTTTCATTATTTTTTAGTTTTGCCTTGCAGTGTAAGCTTAGCTACAGTTATCTCCAAGTCCTGTCTAAAATCATCAGAAGTAGTATCAGTATTGGGATCAGCAACATCAGCATCAAAAGCAGCTTTATCAGCATATACTTGTCCCGTCCTTTTATGTTTTATGATTTCTTTTGCTTCTGCAGGAATTTTAGGTAATTCTGCCATTGTTCCTCCGTTATGTTTTCTGGTTTAACACGTGTTATTTTATTTACTTTTTCATTGCTATCATTACTTTCTACAGTATCTCCTCTGGAAAGTAAATTAGCAAATTCCTCATCGGTAGATCTATTCAACTCTACACAAAGACCCATCATCATATTTAAAAAATGCTTTCTATTAGCATTTTCTATTTGTATATAACCGACCTTATTTATCTTGGCTATCTCTTCATCATTGAAAGCAAAATATATACTAGTATTATCACCTTTAATTTTCATTGTCCTCCTGTGTAACATAATTAAAATTTATCACCACCCTTTGTTTTGTATTTGTTTGAGATACAGATGAGTGTTTAAGATTACTATCAAATATAACAATTCTATTAGCAACTGAAGGCACAGTTTTATTATCGAATTGTGTGTATCCGTTGTTCGTGTTCACGTAGAATATAGCTGTTTTTATATTTTTAAAATCTATATGTGGCACAGACTTAAGTTGTTTTTCTGTTCTTGTGATAAGATTTGCTTTTATTCTTTTTAACATAAACATATTTAGTTTATTTAATATTGGAAACATAAGTGGTGCAAAATTTGAAACAAATGTGCAGTCCTTGTATAGCCCGTGTATAAACTGAAACCTGTCATCACCACGTTCAGATATTGCATCATTATAAAACCACGGAAACTCTTCTCCTAAAAATGTTTCTGCAATAGGTTTGAATTCCTCGTCACTAAGAAAGTTGTCTATAATTTTCATACGTCAATAAAACCTATATCAAAAGCCACAGATATTCTAGGTGTTTCAGTTAAGTTAGGTTTAACCCAATGTTTTAAATAGGATGGAAACAAAATAAAGTCATTAGGTTCAGGTTCAATTTCATATTCATTTGTAAAGTCGTCATCAAAATATTGATCTAGTTGGCTCACTGGTACAAAGTCATCTCTACCCCTAAATACTAAATTACCAGAACCCTTACCACATTGAACATACCATATACCAGAAAATTTATTTTGATAATTATAATGCATATGCTCTATATTAAAATGATTTTTCATATTCATATTAATCCAAAATCCGTTTAAAGTTATTTTAAATTGTTTCTTTTTTTGTAAGGTATCAATATACTTTGCACATTCTTCTAATATTTTTATTGATAGTTTTTCATTTACTTTTGCATCGTACTTATTAGTTTGCAATCCACCATGGTTACTTTCAATTCTAAAATTTTTTGTGTGAATACAATCATTAACCATTGTCATGATTGACTTATTTAATATAGGTTCTTCTATCTTACCTTTATAGATTGATGTTTTAAGTATGTTTTGAATCACTAACGTCCTTGTGAGTTGTACTTCTTATAACTCCGTTTCTCACTTTTGTTAAGGCTTTTCTTATGACGTCTTGGACGTTTACGAGGCTTAGGTCTTGGTGTGAAGTTTACAAACTTTTGTCTAGCCATTTTCTTGTGATCTATCTATTAGTGCATAACTTATTGCACCTTGAATTTTACTGCTACCTGTAGCAGCTGTTACCGTGATTGCATCTCCTGCTTCAAGGTTAAGACCCTGTGGAGTAGCATTTACTTGAGTTTTTGCAGCCAAGTCTGATCTAAAAAATTCATACTCTGCATTAGAATCTGACGAATCTACCAAGTTCATGTTTACTAAAATAGATGAAGATGCATCATTGTTCGCGCAGTAAACGCTTTTAACAATAACTGTTGCATCAGTTGGACATGTAAACACTGTAGTTTTACTTGTATCTGTTTGTTTAAAACCCTGGTTCTTATATCTTATTGTCATGATAAAAAATAATTAAAAGCTTCTTGTTCGTTTTTCAACTCCTGTTGAAAGTTTGTGTTTAATTGATCTTGTGTGGTTCTTATAGCTTGTGCTATTTGTCTTTGGTTTTCTTGAGTGTACTCAGCAGAAGGTTCAGGTATTATAATATTTATTTTTGCCATTATCCTCTCATTCCATCTGGTTGTATATCAGCTCTAAAAGTACCATATCTCCAGTTCTGATCTGTTGAAAGATTTGCAACTTTTACATTTGCAAAACGTGATCTAGCTCTTGTGTCTACTTTATCAGTAGAACTATTTATTGTAAATGGACCAAGTGGTGATGACGATGCAGTGTTGGATGGGTAGTCTCTCAAATTTATTGTTACCTGAGCATCTCCAGTTAATAATTTAAAGTCAGGAACAAATCTTCTTATTGACATAAAGAATTGACCATTACCTTCTATATCTAAATCAAAATCTCCTGACTGTATAAAAGCTGGAATAGCTGTTTTGTTACCTGCAGAATCAACTTGATTGTTACCTACTTCATGTTCGTAATATATTGATGCACCATTTTGTGTCGTTACACCTTGAATAGTTGGGAAACTTGGTGTCGCTGTTGCAGAATATTCAGTTGCATAAGGCTCATCATACAAAGTGGCATCGTGCCAAGACGTTCTTGATAATGATCCAGTTGTCCACAGTCCTTCTGCATAGTTATAAGTTACAACTCTATCAATTTGTTCAGAGCCATCTTTACAGTAAAACCAACTAATTTCTTCGTACAGGTGATTTAAACCTGCGTATACTTGTTCTCCAGCAGTATAGTTTATACCTAAATTGTTTCCTTTACTTGTGAATACAAAGTCTTCAACTAAACACGGTACGTTCTTAACTGTACCATCGTAAACAAAAAACCCTCCTGCTTGTCCCATCCACCAAACAGCACCATTGACATATTTAAGTGCGTGTTGGCCAATAAGTCCACAATTAGATCCGACCTGTCTTATACTAAAGGTAAATGGAGGTCCTACAAACTGCATTACATAAGCAGATGTATCAGTAAGAATTAAAATATAATCTTTTGCTTTTACAGCTCCTACTATCTTAACACCTGAGTCTAATCTAAATGTTCCAGCAGTATTAGTTGATGTCGGTGCATATGTAGAAATATCTTCTTGATCAGAAAATCTTATAAACATTTTGTCTTGAGATGATTCACTACCAATAGTTGTTTCAGTTCCAAGAACGATTAGATGTCTATCACGCTCTGATACAATTGACATTACAGACTTGGTAGGTGCTCCTGTTACTACTGTTGCCCTAGTGTTCAAAGCATTTGCAGCTGAAGGATCCCAATTGTATGTTTTACCATTTTTAATTGTAGCAATTAGTATTTGTCCAAAATGATCTAGTGACCAAGAGGCAGGATCTAAAATTACAGTGGTTGATAAACTAGCTTGTCCCCAAGCAATGTAGAATTCAACACCTGCTCCATTTGAATGTGCAGATCGTGTTCCCGCTGTTGCTCTGGTAATTCCTGTTAGATCGTTTCCAGATACGCCCGTGTAAGAAATAAACTCAGCTCCAACTTTTATTGTGCCTGACGTTGGAAATCCTGTTGTTGATGTTAACGTTATGTTTGTTGCAGACCCATTGTTACCTTGAGTGTCATCTGCTAAAGATCCGTTAAGTGTAGATACAATACCTGACTTTCCGCCCCATGATGATGTACCCCAACCATACCCTCCTGTTTGATTCAAAGGTCCAACTTCAATGTAAGGATTTATTGTTGCAGATCCGCTGTTAGAAACAGAGGTTGCTGCATTAGAAGACATTGTGATTGTAAAGCTATCAACGTCAACAACACTTACGACTTCAAATGTGTTTGTTGTAAAATCTGCTGCCACATATCCTGCACCTACAGGTGGTGTGACTGAAGTAAATGTAAATAGATCTCCAGCTGAAAAACCATGTCCATTTAAGTTTACGGTGACCGTTGGCGATGTATTCACTGTTGTGAATGTTGCTCCAGTCTTTGCTGTATCAAGTGGTGTAATGTCGTAGAAAGCTCCTTCATAATAAATAAATAAACCTTTGTTAGAGCCAAGTGCAGCATACTTTCTACCTAATAAATCTGCCCAAACAAGTTGTTCTCTTACTGCACCTACAATAGTTTTATTAAGAATTTGTTGCCATCCACCTATTTTTTCAGGTAATCCATATCTAAACCTTACAAAATCCCCGTCAGTCCACTGACCTTCAGCACCTGTTTGAGTTACTTGTTTATTGAATCCTGGTCTTATCTGTACATTTGTTAATGGCATGCTTTATTATAGCATAAAGGCTTATTTCTTTAAACCTACCAGAGGTCTCTTATCAAATTTGTACTGTTGATGTATGCCATCAGCATGAACATAATGCATAAATACTTGACTGTAAAAGTCACCTTTATAAGGTTCTTTTCTGTAATGTGGCCACTCAATGCCTTTATAGATAGCTGCTTCTCCTGGTTTTAGTTCAAAACATTGATCATTAAAACAAATAGGCCAAGGAGTTCCGTCAGAACCTAGATGCAGTGTTATTGATATTTCACAAGAATTTCTATCTGTATGTTTTTTTAGTTCGGATCCGTAAGTATACATTCTCCAATATGTGTAAGTTGGAAATAATTTAATACCTAATTCTTTTTCCATAAATCCATGTTTCTTCAACAAAAGACTTTCAGTCAAAGCATCTGCATAATAAGAGGTATCATCATTAGGCACTTCATAACTCTTATCGTTACTAGCAAAAGGATTATTTCTGTGCATCATTTGTGTGTAGCACAAAAAAAATTGAGCTTCTTCAGCTGTAATAAAATCCTTTATAATTTTTGGTTCTTCTAAAGCAGCCATGATACAATACTATACCTTGTTCCTTTTGTTATTGGTTTTACTCCATGAACATAAACATAATTACTTGGCCATACAATAGCTCTATTTGGCGCGACTCTAATTTCTCCTATACCAGGAAAATATAATTCACCACCTTCGTAATCGTTATTTAAAAGCAAAATCATACTTACTCTTCTTGGGTATGTAAGACTAGCATCAATGTGTGGTTCATATTTACCACCTACACCATATCGTAATACTTCAATATCGTGAACTCTAAAATCAAATATTTGTGCGTTTGTATCATCAACGTATTTTTTTAATAAGTTTGTTACTACGCTTTTCATGTACCAAGCATAGTGCACAGCTGTATATGATTTTGCAATATTAGTAAGACCTAAACAATCTACAAGTCTTGTTTCTTTTTTAATTGTTCCACCATCTCCTCTATCACCAACTTTACCAGCCATCCAATATTCTTGACATATATCTGAATTACAAAACTGTAAAAACTTAGCAAGTTTTTCTATTGGCATAAAGTTATCATAAACTCTTAACCATTTACCAATAGAGTCTTGTTCTTTTTCTAATATTATCTTGTTATCTTCTTGTGCCATACAGATCTTATATATTTAAATCTAGATACTGTCATTTTAAATCCTCTTCTATCTACTTCTTTTTTATCAACAGTTCCTATTTCCATTTTCCAAGACTCTCTTTTAAAAGGTATTACTTGTACAAGAGGTGTTCCTTTTTTAATAGTCCCCTTGTATCCGTTTTTGTATTTCCAACCATTAAATACAGCAGGAAAATTTATTCTCATATAATGTGTATCTGTGTCTACAATACCTGCCAAACACTCAAACCTATCATCACCATTATTTAATGGAGGAACAAATAGACAAGAATAACCAGGTGGTGTTTCAATATACCAGGGATTATCAAACTTAATAAAGTGCCTTGCTAAATTTCTTTCCATAAATTTAGATCCCTCCAATTGAGTATAATCATGTGTGCTTCCGGATATATCCAATCCTAAATATTCAGCATTAGCTTTAAGTGATGGAGATGCTACAGCAAATGCAGGCACACATCTCATATGCCATTTATCCTCATCATCTTTTGCTTTAGGATTAGGTTGTAAATCTACATAGTAATCTTGACTCGTTCTTATTAAATACCCAGTTGTTAAAGTATCCATAAAAGGTAGACAACCTTTTACCGTCATTTTTTTGAAAGTGTGCTCTAGTTTTTTATACCATTCAGGTAAATTTAAAGAAACTGGCTCAGGTTTATGATCAGCAAATTCAAGATATTCTTTTAAACAAAGAAATTTAATTTTGTTCTCGAACATACATGATGTTCTATTTGAATTATCTTAAGAAGTCAATTAAACTGGGATTTCCCAATCACTCAAAGCAGAGCCAAATCTATCTTCACAATACTTATATACTGAATCAGTTGGCCAAGATGGTTCAGTCCATGTTCCACCATTGATTTCACCAAGTATTGTCTCACAATTAGCTTTGTGACTAGTGACCTTTGCGTTGAATGCAGTATCTTTATCTTCGTTATGACAGTACAAATGACCATCACATTGTCTGATAATACCTTCTAGGATTTCCTTGAAGTAATTTGCATTAGGAATTCTTCCGCCACAATCCCAATCAGTTATTTGGTGACTGTCTTTAGTGCATTCATATCTTGTTTCATCAGTATTATCTAATGAGTGATCAGCACCTAGAAGTTGTTTTTCTTTTCTAACTAAAGATAAGAAATCAGCTTCTGATATAGTTGTAGTAGAAGCAGTTGGCTCATGAGATAAGAAATAATCCTTATCAGTATCGTTTGCTGATAAACCAATCATGTACCCTGCTGCGTTCCAAATAATATGATGTGCCATTAGAATCCTCCTCCATTTTTCTCATAGAAGAACATGTAACCTGGATTACCATCTGTTCTTGGTACATTCGGTGATCCACCTTGTCCTCCTTCAATTGTTTGCATTAAAAAGAATCCGTTCTGAGCACCTGGGTAAGTATTACCAAATGCATCAGTACCTTCTCCTTCAAAAAGCATGATAAGTGGTGCATAGTCAGCACTGTTATCAAATGGAGTGTTAACTACATTGTTTGTGTTTGTAAATGGTATGTTACCACCTGGTAAGTTGAAAGATATAGAACCTGGGTTACCTGGATCGATTTGACTTCCACCATTATTTGCAGCAGATACTGACATGATGTTACCAAATTGTGATCCACCACCTGGGCCACCTACGTTAACTGTAGTTCCGCTAAGTCCACCCGGTGCATTGAATGTAAAGAAACCGTAAGATCCTTGTCCACCATTACCACCGATTCTAACTGGAACTCCTCTTTGACCACCGTTTCCAGATCCACCAGCCATGTAACCATAACCTGCAGTTGAAGCAGGGTTAAGTGGTGAGTAAGTTGTAGAAACTGGTCCT
>MDSZ01191575.1_pt1 | contig 10021 bp, 7 predicted proteins | sample 811201 | NCBI WGS metagenome assembly MDSZ01 (sample SAMN05326647, study PRJNA326480) | marine metagenome | isolation source: seawater | place: Indian Ocean: North | collected 2010 | reverse complement strand
TCCATCCTTCTTCACTGTGCAAATGAACTTCATACCATGCAATAGGACCATCCCATGGCTGGTGTGCATTTACTAAAAGAAATGTATCTTCATTATCACTCCTATCTGGAGAAACAGCAAATGAATTTGATCCTAGAGGTGCAGTTTCTCTCCATATGGTTCGGGGTAACTTCGGAACCTGTTTATCATTTTTAGAATTATATAAAAAATCAAAATAAAAATCCAAACCAAATAAAAATTGAGTTCTAAAAACAAATCCAGATACAATATCATGCTCAGTAACGGGAAATAATCCTTTTATAGTTTCAGATGGATTTAGATAAGCATAATAATTAAGCCCATCTACATAAGATTTAATAATATTCTTAACATCATCACTGATTAAACCTTCATAATCTTGATCTACTTTTTCTCTAACCCTTAGTAGATTTGTCATATAATCAATGGGAGCCATCTTTTTACCATACACTGATGCTAACTTTCCTCTTGTTTGAAGAATTACATCTTGGATTGTTCTAAAATCATCCTCAGAGTGTGCATATGCAAATCCAAATGCAACATCTGAATCAGTCACGCCATAGATATGTGGGACACCCCAAGTATCTCTCAGTATCTCAACATTATACCTATCTCCCATATCTGAATAGATACTTTCGTTAATCCCCAGAGCGAAATTTAGTAGTAATATGAATAGTCTATATCTCATCTAAATCAATTTTTGTGATTGTAACATAAGTATTTTTGCAATTAGAAAAAATATAATATTGTTAACAAATTGTAACCTGAAATAATTATTATTTTATATATCTATTTTTAAGAATAATAAAAATTCCATAGATGCAAAAAACACCACCTATAGCTGTTTCTAAGCTGATCATTTCATTAAATAAGAAAATAGCTATAATAGATGCTATAACAGGCTCACCAAGAGGAACTGTTCCAACTATTGTTGGAGTTGTATATTTTAAGCAATATATAAATATATTATGGCCTAGAATCGTTGGGACTAATGCAAGAAAAATGAATCCTAAAATCTCTATTTTTCTACTCACGATAAAAGTATTAGTATATAAACTTCCAATTATCAATATCGTTAATGCGGCTACTCCATATAACATTCTTGTATACTCTAACGTTCCTGCAGTATCTCTAATTTTTTCTGCAATAATCAGTGATATTGCAATGGATAAAGAACATAAAATCGCATAAATATTTCCAAGCGTATACTTTGAGGACATATCAAAATCATTAATTAAGACTAAAATGATTCCAAATAATGCTATAACTAAACCTAAATAAATTATTTTTCTATAATTTCTTCTAAAAAAAATTAATTCTATAATTAATGTAAAAAAGGGGGCTAAAGTTCCTAGAAATGTAGCATTAGCAATGGTCGTGATTTTTACTGCTTGAAAAAAGAGAAGAAAATGAATCCCTAAAAATATTCCAGATAGAATCGTCCTAATACGATTCTCAGAAGATAATTTTTGAAGATTGTTGTAGTATACTAGAGAGTATCCCCATAAGAAAAAAGAAGATAGGAACATTCTCCAAAAAGATATAATAGTGGCTGAAGATTCTAATCCTCTTGCTACAATAGGAGATAAACTAATCGAGAGTACTCCAAGAATTAATAATGGAATAATTCTAGATTGATTCATATAAATATTAATCTAGAATTATACTGACTAGTAGAATAACATCTTGAACATTGATTTGATCATCATTATTTATATCAGATGTCCAAAATTGATTATCAATCGGCTCTGAATACCCAAGAATTATATTTACCAATAAAACAACATCTAAAACATCTATAGATGTGTCATTATTTATATCTCCTAAACCTGATGCCCCATACCCTATATCGCACATCCAATCTGAAGTGCCACAATCATTTATACTTTCAATACAATATTCATGCTCAAACTCATAATCAATAAAATAATCTAAATACTCAGGTGATAAGTTTGCATCTGTAATTCCAAGCCATATTCCATCTCTATAAATTTTATACAAATCAGCATTATTGGATGGAGTCCATGTTATATAAACATAATCTGAAAAATCCCCATCAGAGGCATTAACATTATTAACATGATTTACTCCTTTTCGAGAACCAATGTCACATGATATATTAGATTCTCCACATTCATTTACCGAACTTACACAATATTCATGCGCTATATTTAAAGAAGCTCCATAATCCATGAAGTTAAAAGTACTATTACTAACCTCTGTGACGAATTCTCCATCGCGATAAATTCTATATCCTGAAACATTGTTAGCATTATCTGGTGCTAACCAATTGATATCAATATAATCACAATGCTCTTCATCTGAAGATGTAATATTTGTCGGATTATCAGGGTATACACATATATAAAAAAATTCAAGGGTAACTTGATCAACTACATAATTATCTTCTGAACCTATAGTTGGAATAAGCATATCTAGACTAAATATATCTGGTACAATAAAGGTGTTATCTGTATAATCAATACTTAGCTGATAATTTTGAGCCCAATTTCCATTATCATCTTTCATGCCCATATAAGTTTCTGAAGATAGTGGTAGCAGATCACACTGAGCTCCTCTTACAGTTACTCGAATTTCATCTATATATGAATATTCTGGAGGAGTAAATCCCCACCATGCTTCTCCATAGTAATCAAAGGGATTATACCAAGAATACCATCCTAGTTTTACGCAATCTGATGCACCATCAACGCAATCACAAGTGTAAGATATCGCATCATCTTCTGTATAAGTTCCCATAGTCTGATTGCCTTGCAATGTGCTAGACCAATATTGTCGAGTTTGAATTGGCAATTGATAATCTCTTTTTAAAATACTATAATTATTAGTAGAAAGGATACCTTGAAGGTTATGAAAAATATCAATTGGAAAAATTCTATGATATGAGCCTAAGCCAATATTTAAATCTAATTGAGGGATAGCATTCTGAACAATTGTCAATAAGCTATCTGTTGTTAAATCTAATTGAATAAGAATTAGCTCGTTATAATTAATATCTGTATCAATCAATGCTTCAATTGAACCGGCTTGTTTAAATGGCCTATTAATTTCTTGTTCTTGCCCAATTGATAAAGTTAATGATACAATAAATATAAATAGTACAACATGACGTTTTATTTTTTTATCCATAAATAAATATAATTAATTGGTAGAAACTTTTATCACAAATTCTTTTTCCATATTTGAATCCAAAGATATATCAATCAATATTTCATCTTCAATCGGAATCAATCCTTCGTCACCAACAAGTTCTATTACTAAATTATCTGGAACATATACATACTTAAAGCTTAATTGTCCACTACCCCATGTATTAGCCTTAACAATAAAATTCCATTCCTTAAAATTACATATCTCGTTTGATTTATAATCTGATGTAAATTTTGACCATTCTTCTCCTCCTAAAGTATAATCCCAATCAGCATGTGGAAAATATAAATCTATATTGTTTCCTGGAGAACCCGGTGGTTCGGGTATATCATATAAGCTATCAAACTCATCTGAGGCATCACTCTTCACACCAAAATAATTAAGTGAGTCAGATATAATTGGGGGCGAGTTCCAGGGCCATATAGATACTATTACCTGAATATCCAAGTCCTCTATTGTAGATATCGAAGAATTTCCATTCGGCACTCCAGCACAATCAGAGCATGTGGAATTATCACCATTACAAACATTGCACTCATCTACAGTAGCTCCATTACCATCTAAACATAGACAGCCATCATTAGCATACCAGCAATTTTCTTCATCTGTGGCATCAACATTGTAATTACAAGAATCTACATTAGGACAGCCAGAAATGTTTTCTTCCGGCTCTTGACACCCAACAATTAATAATAATATGATTAAGAGCTTAGTCATTATTATATCCATACATCATTTTCTGCTGTTAACTCTCCGATGACATCACCAGTGTTTACTACTCCTTCAGGCTCAACAATTAGTACCTCACATTCATGTTCTGCAAAGGGCTTATGCTCAATACCTTTAGGTACAACAAGCATTTCTCCTTTTCCTAACTCTACTACATCATCCTTAAATTCAATATTCATTTTTCCTGAAATAACAATAAAAACTTCATCTGTATCTTTATGGCTATGCCAAACAAAGTCATCTTTAATCTTAACGAGCTTAAAATGATAATTATTCATCTTTGCTATTATTTTAGGAGACCAATAATCAGAAAATTTCGATAGCTTTTCTTTTAAATTAATTTTATTTTTTTTCATCTTTTTCCTAAGATATGGTTTTATATATCAGAACATGTAAAAAGTAATAACAACAATTAAATTATATACGTAAAATTACACATAGATATAAAATATATTTTTCTTACTATAAATTAAATAACATTGAGCAAATATTCTATGAACTCTAAAGAAATATCCACATCGTATGACCCTTCCCAAGTAGAGACTAAATGGTATGAAACTTGGGAAAAGCATAATTGCTTCGCTCCTACTGGTGACGAACAATCATTTACAATAATGATACCACCTCCAAATGTTACTGGAATACTCCACATTGGTCATATTCTCAATAATACAATTCAAGATGTGCTTATTCGAAGAGCACGAATGCAAGGAAAAAGAACTTTATGGCTACCTGGAACGGATCATGCATCAATTGCAACAGAGGCAAAAGTAACAAATATGCTTAAGGAAAAAGGTGTTGATAAAAAGGAAATTGGTAGAGATAAATTTCTTGATCATGCATGGCAATGGAAAGAAAAATATGGAAATACTATTCTATCTCAATTAAAGCGTCTTGGAGCATCGTGTGATTGGTCTAAAACTGTGTTTACCATGGATGAAAATTATAATGCAGCTGTTACTAAAGTTTTTGTAGATCTATATAATGATGGAATGATATATAGAGGTGAACGTATAATTAACTGGGATCCTAAAGGATTAACAGCATTATCTGATGAAGAAGTGATTCACAAAGAAGTTAGTGGCAATTTATGGCATTTTAGATATCCGATAAAAAATTCAAATGACGTTATTGTTGTTGCTACAACTAGACCTGAGACAATGCTTGGTGATACAGGAATTGCTGTAAACCCTAAAGACAAAAGGTATAAACACTTAATTGGACAGAAAGTCATTCTTCCAATAGTCAATAGAGAAATTCCAATATTTGCTGATTCTTATGTTGATATGGAATTTGGAACTGGAGCAGTAAAAGTAACTCCTGCACACGACCCCAATGACTTTGATATGGGGCAAAGAAATGATTTAGAGATAATTAATATTATGAATCAAGATGCATCTCTTAATAATAATGTCCCTGAACCATTTAGAGGACTTACTACCAAAAAGGCAAGGCGGTTAGTTGTTGAACAAATGGATTCTAAAGGTTTTCTTGAAAAAGTTGAGGATTACGTTCATAAAGTTGGTCACTCAGAAAGAACAGATGCAGTAGTTGAGCCATACATATCAAAGCAATGGTTTTTAGATATGGAAAAACTAGTAGAACCGGCAATTGATTGTGTGAAAAATGGAGAAGTTCGATTCCATCCTGAAAGATGGACAAAAACATATTATCACTGGCTTGAAAATATAAAAGATTGGTGTATTTCAAGGCAGTTATGGTGGGGACACCGTATCCCTGTATGGTATAAAAATGATGAAATATATTGTGGAATAGAGCCGCCTGAAGGAGAAGGATGGATTCAGGATGAAGATGTTCTTGATACATGGTTTAGTTCATGGCTATGGCCATTTGCTACTCTTGGATGGCCAGAAGATAATGAAGATTTAAAAAAGCATTACCCGACTCAAGATTTAGTTACAGGTCCAGATATTATCTTTTTCTGGGTAGCAAGAATGATTATGGCTGGACTATATTTCAAAAAACAGGTTCCTTTTTCAGATGTATATTTTACAGGGCTAGTAAGAGATAATCTTGGTAGAAAAATGAGTAAATCTTTAGGAAATTCACCAGACCCTGTTGACTTAATGAACAAATATGGTACGGATGCGCTAAGAGTTGGTATCTTACTAATTGCACCACAAGGATTAGATATTCTATTTTCTGAAGATAAAATTGAACACGGAAGAAATTTTATGAACAAAGTCTGGAATTCAGCTCGATTTGTAAATATGAACCTGGATTCATCCGTCAAACCTGATATATCAGATCTAAATAATCAAGAATTAAATAAAACAGACAGATGGATACTATCAAAATTAAATTCTACTATTAAAGAAGTTAATAATGCCTATTCAAATTATAAAATGAATGATGCAGTTAAGGCAGTATATGATTTTGTCTATAAAAATTTCTGCGATTGGTATATTGAGTTTACTAAATCTAGATTTTATGGAACAGACAATGAAGATAATATAATTGCGCAAACAGTAAGCCTACATGTTCTTCGAACCACTTTAAAGTTAATGCATCCTTACTGTCCTTTTATAACTGAAGAAATATGGTCAACATTACCTGAAGAAAATGGGCAATCATTATTAATAACTTCTAACTGGCCTGTTGCTAACACAAATTTAATTGATATTAAAATTGAAAATGAACTAGAAGTAATTATGAATATCATATCATCTATAAGAAATATAAAAGCAAGCTTTGGAATCTCTCCAAAAAAAGAAGTCTCTTTGTTTTGTAAAGTAGATAATGAAACAGCAGGAATATTGAAAAATTATAGTAATTATCTAGAGAGAATGGTAAAAGTTAATAATATAGAAACTGATATAGATATGAGTAAACCTAATCAGTCTACTACCATTATAATCAACAATATAGAAATATATATTCCATTAAAAGATTTAATTGATATTAATAAAGAAATTGAACGATTAAGTAATCAAATTGAAAATCTAAAAGGTCGTTTGAAATCTGTTGATGGGAAGCTAAATAATAAAAGTTTTGTGTCTAATGCTCCTGAAAAGATAGTTAATATAGAAAAACAGAAAAAAGAACGATACATGAAGGAAATTGATGCCTTACAGGATAATCTTAACTCATTAAAGTAATGAGTGAAAAATCATTCTTTAAAACAAACCTCAAGACAGAAATAACATATCTTAAAGGTGTTGGTCCAAATAGAGGCGCTAAACTAAAAAAGCATGGAATAGAAAATATATCAGATGCGCTATATCATTTTCCTAGACGATATATAGATAGATCTAATATTTTAAAAATAAATAAACTTCAAATTGGCCAAGAGGGTCTAATTGTTGGAAGGGTTGCATCTCATCAGATTAAATTTTCAAGGAAGAGACGTTTTTTTGAGTTAGATGTACGAGACCCCAGCGGCAGCATCAAATGTATATGGTTCCATGGATTAAAATGGATTGCAGAAAAATTTGAAATCGGTGAACCTATTGCGATATATGGTAAAATTGAATTTTATAATGGATTTCGAATTATTCATCCTGAATTTGATTTACTTGATGAAAATGAAGATCCAATAAATACTGGGAAAATCATTTCTATATATCCTTCAACTACTGAACTCAAAAATGTAGGAATTGATAGTCGTGGATTTAGAAGAATTATTTCAACAGCTATAGAGTCAGTGGATAATTTAATTCCTGATTTCTATAGTCAAGAAATACGACAAAGATATAAACTTATAAGTTTATCTGAAGCATTAAGGAATATTCATAAACCTGATACTCTTGATATACTAGACACATCAATCAGAAGATTAAAATTTGATGAACATTTCTTTATTCAACTAATTATGGCATTAAAGAAAATCAGCTTAAAGAAAAATAAGACAGAAATATTTAATAGTGTTGATAATTATGTTAGTAAGGTTTACAAAAATATCAATTTTACTCTTACAAAATCACAAATTAAAGTCCTTAAAGAAATACGAACAGATTTATTATTAGATAAGCCAATGAATAGATTGATACAAGGAGATGTTGGGTGTGGAAAAACAATCGTTGCAATACTGGCATCCGCAATGGCTATAGATAATTCAGCACAAGTTGCCATTATGGCTCCTACTGAGATTTTAAGTGAGCAACACTACAATAGCTTTAAATCATTATGTGAAGAAATTGGAATAAACTGTGAGTTATTAACTAGTGAAATCAAAAAAAACAAAAAGGAAGATATACTTAATGAGTTAAAAAAGGGTAATATTGATATCATTGTAGGTACTCATGCGTTAATACAAGATAATATAGAATTTAAAAATTTAGGCCTTTCAATAATTGATGAGCAACATAGATTTGGAGTAGCTCATAGAAAAGCATTAATAAAAAAAGCAACCAATGCCAATGTTCTTGCTATGACAGCGACTCCAATCCCTAGAACTTTATCAATGACTATACATGGCGATATGGACATTTCAATAATTGATGAGCTTCCAAAAAATCGAATACCTATTATTACAAAAATTTCCAATGAGGAAAAAATTGATTCCATATATGAATTCTTAAGAAAAGAAATTAATAAAAAGAGACAATGTTATATCGTATATCCCATCATTGAAGAATCTGAGACGCTTGATTTAGAAGCAGCAAATACAGCATATAAAAAAATTAAAAATGATATTTTTTCTGATTTTAATATAGGATATATCCATGGAAAATTAAAAAAAGAGGAACGTGATGCAGTAATGAAATCTTTTGTTAAGGGAGATTTAGATATACTCGTTAGTACAACTGTTATTGAAGTTGGAATTGATAATCCTAATGCAACTGTAATGCTAATAGAAAATGCAGAACGTTTTGGACTCACACAATTACATCAACTTAGAGGTCGGATAGGTAGGGGGGAAAATCAAAGCTACTGCATCCTTATGCAAAGAAAGGAAACTGACCTATCTAATCACCGATTAAAAGTTATGGAAAATACATCAAATGGTTTTAAAATATCTGATGAAGATTTAAAGCTTAGAGGACCAGGAGAATTTTTTGGTAAGAGGCAACATGGGTATATGAAAATGAAGATTGGAAACATATCAAAAGATCATGATTTAATTATACAATCGAGAGAGCTTGCCTTTAAATTAATTGATAAAGACCATGATCTTAGAATGGATCAAAATCAAAAAATTAAAATTGAGCTTTTAGATAAATATAGTAATATGCTTGAATTTATTGATATAGGATAAAATAAAATGGATAACGATAAAAACACTCAACTATTTATGGGATTATGCACTTCTTTAGTATCGCAAGCATGGATGCAATTAGGAAAAATTAAAAATCCTATAAGTGATAAAATTGAAACTAACCTTGAAGCTGCATCATTAACAATTGATATGCTCTCAATGCTAATAGAAAAAACAAAAGGTAATATTAGCGAAGAAGAAGTTAAAATGCTTGAACAATCAATTAATGAACTTCGAATGAATTATGTCACTTCAAAAGAAAATGGGGAAGATACTTCCCCAGCTTCAGACAAAGAAGATGAAAAGAAAGATAAATAGTCATTTAATATTTACTATACTATCATTTATTGTACCTATGGTTATTTATTTAATAACCATGGCGCCAACTACATCCTTTTGGGACTGCGGTGAATTTATTGCATGCTCTGTAACACTAGGAGTTCCTCACCCCCCAGGAACACCCTTATTCCTCTTACTTGGAAATGTCTTTTCAAACCTCCCTACATTTACTGACATAGGAGCAAGAGTTAATTTGATATCGCCAATTGCAAGTGCATTAGCGGTAATGTTTCTATATCTAATTATTGTTCAATTAATAACAAGGCTATTAGATGAAAAGGAAAGAAAAAGTAAATATCAAATCATCCAAATAAGTGCTTTTATTGCAGCTCTTACCTTTAGTGTAACTGATTCACATTGGTTTAATGCTGTTGAAACAGAAGTGTATTCTTTATCTACATTTTTCACTTCAATTGTAGTATGGCTTATTCTTAAATGGGATACAATAGCCTTAGACAAAGAATCTATAAAATATATTATACTTATTGCTTATATGCTTGGATTAGCAATTGGAATACACTTATTGAATCTTCTCGCTATACCTTG
>MDSZ01189424.1_pt1 | contig 10021 bp, 6 predicted proteins | sample 811201 | NCBI WGS metagenome assembly MDSZ01 (sample SAMN05326647, study PRJNA326480) | marine metagenome | isolation source: seawater | place: Indian Ocean: North | collected 2010 | reverse complement strand
TTTAGGATTTGAGGGATTTTTCTGTAAGACACCAGAATGCCCAGAGGTTCATAATTTTAGTGTTAGTCCTTGGGGAGGACCAACCAAGGCAATGAGTGATAATTGGAATAATTTTGATTTTGATGTTAAAATTAAGAGTGATTTCTTTGATGGGTTTTTGGGGGAAGAAGGAAATACATCACAGAATCCAGGTGACTGTTATAGTGGAAGCTTTGAATGTGGAGTACCTCAAATAGTTATTTTTGGTGGTGGAGGATCAGGAGCAGTTGCTCAGGCAGTAGTTAATAAGATTGGTCAAGTAATAGGATCTAATGTATTAAATGGGGGTGAAGGATATAGTGCGCCTCCTTTTGTTTCTATTATTGATCCAGCTGGATGTGGATCTAACGCTGCTGCTTATTCTGTTATAAATGATGAAGGAGAGGTTATTGAAATAGTAATTACATCACCTGGTATGGATTATGATAATACAGATGTTGGCGGAGCTCCTGTTATAAATTCATTTGTTGGTTCACCTAATCCGATTCAAGTTGGAAAGACAGTCATTTTCTCTTGGATTGTTAATAATGCAGATACTGTTAGTATAAGTCATCCTGGATTTGAGGCATTACCTTTAATTGGAAGTGTGGCTGTTCCAATTACTGCTGATATGGTTATTTTACCACCAGGTGCTCAGACTACAACATTAACGTTTACTTTGACTGCAAAGAAAAATAATAAGGATTCTGCTGAACAAATAACTACAAAGAATTTTATATTAACTGTAACTGCTGCTAAACCCATTGAAGAAGGAAGGATAGATACTTTGCCACCAGATATAAAATCTTTTGCTATATCTCCTGCTACAGCATCTCCAGAAGATTTTATTAGTATAACTTGGGAATCTGAACATGTAACAAATGTTTCATTGAAAGGGAGTTATATTTGGAATAATGCTGTTTATCCCGCTACAGAAGCTAATTATCCTGCTTTACCTGATGAAGGGTCTGTAAGTTTTCTATTACCTCCAGCTGGAAATAATCCAGATGGAATAGAATTTCCTTCAGGAGCAGGAAGTGTAATAAGATCATATACTATAACAGCAGAAAATATTAATGCTCCAGTTAATGTTGCAAGAGGTGCAGTTAATAGTATTTCACTAACAACTGATCTCACTGTACTTAAGGCACCTGCAATAGCGGATTCTCCTACTAGTGATGATGAGGATAGTACAGGAGAAATTATTGATCCAGGTCTTCCTACTGATGGTACAGAGTTGATTAGTATGACTGATGATGGTGGAGTTAGCACTCAAATTACAGATACAGATTCGGGAACTTCTACTGTAATCACTACTGAAGATGATGATGATGCGGATGTTTCTGGTAGTTCTGATAATGCAGTTTCTATAATTGGGGATATTGATATACTCAATACTGGTATTGGTTATAGTCCCAGTGATACAGTCATTATTAGTGATGGTGGAGGAGGCAGTAGTACTGATGATAGTGTTAATGCTGGAAATAATGGAGCTACAGCTTCTATATCGGTTAATGATATAGGTCAGATTGTGGATATAAAGTTAGAAAGTAGTGGGTATGGATTTACTAAGATTCCTTTTATTAGTATAGGTTCTAAGACAGGAGCAGGTGCTGAGTTTAGATCTAAGCTTAAATTTATTCCAGTATCTCAACTTCTTGAGGATCAGGATTTACAGACAGTTGATCCAAATAAATTAGTTCAGGTTATTGATTGTCCTGACAAACCATTGACAGTTAAAATATTATAGGATAGAATAGAATTATGGCAGATAAAACCCATGCTCCAGATTATACCGTTGCTAATACTCCACACTGTTTAATTCATTGTGGACCTACTGGATCAGATCAAACTGATGATAATAGAGATCTCACAATTAATACATCTGCTAATTGTCAGTTACTTTATCATAAAAGTGGTGGTAAAACTGAGCTTATTCAGGGAACCAGTACAGAAGTTTCTGGGTATAATATAGATCCTAAACAAAAAGATGCCGTTGCAAGAGCAATTGTTGCCGATAATGGTGATATTATTCTTATTGCTGATAATGGTAATATTAGGATGAGGGCAAAAAACATATATATGGAAACATCTGCTGGTGAAAGTGGTCAAGGTAATTTCATGGTTCAGGCTAATGGACAAGTTATGCTTTCAACTGGTGATGAAATTCGTCTTGCCGCAGGAAATATGTGTTTTACTGCTTCAAAAGCATTTCAATTTGTTGGTGATTTTAAACAGGTTGGAAAATTTGTGTCAGGAGGAGCAGCAGATGCTGCTGGTGCAGTATCAAGTCTTTTGACTGGTAATTGGTCGGCAATTCTTTCAACAATAAGTAGGACTTGTAAATAGCGTTATGTCAGGAGGATCAATTCCAGAATTTAGTGCTGGAGTAGTACATTGTATAAATTCATTTACGGGATCTGCTATGATAATCCCGACTGCCAATCTTAAACCTGGTGGTGGGTATTTGGATGCACAAGCAGGATATTTTGGTATGGCTCCTCCAGCAATGGATTTTGCTGCTTTGAGTGTTACTGCCAATCCAGCTGCTGGTCAAGCAACTAGTATTTTTTGTACTGGTAATAATGAATTTATTGGTATCACTAATCTCAAAGGAGTACTTAATGTTACGGGTACTTCTACAGTTACGGGAACAAGTTTTACTTCTAATGCTGCTACAAATTCATTAACTGGTACTAATACTTTAACTGGTACTAATACGATTACTGGTACTAGTACAATTACTGGAACGAGTGTATCTGTGACTGCTCCTACAGTAAATATAACTGGTGGAAATGTATCTATTTGTGGTACAAGTTGGTGGGCACATGTTGCACAAGTACAGACTAATAGTACTAAGAAATGGTTTGATATTAAGCATCCCACAAAGGAAAAACATAGATTAAGATATATTTGTCTTGAAGGACCAGCAGCAGAAGTATATGTGAGAGGAAAACTTGATAATGAAAATATAATAGAACTTCCGGAGTATTGGAAAAAATTAGTAGATGTGGAAACGATTGGAGTATCATTAACTCCTGTTGGACATTATCAGGAATTATTTGTTAAAGAAATAGAGTCTGAAACTCATGTTATAATTGGGAATCAGGCTGGTTCTGCAATTAATTGTTATTATACTGTATTTGCTGAGAGAAAGGATGTTGATAAAAATATATCAGAATACAAAGGATTAACACCAAAGGATTATCCTGGTGATAATAGAGAGTATTCAAACGAACGTAGTTGGATATGGAGTAAATAAGATATGGCTAAACCATCAAATATTAATAGTCTTGCAGATTCTTATAAGAATGAATCTAGTAAATATGACAGTTATGGTACAGATCCTGGAATTATTTCAGTTGGAAGTACTATAATAAGAGATGTCACACGGAAAAAAATATTTCAAAATGATCAAGGTTCTTGGACAGAAGTTATAGAAGTTGATCGTAATGTATTTGAATCTGGTCCTGAGTCTATTGAGAAAGGGGTAGTTGGTGAAACAAAAAGAAGAATTGCTGATTATAATGTAGTCTTAGGTTCATTGGATAAGAAGGTATTATCTATAAATGCGGATATTAATGCAGCTAAGGTTGGTATTATAAGTCAAATTAATTCTGCTAGAGTTTCACATGGGTGCTCAATCTCAGAGTTTACTGATACATTTGATACACCTTTAAAAATTAATGGTGTTGTTGTCGGAATAGGTAGTACCCTTTTTGGTGATACTGCAAGATATAAGCATTATCCAAATCTTTCTGATCCATTGAATGATAATCCTTTTGAATTAGATAGGACTGATATTTTGACTCTTTCTAATGTGGGTTCAGGATATGAAAGTATTAATACTAATAATGATCGAGTTAATGGTAGTAATTATGGGGTATATCAAGTTGTAAATGCTTGGTTAAACAATCAACTTGCTGGTACTGATACAGATTGTCAAGCTTGTGTTGATGAAATTAAAAGATTAGCTGCTCAGATTGGTACTTTAAGACCACAGAGAGCTATTCATATGAAGGATATTAATTTATTAAAAAAATCTAAACTATCTGATGAAATTTCACATTGGGCATATCAAAGAGAAGCACAAATTGTAAAAGCAAAGCAAAATGAACTTTTGAAGACAGTTTCTGCTTTATCTGATGTTACATTAGAGGTTGCTAGTATACAGCAGGATGGATTACTTTTCCATTTTGATGCAAGAGATAGTGCTTCTTTTGATTCCTCTAGAACTGATTGGCGAGATTTAAGTGATAATAATTATCATTCTGAGGTGATTGGTGAACATGTTTCTTGGGCTAGTACTGAACGTGCTTTTCAGTTTAATAAAATTGGTGCGACTTCTGCCATAGGATTGGTCAAAGGGGAGGGGATGTTTATTAGTGGATTAAAATATGGTTCTGGCAGTGTTGATCAATTAGCAAATCTTACCATTGAAGCTTGGATTAAAGCAGAGAGTACTAATACTGATCGTGGTTCAGTTGATTATAGATCTATTTTGTCATATGATGGAAGTGAGGTTTTTAGATTTGGTCTTGGAGCAACTTCTCATCTGGGAAAACCAACTTTTGAATTTACAAATAATCAAGGTACTACAAATGTTATTTGTACGGATGGAGATGATTTAAGGGATAATAAGTGGCATCAAGTTGCTGTTACATTTGCTAGTAGTGATACTGGTTTTGATGATAATCCATCAGTTAGTTTGGGTATTGGAAATACTGATGGAACTCAAGTTTCGCAAATTAAATTTTATGTTGATGGACAGTTAGTACAGACTATAAGTGATGTTACTGAAACTGCTCATAATCCAATAGGAAATCAAACTACTATTGATACTGCAAATCCTTGGGTTAGATCGGGTCCCCATGTTGGATGGTCTACTTTTATGAATAATCTTGCTGTTTATCCATCAAATACTGAAACTTTAACTGGTACAACACATACTAATACTTGGTCTTTTGACATATCAAAAGATAGTTCTAATTTCTTCCTTGATGTCCAAGGAGATAATGATTGTACTGTTAAGTTTGATGGTGTAGATGTAACAAATGATTTCTCTGTAATTAATACAGACCATATATCAACTTTTAATATTAGTAATCTAATTACTTCAAATAAAGTTGGTTCTCATACTATTGTTGGTACTGTAGCAAATTGGTTCTACAATACTGGTAATGTAGGAAGTTGTCATTTTGATGGAGTTAGCGATCGTCTAGATGTAGAATCTTCTTCTGATTTTGCTTTTGGAACTAATGATTTTACTATCGAGGCTTGGATAAGAACTGGAACATCTACTGTAGATGGAGTTTCTGAACGTATAATCTATAAGACAGATGGACCAACTGGAAATCACGCTAGTAATCTTGTTATAAGTGTAGATACAAATGGTTTTATAAAAGTACATACTAGTCCAAATACTGTTGTTTTATCTACTACAGCAATTGCAGATAATGAATGGCATCATATTGCAGTAACTCGTACATCTGGAACATCAAGAATATTTGTAGATGGGGTTTTAGAAAATACTGGTACTCATGAGTATACTGTTACAGCAAATTCTGGTTCTCCAAGACCTAGAATTGGTAGTTGGGATGGCACTAATGGTGATTTTCATGGACAAATTTCTAATTTAAGAGTTTTAAACGGAACAGCACTCTATACTTCATCATTTGAATCACCGACTGAACCACTAATAAACATAACAAATACAGTTCTTTTATGTTGTCAGAATTCTGAATCGGTAATTATAGAGGAAACTGGTAAAACTATAACAAATAGTGCTGTTGGTACTAATTCATCTCATCCATTTATTTTTGGAAATGGTACTGCGAAACAAGATTGGGATACTAATCCAGCTGGAATTGCTTTTCGTTTACGGGATAATGACGATAATGTTATAATACGATCAGGAGATTCTGTAAGATATGGTTGGATTGGAAATGGATCTGAGACTTCATTCCCAGGAATTGCAAGAACAGATACTGGTGTCGGTAATATGTGGTTTGGTTTTATTGGAAGAATTGCTATGTACAATAAAACTTTAACTGAGACACAGATTGAGGATCATTTTGATATCTATAAGACTGATTATGATCTTTCTGCGGATATTGTAACTATTGAATGGATTTCAACTGCATTTGATAAATCTAATGGTGGAACATTATCTGCTCGTGTTAAATTTAATGCTGATGTTGATGTTACTGGTACTCCACAACTTTCGGTTACAAATGGCAATCAAGGTTCAGGATCAGGTCGTGGTCCTCATCTTCTTAATTTTGCCAGTGGATCAGGTACTAGTGATTTAGTATTTTCACTTGCAATTGGTGCTAATAATGCTGCAACCAATGCTAGTGACGTATTATCAATTGCTGCTAATTCAGTTTCTTTGAATTCTGGTTCTATTAAAAATAAAGGTACTGATATAATTGCCACTCTTTCTCATTCTACTAAGATTGGATTTGATGCTGGAGTTATTGTTGTTTCTGCTTAATTCTATTTGACATCTGGAGTAATTTGCTATATAATTCTTGGATATGCTAAACTAGATTCATGGATGATGAGTGTGTAGAAAGCATCGTAATAGATGTTTGTGCCAAGTCTTTCTTATTAGAAAGTAATGAAGGTACAAAAAGGAAAGTAGTATGTGATACTACGGAAGAGTTTATGAATGTAATGGAAGTCGTGACTAGTACAGCAGATCCCAAACTTATCAAATACGCAGATCTGCAACTCCATGAAAAAACAAAATGAACCAAAGGTTAAATTATCCTTTGATGGGTGTTATAATTATAAGAAGTTAAAGGATGAAGGTTTAATTGATGATATTAAAGAAGATGATGAGATAATTAGGATACATACTGAATTAAATGATGATGCGTGTTAAATGTTTTTTAAAGAAGTAAGTCTTGTTACTGGTGGATTTGATCCAATTCACAGTGGTCATATAGCATACTTTGAGAGAGCAAAGGATCTTTCAAATTATCTTGTAGTAGGATTGAATGGTGATCCTTGGTTAACAAGAAAGAAAGGACAGTATTTTCAGTGTTGGACTGATAGAGCAGATATAGTTCGTCATTTGGATATGGTGGATGCTGTTATCTCTTGGGATGATTCTGATGATTCTGCTTGTGGTGCTATTGCTAAGTGCTTAGAAATTTCAGAGAAAGTAATTTTTTGTAATGGTGGAGATAGAATAAAGAGTAATATTCCAGAAGTTATGGGATATAGTGATGATCCACGAGTTGAGTTTAAATTTGGTATTGGTGGTGAAGATAAAATGAATAGTAGTTCTTGGATTTTACATGGATATTTTGAAAGGCAACGTAAAATATTAGGTATTTGAGGTTTTTTCATATATAGAGGAAGAGTTACTAAGATAAATAACTCATAGATTTATTTTGTCAATAATAATCCGATGCCTCTTAATAAGTTAGAGAATTTTATCAAGAACTATGAAGGTAGAATTCTATATGTAAACTCCAATGATCTGGATGCTACTGACAGTATAACAAATCAAGGTAATTCTCTTACGAAACCGTTTAAGACGATTCAGAGAGCATTAATCGAAGCAGCAAGATTTTCGTTTGTAGTAGGAAACGATAACGATTATAACTCAAGAACAACAATCTTAGTATATCCAGGTGATCATATTATTGATAATAGACCTGGATATGGTATTCAGAAAGCGGGTACTGCTCTTGCCGAAGCAGTAGCACCTAATGGTAATGTTACATCACCTGCATCTGATGCATTTACTTTAACATTAGATTCTAACTTTGACTTAACACAGGAAGATAATATCTTATATAAGTTTAATAGTGTTCATGGTGGTGTTATTCTACCTCGTGGTACATCATTAGTTGGTATGGATCTTAGAAAGACTAAGATTCGTCCGAAATATGTTCCAAATCCAACTGACCCTGATGTTCCTGATACTGCATTGTTTAGGGTTACTGGTCAGTGTTATTTTTGGCAGTTTAGTATATTTGATGGTAATGATGCTGAATTAGTTTATACAGATAATAAAACATTTACTGCTGGATCTGGTAACGTAGCAACTCCAACATTTTCTCATCATAAAGTAACTTGTTTTGAGTATGCAGATGGTGTTAATAATCCTGTTGGATATCAGACTACTGATTTGGATATGTATTATGCGAAATTATCCAACGCATTTAATGAAGGATCTGGTAGACAGATTCCTGCTGCTCAGAAGTTCCCACTTGCACCAGAAGCATTTGCAAAAGAAAGACCAGAATGGGAAATTGTTGGTGCATTTGCAACTGACCCTGTTAATATCTCAAGTATTATTTCTGGTGATGGTGGAACTCCAAGCCCAATTATTAATGTTACAACCTCAGATGATCATGGTTTAACAGTTGGTACACCAATTAAGATTCGTGGTGTTACTGTTAATGATTATAACGTTTCAACAGTTGTTACTTCTGTAGTAAGTAAGAAGCAATTTACGTATCTTTTACCATATGTAAGAAATAATTTACCAGCATCTCCTGGTGGTTCTGCTACAGTTACGATTGAAACTGATAGTGTAAAGGGTTCTTCTCCTTATATCTTTAACTGCTCACTCCGTTCTGTATGGGGTATGTGTGGTATGAGAGCTGATGGAACACAATCTTCTGGTTTCAGAAGTATGGTTGTTGCTCAGTTTACTGGTATTTCACTACAGAAAGATGACCGTGCATTTGTTAAGTATGATCCAGTAACGAGAACATATACTGGATTACCAATTAATAGAGTAACAGGTGCTCAACTTGCATCTGAATCAGCAGCGACTGATAGTAGTCGAGTTTATCACTTAGATCAGGAAGCTGTTTATAGAACAGGGTGGGAGACATCTCATATTAAGATTATAAAAGATTCAATTCTTCAGATTGTATCTGTTTTTGCTATTGGATTTAATAAGCATTTTGAAGCCCAATCTGGTGGTGATGCTTCTGTTACAAACTCTAACTCAAACTTTGGACAATTTGCTCTTACTGCTCAAGGATTTAAGAGGGAAGCATTTAGTAAAGATAATCATGGATATATTACGTCTATTATCTCTCCAAAATCAATTCCTACTACGGAGATAAATTATGATTGGATATCAATAGATGTTGCTAAAACAATTAATGTTGGTGTTTCTAGTCATCTTTATTTGTATGGATGGGATACTAAAGACAATGTACCACCAAATCTAATTCAGGGTTATAGAGTTGGTGCAAAAACTAATGATAAGATATACTTAGATATTCCTGTTTCTGGTGGAAATCCTCTTGTTAAGAGTGTTGCTATTCATATGGCAGACAATACTCTTGGTACTGGTACAACAACAATTAATGGTACAACTTCTGCTGTAAAAGAATATAACGTTGCTAACGTAGCATATGCACCTGATTATGATAGATTAACATTTGATGCAAGTCATAATTTACAAACTGGTGAGGCAATTATTATTATTAGTGATGATGGAGATCTTCCAGAGAATATCACTCCAAATAAAAAATATTATGCAATAACTACCAATCAAGTACATCAAATTAAGGTTGCATCATCATTAACCAACGCTGCAAATGGTACTGGATTAAAGATATATGGTGGTACTAATCTGAGAGTTTTGAGTAGAGTTTCTGATAGAGATTCAGGAACATTAGGATCACCTATTCAATGGGATCCTTTACAGGATAATTGGTTCATTCATACATCTGCAGCTAATGACATTTATACTCAAATAGTTGGATTAGGAACAGCTGGGTTTACAGAACCAAGAACAGATGTTACTTATTTTAAGAGAATTTCTGATGATAGGAGTCTTGATGAAAAGGTATATAAAGTTCGTGTTGTAATTCCTAAAGAAGCAATAAATGCTAAAGATCCTCAAGAGGGATTTGTTCTTCAGGAATCTAGTTCAACTGGAGCACTTAATAATTCTGAATTTAGTTTATCTGAAATTACTACAGATGACTATACTTATAATAGAAATCCTAAGTATATTAGT
>MDSZ01141673.1_pt1 | contig 10022 bp, 12 predicted proteins | sample 811201 | NCBI WGS metagenome assembly MDSZ01 (sample SAMN05326647, study PRJNA326480) | marine metagenome | isolation source: seawater | place: Indian Ocean: North | collected 2010 | reverse complement strand
TGTGGAAGTGCGGCAACGCATGTAGCTAACCAGTACTAATAGCTCAATTGGCTTGATTTATGCACTGAAAAAAATTTTTTAATTTTTATATGATATTAATTATAAAAATAATCTTTTTAGATATTTTTTATTTATTAACTTACTACAACAAATCTTTTAATGAGAAATAAAATTATATGTGTAGTGCAAGCACGAGTTAATAGTTCAAGATTTCCAGGAAAAATATTACTATCAATTTACAACAAAAGTTTATTAAGGCATTTGCTTGAAAGATTAAAAAAACTTAAAGAAATTGATGATCTGTTTGTTGCAACTACAAAAAATAAAGAAGATGACCTAGTATCAAAAATTGCAAAAGATACAAATGTTAAAATTTATCGAGGAGATGAAAATAATGTTCTTAAAAGATTTTATAATTGTTCAAAAAACAATTCATCAAATGTCATAATTAGAATAACAGCTGATTGTCCATTAATTGATATCAAATATGTTGCAGAATTATTATACTTTTTTAAAAATTCAAATTTTGATTATGTAAGTAATGTGGGTACAAATTATTTACCTGATGGTTTTCATTGTGAAATATTTAGTTTTAAATCATTAGCTAAAACTTATAGGTTAGCTAAATCAAGATTTGATAAAGAACACGTGACATCATTTATCTGGTCTAATCCTAAGCTATTTTCAATATACAGTTATAAGGGTAAAAAATTAAAAAACTATTCTAAGAAAGTTAGATTAACAATTGATTATCCTGAAGACTACATCCTTATAAAAAAAGTTTTTAAAAAATTATATAAAAAGAATAAATTCTTTTCATTAGAGGAAATTTTGTCTTTTTTAAAAAAAAATAAAAGTCTTTTGCAAATTAATAAGAAATATCATAATCTTCAATGGAACAGATATCATTCAAAAAGAGAGAAGTATAAAAAAATCTAATAATCATGAGCAATAACGTTTACATTTACTACGAATTTTTTAAAAGAGAATTTTTAAGTAATTTATTATTGTCAGTGGTAGGGGCGAAAAAAGATTTAAACATCTATATTGGAACAAACAAAGTATTTAATATACTTCATGAAAAAAAACTAATCTTACCAGGTATATTTCACACTAAAAGTCTTAGTCATGGTGCAAAAAAAACAAATTTCCATAAAAAACTAGTAAAAGATAAGTTTATGATAACCAGTATAGATCAAGAACATGGAGTAATAGATAAAGGAAATTTTAATGACCTTTTTATTAAACCAAGAGTTTATCCAGAAGATTTAAATTTATGTAGTGCTTATTTTTGTTGGGGAAGTTTTGATTATAAAAATTTAAGTGAGAAATTTAAAAGTAAAAAGATTTTTTATTTAACTGGTTCGCCGCGTGTAGATTTATGGAAAAAAAATTTTGATAAAATTTGGAAAAATAAAAAAACAAAAAAAGAAAAATATATACTATTTGTTTCCAATTTTAGTTTTTGTAACAATTATTATAGTTATAAGCAGATTATTGACAGAAAGAGAGAAGAAAATTATTATATTAGGTCTCCTATTTTAGAAAAAGAGGAAAAAAAATATTATCAATATCAAAAAAAAACAATGAAAAAGTTTATGGAATTTATAAAAAAATTTTCTAAAAAATTTCCTAATAAAATCATGTATGTTCGTCCACATCCCACTGAACGATTAGATTACTGGGTCAAAAATCTAAAGAATTATGAAAACATATTCATTAAAGATGATGGAGATATTTCAGCTTATATTAGAAATGCAGAATGTATTATTCAAAATGGATGTACGAGTGCAATGGAGAGCTATATAAGTAACGTTCCAGTCATAAATTATGTACCTATTAACTCTAAAAATCAAATTTTCGGTGAGTTTATAAAAAAGATATCTCAAAATGTTTATAATGAAAAACGATTACTTAATTTAATAAATAAAAAAAATTATAAAATATTAGATAAAAAAAAATATCTTGTTAATAAAAGAATGCTATTTTTAGATAAAAACTTTTCAAGTAACAAAATTATAAAAACTTGGAAAAAGTTATTAAAAAGAAATTCTCACTACGCAAAAAACAAATCAAATTTAAAAAATAAAAATTATAAAATTTTTTTATATTTGTTTTTTTATGACTTATATAAGAAACTAACGACCAATTTAGTTTTATTTTTCAAAGGTAAGTTGTATTTAAAGAAAATTATTTATCACAAAAATGAAAAAATTCATGTTCCATCAATTAAAAATAAAATTGAAGAACTAACAAGATCTTTAAATATTAAAAATAATTTAACTGTAACACAGCTTGGACAAGATATTTTATATATATCTTTAAAAAAAAAATAACATATTTTATTTGAAATATGATTAAACCACTAATAATAGACATCCAGTCAGGGAATATTCTTTCACTAAAAAATATTTTAACAAATTTAAATACTGAAGTTACTGTTGGTAATAAGGATGAAGAAATTGAAAAATCTACTCATATTTTATTACCTGGTGTTGGAACTTATTCAAATGTTATTAAGAACACTAATAAGTTTATAAATATTCCATTATTAAAAAATCAAATAATTTTAAAAAAAAAACCAATTTTAGGTATATGTGTGGGTATGCAAATTTTGTCAGATTTTGGAAAAGAAAATGGGACACACAATGGTTTGTCAGTGATAAATGGTAGTGTTGAAAAAATTGTCACTGAACAAATATTGCCTCACGTAGGCTGGAATTCAATTAAAATTTTAGCTGAGGATAAAATTTTTGAGGGAATTCCAAATGGAACAGATTTCTATTTCACTCATTCATTTTATTTTAATTTGCTTAATAAAAATAATGAACTAGCAGTTACATCTTATGACATAGACTTTCCAAGTATTATCAAAAAAAACAACATTTATGGTGTTCAATTTCATCCCGAAAAAAGTCAAGGAGCAGGTATAAGACTTATTAAAAACTTTTTAAATCTATAATTTGATGAAAAAAAAAAGATTAATTCCTGTAATTTTAATTAAAAATGGTTGGGTTGTACAAAGCACGAGCTTTAAAATATATAAGAATATTGGTCACCCTATTCCAACAATAAAAAGATTATCTGATTTTGGTTCTGATGAAATTATTATTTTAGATATTTCTAAAGATGATTTTTATGAAAACAGAAGGTCAGATATGAATTATGATTTTAAAGAAAATCTAATTAATATTTTAAAAGAGGTTTCTAAAGTTTCATTCATGCCAGTTTCTACAGGTGGAAAAATACGATCTTTAAATGATGCTCTTATCAGGATTGAAAATGGAGCTGAAAAAGTAGTTATAAACACTTTAGCGATTGAAAATAAAAATGAAGTTAATAAAATTGCAAAAACTTTAGGATCTCAAGCTTTAATTGCCAGCATAGATTACATTAAAATTGATAAAAACAATTATCGAGTTGTTAAAAACGGAGATAAAGTTTTAGATATAGACCCAATAAAACATGCAACTGAAGTTATAGATAGTGGTGTTGGTGAAATTTTTATTAATTCAGTTGATAGAGATGGTAAAAAAAATGGTTATGACATCGACTTTTTATCTTTATTTTCAAATTCTTTTAAGATACCCGTAATTGCATGTGGGGGAGCCGGATCTTGGGAGGATATGTATAGTGTTTATTCGAATACCAAATGTGATGGAATTGCTGCATCAAATATTTTTCATCATGTTGAACACAGTGTTTATTTGGCAAAGGAATATCTATCAAATAAAACTAAGGAGTTTAGAAATCCAAAATTTTTTACAGAAGAGTTTAAATAGAATCAACTTATGAAAAATAATACTACTTATTGTTCAAAATGTGTATTGCCTAATAATTCTGTGGCATTATCAATAAATAAAAAAGGGATATGCTCAGCTTGTGAATATCATGAAGCTTATCAATCCATCAGTCCTGATGAGTGGAAAGAAAGAAGTAAAAAATTTGAAGATATTTTAAAATTACATAAATCAAACAGCAACTATGATTGTATTATTCCAGTCAGTGGTGGTAAAGATAGTTATTACCAAACACATCAAATTGTAAAAGAGTTTAATCTAAAACCACTATTGGTCACCTATGATGGAAACAATTTTTTGCCAGAAGGAATTCATAATAGAGATAAAATGAGAGAAGTGTTTGATGCAGACCATTTAGTATTTGGACCAAGTGTAAAAAGTTTGATTAAATTAAATAGACATTGTTTTAAAATAATGGGAGATATGAATTGGCATGCTCATTGTGGGATTTTTACTTATCCATTTCAAATTGCAGCAAAATTTAATATTCCTTTGACAATTTGGGGCGAAACCTTCTGGGACATAAGTGGTATGTATGATGTTAGTGATATGGTTGAATTTACAAATAGAATGAGAGTTGAACATAACTTGAGAGGCTATGAATGGGAAGACGTAATCAAGAATTCAGATTTAAGAGAACAAGACATGCTTTGGGCAAAATTTCCTACAGATGAAGAATATATACAAAATAAAATTAGAGGAATTCCAATAGGTAATTATTTTAAATGGGATCCTAATAGTCACGCAAGAACAATGATGGAAAAATATAATTGGAAAAAAAAAGAAGTCCCCTTTGAGAGAACATATAGGCAAATGTCAAATCTTGATGATCGATATGAAAATGGTGTTCATGATTTATTAAAATTTATAAAATTTGGTTATGGTAGAGCTTCAGATCATGCCTCAAAAGATATAAGAACTGGTTATATGAGTCGAGAAGAAGGTATTGAAATGGTAAAAAAATATGATCATATAATACCATCAGATTTGGATTTTTGGTTAAATTATGTAAAGATGAAAGAAGACGAATTTTGGAAAATTGCTGATACATTCAGAAGTGAAAAAGTTTGGTGGATCAAAAATAACGAGTGGTATAAAAATAACATTTGGGGAAATAGTTCTTCTTATGGAGAAGTAAGACTTAGTAAAGATTTACAAGAAAAATATAAATTACGAAAAATCTAAGTAATATTAATAGGAATAAATTTTTAAATAAATATGAAAAGTATATTTGTAACTGGAGGTGTACAATGTGGCGAAACCTTTTTAAATAGCCTTTTTAAAAGAAACAATAAAATTTTAGCTAAAAACGAAAGCAGCCACTATTATTTTCTTAATTATAAATTTATTAAAAAATTGAATAAAATCAATAAATAGACATATTTTGTTAGGATAAAACTTATCGTAAATATTTATGATTAAAAAATTAATCTCAATAATTAAAATAAAAAAGGGAGTTCCTTTTTTATTTATCTTAATTTTTATTGGGGCATTAATTGAATTATTAAGTTTCAGTTCACTTATTCCAATAGTTTATTTTTTTTCAAATAACCCCGATAATCAAATATTGCTTCATGCAGAGAATTTATATGAAATGTTTGATTTTCAAATTGATTTACAATTAATTTTTATTTTCTCAATTTTAATTATTTTTTCTATTAAATTTTTGTACGTACTCTTTTTAAATTATTTTCAATCCAATTTTACAGCAAACTTAGGTATTAAATTAAATAATTTTTTTTTGATAAATTATTTAAAAATTAATAATAAAAGTATAAAAAATAAAAATACTGCAACATTGATTCGAAATGTGCAAAATGAGGTTGAAATTTTCGTTAAAAAAGTCTTTTATCCAGTCTTAACACTTATATTAGAACTTTTATTTTTAGCTTTAGCAATTATTGCCTTATTAATTTATAATTTTAAAGCAACTTCAACTTTATTGTTAATATTTTTAACATTATCGACAATATATTATTTTTTTTTCAAAAAAAGATTTTACAATTGGGGTAAGCTAAGGCAATTTCATGTAGGTAGACAACTTTCAGTTATATTGGAATCTCTTAATCTTAGAAAAATAATAAATATTTATGATATTGAAGAGTTTTTTTTAAAAAAACTTAACTATCATTTGTACGGGCAAAAAAAAATAACAGTTAAAAACTCAATATTGCTTGTTTTTCCAAGAGTATTTTTAGAATTTTTTTTTATTTTTGTAATTTCTTTAGCTGCAATATTTTATATCTTAAAAGGTAATCAATTAGTCGATTTGTTTAATATTTTAGTTGTATATACTGTAATTGCATCAAGATTATTTCCGGCTGTCTCGAGGATAGCTTCAGGCTTCCAAATGATTACAACAGGCAAGGCTTCTGTTAATGTATTATTCAATGAGAAAAAGATATTTCAAAATATGCCAGATAATAAAAATAAAAAGCAAATTTCTTTTGAAAGAAATATAAAATTTAAAAATTTAGATCTATCGATATTTGATGAGAAAACCAAAATAAATAAAATCATTTTAAAAGATGTTTCTTTTGAAATTAATAAAAATCAATTTATAGGATTGGTTGGCAAGACTGGGGTTGGAAAGACAACTTTAATTAATTATTTATCAGGATTTCTTGATGCAGATCAATCAAATATATTTATTGATGGAAAAGAAATTTTAAGTTCAAGAACTTTAAATTTTTCAAATTTTGGAATAGTTACACAAGAACCGCTTATTTTTGATGGAACAATAAAAGAAAATCTTTATTTTCAAGAAAATCCAAAAATTGATGAAAAAAAATTAAAAAAAGCAATTCAAACATCAGATTTAGAAACTTTTATTGATCAATCCAAACTTGGACTTGAAACATTAATTAATGAAAAAGGCACAAATATTTCAGGAGGACAATTACAGCGTATTTGTATTGCAAGAGCATTATTATTTGAACCGAAACTATTAATTTTGGATGAAGCAACATCTGCACTGGATCTTCAAACAGAAAAAAATATTTTGTCATCTCTAAAGAAAATTAATGATTTAACTTGTATAATTATTTCTCATAGACAAGAGACCTTGGCATTTTGTGATAAAATTTATGAAATCCAAGACAAAAAAATATTATTAAAAGATACATGAAATAAAACCTATATTATATAAAAAGAATCTTATTCTTAAATTTATGAAAAGTGTATTTATAGTTGGTAGTGGAAAATGTGGAGAAAGTTTTTTAAACAAAATTTTTAAAAAAAATTCTCACATTGAATGTTTTGATGAAACAAGACCTCTTCTTCAAGCATATTATAAATTTATAAAATACAACAAGTTAAATATTGATGAAGCGCCTTTATTTTCAGCAATCGAAAATTCAATTAAAAAGTCAAATAGAAATAAAAAAATTTACTTGGAAAGTTCATCATACTTAATCTTTCATATAAACGAGTTAGTAAATAAATTTAATTCAAAAATAATTATTTTAATCAGAAATCCAAATCATGTCTCCCAGAGCTTAAATGATAGTGGCTGGTACAACTCTGTTTATGAGAAATCAGGTAGTAACAAAGTTCTTGGATATCAAGGAATTGCAACTAGCTTTCACAATAAACATCATAATTTTTCTAGAATAGCTCCCAATGGAAAATATTTTTTTAAATGGAACAAATTAAATTCAATTATTAAATCAAAATGGTACTGGGATGAGGTCAATAAATATTTGTTAAAGACCGTTAAAAAAATTAGTAAAAAAAAATATAAAATATTTCAAATTGAAAAATTTAATTTTGAAAATTATTTAGAAATCTGCAAATGGCTAAAAGTAAAACCAAATTTAAATACAATTCAATTTAAATTTTTGGTAAATATTGAAAGAATCAAAAAAAAAAAAATTTCCCAAACAAACATTAATTTGCTAAAAAAATACAAATCAAAAATTGAAAAACAATTTTATCCAGAGAATTTAAAATGAAAATTTACAGTCAACAAGAAATAGTTAATGAATATAAAGATTGTGTTATTAGAGTTAATAAAAATTTTTTAATTGTGTACGAACTAATAGAAATGATTTAAAATTTAGTAATTTATGAAAAAAAAATATATTAAATACATTAAAAAAATTGAGATAAATAGAAAAAAAAATAATCTTAATTGGATGAATATATTAAGAATCGCAATGGAACATGCACCAGAAAAAACAAAAAAATTGCTATCTAATATAAATAAAATTGACAATAAAATTTCAAAAGATGTTAATTCAATTGTAAAAAGAAGATAATAATGCCAATTAATCTTGTTGAGGCGAAAGAACAACATCTTTTATTTGCATTTAAATTGGCAAATGACAAAGAAACTATAAAAAATTCAATTTTAAGAAAAAAAATTACTTTAGAGCAGCACACTATATGGTTCAAAAGATTTTTAAATTCTAAAAATAAAATCTTTAAAATTATCTATTTAAATAAAAATCCAATTGGACTTATAAGATTAGAAAAAAAATATAGAAATTACTATTTAAGTTACTCTATAGATCCAAGGTTTAGAAGAAGGGGTTACGCCTCGTTAGCACTATTAAAATTTATAAAAAAAATTAAAATGAATAAAAAAATCAAAAAAATAATAGCTTTAGTCAAAAAAAAAAATACAGCTTCAATTAAAATATTTAATAAATTAAACTTTATTGATATTCATTATAAAAAAAAAATTTTTAAGTTCGAGTATAAAATATGAAAATTGATGAAATAAACATTGACCTTAAATTCCCACCAGTTTTGGTGGCAGAAATTTCAGGAAATCATGGGGGAAAGTTATCTAATGCTTTAAAATTGGTCCGTAAAGCCTCACAAAATGGAGCAGATTTTATTAAACTCCAAACTTATCAAGCAGATAACCTTACCTTAAATTTAGCAAAACCAGGATTTATTATTAAAGATAAAAAAAGTATTTGGAAAAAAAAAAAACTTTTTGATTTATATAAAAAAGGAGAAACAAAAAAAGAATGGCACTACAAAATATTTAATGAGGCAAAGAAACATAAAGTTGGGTGTTTTACTTCTATATTCGATGAAAATGATATTGAGTTTTTAGAAAAATTGAAAGTACCTGCATATAAAATTGCGTCATTTGAGTGTCTTCATTTTCCATTAATTGAAAAAGTAATAAAGACAAAAAAACCAATTTTGATATCAACTGGTTTATGTACTTCTGAAGAAATAGATGAATTAGTTAAATTGTTAAGAAGAAAAAAATGTAAAAATTATTTATTACTTAAATGTACGAGTTCATACCCAGCATTAGCCTCCGACTTAAATTTAAATTTAATTGGTGATATGAGAAAAAAATACAAATGTGAAATTGGATACTCAGATCATACCATAGGTTTTAATGCAGCAATTGGAGCTATTCACCATGGAGCATCATTGATTGAAAAACATGTGTCTTTAAATAATAAAATTGGAATAGATGCTAAATTTTCTTTAGAAGTTGAAAAATTATCTTTGTTAAAAAAAGAAATAAATAATGCCTTTATTTCAAAAGGAAATAATATTTATGGTCCGACAAAAAATGAATTGCCCAACTTAAAGTTTAGAAGATCAATTTATGCTGCTAAAGATATAAAAAAAGGAGATAAATTTTCAAAATTTAATTTGAGAATTATTAGACCTGGATTAGGTTTGCAACCAAAATACTATTATTCTTTGATTGGGAGAAGATCCCAAAGCGATATTAAGTTTGGAAATCCAATTAAAATGAAAAATGTTAAAAAATAAGGATTTATGTTTTGTTTAAATTGAATGTATTACCAATTCAAAACCTTTCTTATCGACATCACTAAGAATTAAGCTATAAGTCGCTAAACTAATTATATAATTGGTAAAAATGATAAAAATAAAAAAAAAAATAATATTTATATTAAAAAAGATTTCTTCTGTTATTTATTATCTTATCCCTAATCAATTCGACAATGGATATAAACTTTTAAAATCAAAATTAAATCAAGATTTAGCAGACGAAACTTTTAAATACTTTAAAGAGTATTTTAAAAACAGTGTGATTTTTGAAGAATTAAGTAGAAAGAAAATAAGAGAATACGCAATCAAAAATGCTTTGTTGAATGATAATAATAAGGAACATTATTATTTAGAGTTTGGGGTTTATCAAGGTAGAAGTGCTAATTATTTTTCTAAATTTATAAATAAGTTTTATTGTTTTGATAGTTTTGAAGGTTTGAGGGAAGATTA
>MDSZ01135573.1_pt1 | contig 10023 bp, 11 predicted proteins | sample 811201 | NCBI WGS metagenome assembly MDSZ01 (sample SAMN05326647, study PRJNA326480) | marine metagenome | isolation source: seawater | place: Indian Ocean: North | collected 2010 | reverse complement strand
CTAATAGCCATGTATTTTGTTTACTATGACCTGATTGCATAGCAGTTTTAGCGGGTATATATGTTCTAGCTTTTTTCATAATTTAATGGTCGGGGCGGCAGGATTTGAACCTGCGACCCTCTGGTCCCAAACCAGATGCGCTACCAGGCTGCGCTACGCCCCGATTTTGAGTTTTATAATTTAATTATAACGCTTTTTCAATTGAAACCTACATGTTATAAAAGAAATCTTATAATGATAAGCTATATTTCAAAACCTTTTAAAGAATTTTTTAAGCTTGAGGCTGCTTCAGGGATATTTCTCCTATTAGCAGCTATTTTAGCATTATTTATATCAAATAGTTTTTTAGCAGATAAATATTTCAATTTTTTGGAGAGTTATTTTCTTTTAGGGTTTAAAAATTTTGGTTTAAAGTTATCTGTTATACATTGGATAAATGACGTTTTAATGGCTGTCTTTTTTTTTCTTGTCACTTTAGAAATTAAGAGAGAATTTATACAAGGTGAACTATCGAATCCCAAGCAAGCAATTTTACCTATTATAGGTGCAGTTGGAGGTATGTTAATTCCTGCTTTAGTTTATATATTTATCAATATTAAAAACCCTGACACACTTAGAGGATGGGCGATACCGTCAGCTACTGATATAGCTTTTTCTTTAGGAGTTTTATCTTTATTAGGATCAAGAGTTCCTATTTCATTAAAAGTTTTTTTAACAGCTCTAGCTATTATAGATGATTTAGGTGCAATAGTTATAATTGCTTTTTTTTACTCTGGTAAAATACAGTATATTTATTTAATACTAATTGTTTTATCTCTAATCATTTTAACAATATTTAATAAAAAGAGAGTAAATGCTTTTTTTCCTTATCTATTTGTCGGTTTATTTTTGTGGGATTTCACTCATCAATCAGGTATTCATGCGACGATTGCTGGAGTTCTATTAGCGTTAACAATTCCTCATAACAAAAAAAATCAAAAAAAGTCTTTACTTTTAAAGTTAGAACATAATTTAGCACCTTATGTTGCTTTTGGTATTATGCCAATATTCGCATTTGCTAATGCTGGAGTCTCCCTTGATGGTTTAAGTTTAAATACATTACTAGATCCTGTTCCATTAGGTATATTGGCTGGGCTATTTTTTGGTAAACAAATAGGAGTATTCGTATTTTCATATATATCTATAAAATTAAATTTTGCCTCATTGCCATCTAAATCTAATTATATGTCGTTTTACGCGGTATCAATTTTAACTGGAATAGGTTTTACTATGAGTTTATTTGTAGGAAACTTAGCTTTCATTGATGAAACACAATATTTAGATGGGGTGAAAATTGGAGTTCTTGTAGGATCTTTTCTTTCTACAATATTCGGGTATTTTTTATTGCTATTATCCTCTAAATGATAGATTTAAAAATAATCAAAAAAGTAGTTGATAGTAAAAATTTTGGTTTAAAAAATATATTTACTCATAAATCAAAATTAAAGAATTCAAAATGTGGAGATAAAATTACAATAGAATTGATAGCAACGAAAAAAAAATTTAAGGAAATGAGATATGAGACAGAGTCATGTATTCTATGTCAAGCATCTGCAAGTATAATATCTAAAAATATAAAAAGTTATAAAATTAATGAATTTTTAGATCTTAAAAAAGAAATTAACGATTTTTTTAAAAAAAAAGAAATTTCTAAAAATAAAAGTTTAAAAATATTTGATCTTTTATTAAAAAACGAGTACATAAATAGAAAGGAGTGTATTTTACTACCTTTCGATGCTATTAGTAAAGCAATTAAATAATGAAAAAAATAAAACTAATTTTATACTTTCTTATGATATTTAATTTTTTTTCAGTTTCAAATGCTAAATACGATAAGATTGCATTTGACTTTAAATTTAATTCAATCAATCAAGGGGAGACAGTTGATCTAGGAGATTATAAAGATAAGGTTTTACTTATTGTTAATGTTGCTAGTAGATGTGGGTACACTAATCAATATAGTGATTTACAAAATTTACACGAAAAATATAATAAAGATGGGTTAGTTGTTATTGGAATACCTTCAAACAATTTTAAACAAGAACCCGGCTCAAAAGAGGATATTAAGACATTTTGTGAAACTAATTTTGGGGTAAGTTTTCCAATGACAGATAAAACTAATGTAGTTGGTTCTGACGCTCACCCTTTTTTTATCTGGGCTAAAAAAAACCACGGTTTATCTGCGATACCTAAATGGAATTTTCACAAAATAATAGTAGGTAAAAACGGCAAAATATTAGATACTTTTTCATCTTTTACGAGTCCAACGTCAAAAAAAATTACAAAAATAATAGAGGAAGAAATTAAAAGTTAATTTTTAAGCCATCATAAGCAGGTATAATGTTTTTTGGTAATATTTCTTTTAATTTTTTATAGTCAAAATCTACGTGTAAATTCGTTAGAATACTTTTTTTTGGTTTTATCTTATCTATTAAAAGCAATGACTCGGACAGATTAAAATGTGATGGATGTTTTTTAAATCTTAAACAATCGATGATTAACAAGTTTAAATTTTTCAAATATTTTATTGATTTTACTGGTATAGAATTACAATCACTTATATAGGCTATATCTTTAAATCTATAACCACTAGCATTTATTGATCCATGTACTACATCAAAACAATTAATTTTCAATTTTGAATTTTTTTTTTTAATATAAAAAGTTTTTTTAGCTACTCGAGCTAGCATAATTGGTGAATACCCACTCTGTTTTTTAAAACAAAAAGAATAACTCTTTATTATTTTATTCATTGTTCTTTCAGAACCATAGACAGGTATTTTAGATTTATTTTTCCAAAAAAAAGGTCTCATTTCAAAAATTCCACTTGTTTGATCAGCGTGTTCGTGAGTATATAATATTGCATCAACTAACTTTATTTTATTATCAATAATTTGTTTTTTAATATCTGGAGACGTATCTATTAATATTGATAAATTGTGATACTTGATGTGAGCACAGCATCTAGTTCTGATGTTTTTTTTATTTTTAAAATTTAATTTATCTTTATAGCCTGTTATCCAAGGCGAACCTAAAGAGCTTCCACATCCCAAAATAGTTAATTTATTCATCAATTTTAATATCAAATAAATCAACGAAATTTTTAGTTGTGATTTTACAAAAATCTTGAAAATCTATATTTTTTGAATTCGACAAAAATTTTGCAGTATGAATTATGTTGCATGGTGCGTTAGGCTTTCCTCGTAGTGGTTCTGGAGACAAATATGGAGCATCTGTTTCAATTAAAAGTCTATTGTTGGGAATTAATTTAAAAATTTCAACTAACTCTTTTGATTTTTTAAAAGTAATTATTCCACTAGCAGATATATATCCACCAAGATCTAATATCTTAAAAGCAAAGGTTTTTGATCCTGTAAAGCAATGAATCAAAAATTTTAAATCAGAATATTTTTTTTTAAATTTCGTAAGAATATTAGTTGTGTCAGATTCTGCTGACCTAGAATGAATTATCAAAGGCACATCTAACTCAATAGCAGATACAATATGTTCTTCAAAAAGAGCTGACTGGCTTTTTTTGTCTGAATGTTCATAAAAAAAATCTAAACCAGTTTCACCTATTCCAATAAGTTTTTTATTCTTTTTAAATTTATCAACTATAAATTCTTTTTTAATATGAAGATGTTTATTAGCTTCATGTGGGTGAATGCCATATGATCCGTAAACATTTTTATATTTGGATATAATTTCAGAAATTTTAACATAAGATTTATCTGTAGTTCCAATAGTTAAAATAAATTCGACATTATTTTCTTTTGCCTTAGATATTGTTTTATCTAATGAATTAACTATGGGTTCATAGTCTAAATGGCAATGTGAATCAATTATCATTATCTATCTTTTTAAAAAGAATATCTAGATTTTTTAATGTTGAGCCCATCTTAATAGCATCTTTATCTTTTATCAAATTAAATGATATATCATCTTCTTTAATATCAAATACTTGCAATATTTTTTGAGATGTAATTGGAATTACTGGATAGAAAAGAATAGCAATATAAAATATTTGTGTTAAGGAAATATTTACTATCTTATTCATTTTAATGATATCAGTTTTTTTCAAAGACCAAGGTTCAGAATCATTAAAATATTTATTGGCTGTAAAAGAGTACTGTACAACAGTTTTTATATAACTATTTAAATCTTGATTGTCTACGAAATCGACAATCTTTTTTAAATTTAATTTAATATCGGTTAATGTTTCAATTTCTTTTTCTTTAAATTTATTTACTTTAGGAATTTTATTATTACAATTTTTTTTAACAAATGAAAAAACTCTCTGACACAAATTACCGAAATTATTTGCTAAATCATTATTTATGCAGTTTTTAAGATTTTCTAATGAAATACTTCCGTCATTTCCATGAGAAACTTCTTTCATCAAATAATATCTTAATTGATCAACACCATATTTTTTTATTATTTCGACAGGATCTAAAATATTACCAAGAGACTTTGACATCTTTTTTTGATCTGAAAGTATCCACCCGTGACCGAAAACTCTTTTCGGAGGTAGCAATTTTGCAGCCATTAGAAATGCTGGCCAATATACTGCATGAAATCTCAATATGTCTTTTCCTATAATATGTACATTTGCAGGCCAAAAATTTTTATAAAGTTTATCATTAAGGTTCGGAAAGTTTAAAGCACTTAAATAATTAGTTAATGCGTCTAACCAAACATAAATAATATGTTTTTTTTCATTTGGCACTTTCAATCCCCAACTAAATGTTGTTCGACTTACTGAGAGATCTTTTAATCCTTTTTTTACAAAGTTGATAACTTCATTCTTTCTTGTGTTAGGAATAATAAATTTAGGATTTTTATCATAAAATTCTAAAAGTTTTTTTTCCCACTTCGATAAACGAAAGAAATACGACTCCTCTTCCACCCATTCAACTTTAGAGCCAGATGAATTTGATATTCTTTCTCCATTTATTTCAGATGTTTCATCTTTTTCATAATAAGCTTCATCTGAAACAGAATACCAACCACTGTATTTACCTAAATAGATATCTCCTGAGTCAATTAATCTTTTCCACATTTCTTCAACTGATTTTTTATGTCTGACTTCTGTAGTTCTTATGAAATCGTCATTTGAAAGATTAAGTGTTTTAGTGAGATCTATGAACGTTTTAGAAATTTTGTTACAAAAATCAATTGGTGGTAATTGGTTTTTTTCTGCCTCTCTTTGTATCTTAAGGCCATGTTCATCGGTTCCTGTGAGAAATAAAACATTATCACCCTCCAACCTCTTAAATCTTGCTATTACATCAGCTATAATACTTGAATAAGCATGTCCCATATGTGGTTTTCCTGAGGGATAATAAATTGGTGTGGTAATAAAATAATTTTTATTCATTTATGTATCTTTCTTTAAAATTATTTACCAAATTTAGATGATTAAAATTAAAATTTTTAAATTCGTAAATTTCTTTAAGTGTAGTAAGTTTATTTGAATAAATGTCTTCGATATTATACCGTCTATTTGATAATTTTTTTTTTACAAAAATTTCAACAATAAAATTTAACAAATGGATATAGTGTATATTTTTAGTTTTTTTATAATTTGTCAAAATCTTATTTAAATTTTCAATGTTTAGATTTTCAATATTGAAATTTTCTTTGGAACATAAGTAATTCAAATTTAAAAATAATCCAGGTGATAAATCATAATTTTCAAAATGTAATAATTTTGTAATTTCTAATTTATTAATTAATTTTTCTATAATTATTTGTTTTTCTTTAGTATTAAGATTTATTTTAAACTCAATAGATCTAGATTTTATTGTTTCTAGAATTATTTTATTATTATTTATTAAAATAAAATGTGTATTTAAGGAAGGTTCTTCAATGGATTTTAAAAGAGCATTTAAACTATTGATATTAAAATTTTCAATTTCGTTTAATATTATAAATCTTGGTTTTTGATTTATTGTTGATTTTGACAAAATATTTTTTAAATTTCTAATATCTTCAATTTTAACATTTTCTTCAGATAGCCCATAAAAATAAACATTAGGATTAATAGCATTTATTACAGATTTATAAAAAAATGAGTCTTTATTGATTTTTTTGTTAGATAGATCGTATTTTTCATCAAAAATAAAATTTAACAAGTGGAAAATTAAACTAAATTTTCCTTCACCTTTTTTACCAGAAACCATCAGAACTTTTGGCAGTTTTTTTTGTTTATATAAATTTATAAATTTTTCTAAATATTTATCTAGATTAAACAAACATAAAGAATTAAGTGGATTTAAGTAGGGTTCTGCCATGATTTATATTTTTTTTAACACTATCGTTAATATTTTTTTTTCTAACTTATTATTATAATCTGAAGAATTAAGAACATAATAATTTTTTCTATTTCTTGAAATTTTCAAAAAAGCTCCCTGTACCTTTTTATAAAAACTGACAGGAAATTTATCATATCTATTTTTAACTTTTCTTTTATTTAATCTTCTCATCGCTATTTTCATATCAACATTAAGCATAAATGTTATATCAGGCTTTAATGATCCTAGTAAAAATTTATGGATTAGATTAATAAAATTTAGATTAATCTTTTTTCCATACACTTGGTACGCTATGGTTGAATCCGTGAACCTGTCACAGATAACAATTTTTTTTTGTTTTAAGGCAGGCAATATCTTGTTTTGCAAATGTTCGTTTCTAGAAGCCAAGTATAAAAGTGTATCAGTATATCGATGAAATTTGTCTTTAATTGATTTTCTGAAATAATCTTTTAGAATTAAATTTCTTATTTTTTCAGCACTCTCAGTTCCACCAGGCTCTCTGGTCAAAATACAAGAGTAACCTTTTTTTAATAAATTTTTGTACAGCTTTCTGCTTTGATAAGATTTTCCACTGCCTTCGACTCCTTCGAAAACAATAAATAATTTTTTTTTAGACATCACCCCAAATTAAATAATTTATTGACATGAATACACTTTTTAAAAAATTTACTTTTTTTATATCTTCAGAAGCATAAACTGGCATGGATTTAACTAATTGATCTTTTACAGTAACTTTTATATTTCCTACCTTGTCTCCCTTTTTCACTGGAGCTTTGATTGGACCATCATAGTTTAATGAAACTTCTAAGGTCCTAGAATCTTTTTTATTAAGTGTTAAGTACAAATCCTCTTTAGTTACAGCTTTGAGTTTTTTTTGCTTACCTAACCAGGTTTCAAGTTCAAAAAATGTTTCGTTAAACTTCGATATTTTGAATGTATCTGTATTTCTAAATCCCCAACTTAATAATTTTAAGGAATCTCTAGATCTCTGTTGTTTTGTCTCAAATCCACTTACAACTGAAATTAATCTTCTTTCTTTTCTTTTCATTGTGCTAGCTAATGAGTATTTTTCTACAGCTAAATAACCAGTTTTAATTCCGTCAACTCCAACTCTTTTGTAAAGAAGTGGATTTCTATTTCCTTGTTTAATTGGATCACCCCCTGTTTTATCCCAAGTGAAAGTTTTTTCTGCATACAATGGATAGTACTCTGGATAATATTTTATTAGGTATTTTGACATTAAAGCTATGTCTCTTACAGTAGAATAATTATTTGGGTCATTAATACCAGATGAATTTGCAAAGTTTGTATCTACCATCCCAATTTCTTCAGCTTTTTCATTCATCATATCCGCAAAATTTTCTTCACTGCCAGCTATTCCCTCAGCTAGGGCAACACAAGCATCATTTCCAGATGCAATTATTATTCCCTTTAACAGATCCTCAACACTAACTTGATCATTAACCATTATAAACATAGAAGAATACCCACTCTGTGACATTCTCCATGCATTTTCTGAAACTATAAATTTATCATCCAACGAAATTTTATTATCTTTTAATAAATCAAAAACTACAATTGAGGTCATAATCTTTGTCATTGAAGCAGGATATATTTGAATATCAGGATCCATTTCATATATAACTTCGTCCGAGTCATAATCAATTAAAATAGCTGTCTTAACCTTTAATTCTGGCGTAGCTTGCAAATTTAACGATAGGCAAAAATTTAAAAATAAAAATATAAATAAAAATTTATTTATTAATTTTAACATCTAGCTCCTCAAAATTCATTTTTTTTAATTCAATATAATCTCTTCTTAATAGATCAAGAGAGTTGTAAGGTCCACATAATAATTGTACTTTGTTTCTCTTTTTTTGAATTATCTTAAGTTTATTAACATTTAGATTTATTAACTCACTTTTAATTCTTTTTTGTAACGCCAAAGCTGTTTCTATTGAATAAAACTCTGCTATCAAAATTGAGAAGTTATACTTTGATTTTCTAACATTATTTTTGTTTTTTGATATATTATCGATTTCTATCTTACTTACTGGAGCACTTGAAAATATTTTTTTTTCCTCTATTTCAGTTATTGTTTTTTTTGCAACAAAAGATTTATTTTTTTTGATTTGCTCGATTTCTACATATGGATAATCTTTGTTAATTCCCAATTTTTTAGCAACCTCATTAGAAATTATAATTTTATAAAAATCCAATTTTTTAACCTTTTTTAGATTCTTCAAGATTATATTTGAATTATTTATTGGATTAGTCACTCTTATTAAAGATCCTGATCTAAGCTTATCATGGGCAACAAACATGGCATTTAAATCTTTTTTTATTTTTAAATTTTTGTGATATTCGTCTGTAATGTTATATATATATGCAAATCCAGAAGATGAATAAAGCTGTTTATACTCACTTGATAAATAATTATTAGAACAACTTTGCAAAAATATAAAAAAAATTAATATTAATTTATATCTCATTTTTAATCATATTTTTTAATGTACAAACTGATAAAGCAAAACGTAATGACCTATTCCACTTTAATATTTTTTCATAATTACTCGTTACTAAGTATTTCGGTGAATTAATATTTCCATCTGGCAAAACTAAAGCAAATTTATTTTTTTCTAAATTATGTTTAATTCTAGATTTATTTTGTACACCTTTACTTATCCAGAAATCAATGTCTTTCTTATATTTAATATTTCTAGCAGAATGATTGAAATATTTTTTATTAATTCTTTTATTAAATTCTACTTCGGTAAAGCACACATCATTATATTTCCAGCCAATTTTACTAATGTAATTTGCTGCTGAAGCTATGGAGTCTGGTATTGAATTTTTTAAATCTATTTTTCCATCCTTATCATAATCTATTCCATGGTTTAATATTGAAGATGGCATAAATTGGAAATTGCCTATAGCTCCAGCCCATGATCCAAAAAGCATATCTTTTGAAACAATATTTTTATCCATCAATTTTAATAAAATTATTAATTCTTCTGTAAAAAACGCACTTCTTCGTTTATCAAAACTTAATGTTGCTAGAGAAGAAATCGTATCCATTTTACCAAAGTATTTTCCATAATTGGTTTCTATACTCCATAAAGCAAGTAAAAGTTCTTTTTCTACTCCAAATTCCTTTTCTATTTCATTAAATGTTTTTTTATGTTTCCTTAGTTTAGTTTTAGCTCTTTTTACTGCAGCCTTTGTTGATCTTTTGGATATATAAACATTAGTTTTTTCAAAAAATTCTGGTTGTTTGTTATCGTAATAAATTACTTTCTCAAGAAACCTTGCATCCTTTAAAGCTATCTCAATGGTATTTTTTGATACACCTCTTTTTAGGGCTGTCTTTTTGAAATCTATTAACCATTTATCAAAATTTTCAGCGTGTGAATTTGAAAATATGAATAATGAAAATATCAAAAAAATCTTTAATTTTTTAATTAATGGTCTCATATTTAAATACATCGATATTTATAAACTAGTATTTGAAATAATTCTAAAGTTTATTATTGTTTTATCATAATAATAGTATTAAACCATGCTATCTAAAATGGAGAGGTGGCTGAGCGGTTGAAAGCACTGGTCTTGAAAACCAGCAACGGGGCAACTCGTTCGTGGGTTCGAATCCCACCCTCTCCGCCATTTT
>MDSZ01040702.1_pt1 | contig 10023 bp, 22 predicted proteins | sample 811201 | NCBI WGS metagenome assembly MDSZ01 (sample SAMN05326647, study PRJNA326480) | marine metagenome | isolation source: seawater | place: Indian Ocean: North | collected 2010 | reverse complement strand
GCATTGCTGTTGAATGTTCAGGAGAGAAAATTGCGTACTTCCAATTATATTTTTTTGCTAATTGTATCAATATCAAATCCATAAAATAACTCTTGCCGTGATTGGGAATTCCAGTAATGCAATGAAAAGTACCTTTCATAATTTTATAAATCCTATCTAAGTTTGGAAAACCGACCTCAATGGGTTTTACATAATTACCATTGTATAAATCTAAAACCGAGCCATTGTATTGATTGGCTGTATATATGCCTTCAATCGGATAGGGAATGGCATTATCAACAATGTTTCTTAAAGTCTTTGCCCCATGTTTTTGCAATACTTCGTTTGCGTCCTTGCAATCACTTGGCTTTTCTACATACCAACAAATATCTTTTCCAAATCTATGGAGTAATTCATCATGAAGGTTTTGTCCTGCTTCATCACTATCAGTAAATAAAATAATCTTTGTTGCTTCTATCGGACAGTTTTCTAAACACTTAAATCTTTTATCATCTTCCTTAAACTTTGTTTGGTTTGGAGCTCCGTCTGGAACTGTTGTCGCATTTTCAAAACCAACTTCTTTTAAAGCAAGAACATCTAATTCTCCCTCTACAAAAATAACTGACTGGCTATCCTTGATATTTGGATAGTTGTACAAGAGTCTTTCGCCATTCTTGGTTTGTGTAAATCTTTTTTCCTTGATTGCTCTGTATTTTATATTTTTTGTTTCTTTGTTTTCGTTTTTAAATGGGAAAGCAATATATCCATTTTGTTTTATGTAAATTTCAAAAAAATCTACTGTTTGTTTTGATATACCTCTATCTGCAAAAAATTTATACATTTCTGATGTAAAAAACTTTTTATCTTCAAAGACTGGTTCTTGTGACTTTGTTTCTATTGGTCGTAAATCTTTTTCTATGTAATCTCTTTTGATTGAAACTGCACCTTTGTACCCACAATGATGACAGTTCCATAAAACAACATCTTCTGTAAAAGAAAGTGAAACTGGAAAATCTCTTGGGTTATGTGGTGGCTGACATTTTGGACATTTAGTTTTTTGGTTTTCTAATCCATTGAGTTTAAAACCCAAATCATTAAGTTTTTGAATATAGTTCATAATTAACCTGCAATGTTATTAAGTGTTTGTTTTTTGTTCTTTGAAGTTTCAACGACATCTTCCCAACGCTCTTGATTTAACCATGTTGCAGGGTGTGGAATAAACCTCATTTCTGTTTTATTTGAAATAGTGTAGTTTTTAAAATTGATTGTCTGTTCAATGACCTTTTCTTGTTTTTCTATTTCAATTCTTAAAAATATATCTCTTGCTTTTTTCTTAGCTACTTTTCTTGGATAGTTCTTCCAAAAGTTCTCAAAGTTTTTGTTTGAAACTTCTTGTCTTTTTGACCTTATATTATTTTTAGTATCATCTTTAGTATTAGTGGACATCAGTGTCCTATGGGTGTGGACATGGGTGTCCATAGTAGAAATTAATAAGTGATATCGGTTTGATTTTCCCTCAGTGTGTTCTATCTGTAAAAAGTTATTTTCTTCTAACCATTTAAGACACCGTCTTACACTTCTGTCGGTAATGCCACACAATTGAGCCAAATGTTTTTCACTTGGATAACAAGAGTCATTTTCATCTGCGTAATTTGAAAGAATAAATAAGACAAGTTTTGTTGTGGGAGTATTACAGTTTTTTTTGATTGCCCAACCTAGTGCTTTGATACTCATGTTGCACATTATGGACTAAGAAAAAAACAATATCAAACTTCATAGAAATCATTGGCACTTACTTCGTTTTTTGTAAGTTTTACTATCATTTGCATTTCATCTTTTCTTGGAATTCTTTGACCACATGACCACTTTGCAATGGCACTTTGTGAAACATCATATCCCAAACGCTCTGCTTCATTTTGAAACTTATTTTGCGACCAACCTTCCTTTTGTAGCCATTCATTGAATTTCATGCAGTCATCATATCATGATTGTATAAATACCCAAAATGTGCAAAAATGGTCAAAAAGTTGAGGTATGAAAAATGAAAAACAATCCTTTTGAAAACTATGGAGTTGAGTTTTTATCACCTTCTAGTATCAACAAATTCAGAAAAGACCCTGCAAAATGGCTCGTAAATATATCAGGTTATAAAGACCCTCTTTATTCTCCTGCAATATCATTTGGTATTGCTGTTGAAACAGGCATTACTCATGGGTGTATGACTTCTGCTCCCATTTATGAGTGTATTGACTCTGCTCTTAGAAAATACGATGACATTTATGCTCGTATGCTTAAAGATAATTATGAAGATTATGACTTTGATAAATGCAAAGAGAAACAAATGCAGTTGGCTCCAGTTCTAGAAAAAATTATTCCACTGTATCAACAACATGGAAAACCAGTATCTGCTCAGGAAAGAGTAGAACTTCATGTAGATTTACCTGTGCCTATTATCGGCTATATAGATGTTTTGTATGACCATAGCGTCAGAGATATTAAAACGACTGGAATTATGCCTAAGTTAAGACATGATTATAAATTACAGTTGGCTCTTTATTCTTACGCAAAATCAGTACCACCTTTTATAGACGCAGTATATGTCACAAAAACAAAAACAGAATTACACACTTTTCCAATTGATAATGTAGATTATTGGTTTGGAGAACTTGTAAGAATTGGACACATAATGACAAGACTTTTGTCGTTATCGTCTGATGTGAAGGAAGTTGCTCATATGTCTTGCTTATGCCCAGACTTATCAAATGAGGACTTTACTCGCCAATGGGGTCCCAATGAAATACTTGGGGCAAAAGAAATATTTGAAATCAAGGAGATTGAAAAATGATAAATGAAGCATTGATTACTGCTTTGCTGAAAGCACAACAAGAAATTTCTCATGTTGTACAAGACGCAAAAAATCCTTTCTTTAAGTCTAAATATGCGACTTTAAAGAATGTTATTGATACTGTTCGTCAACCTTTGAATGAGAATGGTATTTACTTTCAACAAAAAGCACACCTCATAGAAGGTATGGTCGGTGTGGAAACTGTCTTTTATGGACATGGTGGAGAACTAAGCACTGGCATTGTTCCTGTCAATCCTGCAAAAGCAAACCCTCAAGAATATGGTTCTGCCCTTTCTTATGCCAAAAGATATTCTTTATCTATGGCTTGTGGTATTGCCTCTGTAGAAGAAGATGATGACGGAGAAAAAGCCATGACTTCACATCGTGCAAAAAAGACTACAACCAAACCTAAAACAACCAAACAAAAAACAGAGGTTCAAGAAGCTGAAATAACTTCCCTCACTGATACGGAGAGTTCTGAAACAGTTTCTAGAGGCAACTATGTTTTCAAAGGTCCTAAAGATGTTGTCATATCAAGCACTGATGATATTGAAAGGTATTTAGAGTTGTGTCGTAAGTTTCTTGGCTCAGAGGACTCATCTACACCTGAGCAAATAAAAGAAAAGTACATAGACTTATATAAAATAAATGAAAGCACTATCAATGCTTGTATTCCTCGTTCTACAGGCAAAACGAAAGAAGCATTCAATAAAATAAAGGAGTTTTTCAATGAAGAAGTTTAAATCAAAATTAACACTTAATGACTGCATATATCTTTGTATGCGTAATGGTAAATGGTGGACTTTTTGGAACTTGCAACAAGTCATATCTGAAAAGACTGGCAAGTTTTATGGAGAGCCAACCATTTCTGCGGCAATCAGAAATCTACGCAAAGCACAATGTATTGAGGACTATGACTTACATGGTTCTACTATAGAGAAGCGTAAGATTGAAAATGGAAGGGGGTATGAGTACCGAATTGTATTCTCAGGACACTCTCGTTCACTTTTTGAAGCTGAAAATACAGAAGAAACAAGGAAATCTGACCTTTTTATGAAGGTAGCTAGAACTTTGGAGGGATTATGAAATCTACAGAAGACCACTTTTTCTGCTACATGGTAGACCCTTTTGAAAGGATAATTCAACATATTCAGTTATCTAACAAACATTGGTTTCAAGAAATGAAACAGTTAGGAAACTATAAGATGTTGGAAAGACATCATGTTCTTAATGCTCCACATTGTGAATGGTGGGGCGATGAGGAAGGCAGACTAAAAGAGAAAACTTGTTATTTCAGTTTTACTACAAATGAAAACCTTATCAATGATGTTATCTCGCCACACAATCCAAACAAACTTGCTTTTATGAAAAAAGAAGATATTGAGCATAGGATAAAGGTTAATACCAATGTCTTTTGTGGGATAAGTTTTTTTACAGGCAACACTGTAAATGAGTTTAGACCACAGTCTGTTCAATTGCGTTTGGGAGAGTTTGCCAATTGTATAGAGTTTTATCGTGACGATTGGAAACCTGACGAGGTAGTAGATTTCAAAATTGTTCATCACACAAACTAAGAGGTAAAAATGAGTGAAAAAAAATATGAGAAAAAAGAAGGTGAAGGTGCTTTATGGCAAGAAAGTGAAGCAGAAGTTTTGTTCAAAGGAAGTGTCCTTTGGGAAGGCAAAGACAGATACATCACTATAATCAGAAGCCGAAATGCTGACGGAAAATCTAAACTTGAGGTCTTGATGTCTATTGGATTGGTTTATCAGAATGATGAAGATAAGTTTTCTGATAAGAGTCCTGACATATCAGGACCAGTTCAAGTTGATAAAAAGTCATATAGGTTCGCAGGGTGGAAAAAGGAAACAGAGTCTGGACCACCTTTGCTATCAGTTTCATTTACAGAAAAAAAGGAGAGTCCATTTTGAAAAACCATATAGATACACAAAATAAAGTTATCAAAGAGTTTGATAAAAAATATGACATCAGTATTTCTGAAATGAGTATTCCACAAGTGAAACAAACTTTGACCACTTGGGATTATCTGAGATTGCATGACGCAATTAAATTTGGCATAGACCATGATGATATTGAAACTTGCATTGATTGTGGAAAGACGCTAAACGAGTGCAAACAAAAATCAGGCATGGGTTATAAATGTTGGATATAATCTCATTGGGTGTGGGTAGCTTTGCAATTAACTCCTTGTGATAGTTCTCCAAAAGCTCCTTGTGAGTTGCGACCTACCTATGCCCACCAAGTGATAAATCTTTTTATGAAAAAAATTATTTTTGTTTTGGTTCTTTTTCTTTTTGGTTGTTCAAAAACTATTGTTGCCTTTGATGAAGATAAACAAGAATTTATTTTCAAAGAAGGCAAAAAAACAGAAGGCACTATCTCTTTAGAAAAAGGAGATAACTGTCAGATTTATGATGTGTTTGTAGTTTGTGGACAATGAAAGGAAGAAAACCAACAAAAGCTGAACAAGAACACATGGATAAAGTCAGAAGTCTTGGTTGTTTGATATGTCGTAGATTTGGCAAGAGAAGAAATGCCGAGATACACCATGTTTATGGAAAAACAAAAAAAGACTCTCACTTCAAAGTCTTGCCACTGTGTTATGAACATCACAGAGGTTTTTTGTATAAAGACGGTGGTCCAATATCTAGACATCCATACAAAGCCAGATTTGAGAAGAAGTATGGAAAAGAGGTACAATTGTTAGAAGAAGTAGACTCTCTCCTAGAGTCCCAAAAAGATTATGAGTCTATTTTCTAGAGGGTGTGTTGTCCTTTTGTATATTTTTTCATTCAACACACTCTCGTTTAAGAGGTAAACATGAAAGGAAGTGAATTAAAAAAACTTAGAGAAAGTTCTGGCATAAGCCAAAAAGAACTAGCAAAACATCTTGGTTATTTCGTTGGAGATAAACCAAACAGAAGTATGATTTCAAGATTTGAACTTGGTTATGCAAAAATCAATCCACGCATTGAAAGACTTTGCAAAGACTTCATAAGGCAAAGACAAGAAAATACTGAGCAATGGGAAAAAGTAATCTAAAAAAATTTATCTAGAGGGGTTGTAATAATAACCTTGATGATTTATAATCTATGTATAAATTGAAAAACTTTTTAAAAGCGAGGTAAAAATGAAAAGTGAAAAATTAAAAAAAGAACAAAGAGTCCAAGATTTTTTGGATAGTGAAGTTCTTATGGGAGATAAAGAAAAAGTTCTCTATCTTAAACTTTATGACAAATTAAAGTCTTCTAAACAGCAGAAAAAATTTACTGATGTTTTGGCTTTTAGGTTTTATGAAAGAGATGTAAGAGAAGAACTTGACTCTTTAGGGCATGGAAATCTTGGAGATTTCATTGAGCAAAAACAATTACTTAATGAATTCTTTGAAATGGTTTTGACTAATGATGATTGGCTTGATTACTTTGACAGTTCTTTGAATAGAATGAAAGTTGAGGTAATGCTTGATGATGAACAAACGCTGTTCTCTACAGTGAGAGCAGAGGAGATGTTCTAATGAGAAAAGCATTGATAGTCCAAACTCAACACTTGGAAAATTACAATCTTGAAGGTGGCAATTATTGGAAGTTTAAAGGCGGAAAAGAATATGTCATCAGTTATGAAGTCAGACAAGCAATATGGGAAGAAAATGCCTATGGCGAAGGAAGACATTCTTACTATACTGCGCCAATGGTAAGTCAAGCGACCATTATTGCTCTAATCAACAGACTGCATGGGATTAGCGCTGATTTTCAGACCTTTGTCAGAAGTTGGGAAGAAACAGATTTTCCTGATGACCTAACAGAAGAAGAACGCAAGTGGGTTGGAGAACCTGAGGCAATGAAATTGTTTGAAGCCACTCGTATGACATGGCAAGAACTTGAACAACAAGTCTTGGACTTAGAGTCTAAGAAGGAGAGTCAATAATGAAAATGCAAAAGAATATGAAACACCTAGACTCACGAGGAGAAATCTTCGTGGGCAGGTGTGGTATCTATATGCTTTACTGCCAACCAAAAGATATTTTTGGAAACAAAGGTCTTTTTGAAGTTCAAAAAAATGTGAGAACAGTAAAAGACTTTGGCAAAATGGGAGCCAAAATGACTGAGAAACATTCTGATTTTCAGTACATTTATTCCTTCCAAAAGAAAAAAGACGCAATCCGTTTTATCATCAAAGAAGAACAGCAAGACTTTGAGGCTGAACAAAAATTGATTGATTTTATTAACACAGAAAAAGAGGTAAAAAATGTCAGGAATTAAAATGACAGGCAGACAGCTAGACAAATATCTAGTTATCTTGGAACAAACTAGGGATATGGAAAGCAATGAGAAAAGTGATTATCTTGTTGAACTCTATAACAGTACAATTGACGAAGATGAAAAACATATTTGTCGTGCTCTTTGGAGAACTGAGCAAAAGATTGCTGAGATTGAACAAAAGGCATTGGCAAAACTTGGGAGAAAAAAATAATGCAAAACTTAAATTTGACAACTGTTGATGACGCTATTGCTTATCTAAAAGAAACTCAAAAAAATCTAAATCCTTCAAAAGCTAAACTTGGCAAGAGGAATATTGTTTGGATTTCTGTGGATAATGAGAGAGATTTCAACCTGCTAGTGAAAGCTAAAAAACATATGAGAAATATCAAATGGGTTGGGATTGTCCAAGAACAAAAGCAAAACCTGTCTGAACAAAAAGACCTAGCTAGGATATTTGAGGGGGTTCAATGAACAAAATAGTTTTAGAAAAATTGCTTCACACTTACAAACTTCTAGACCCAAACGATAAAAAGATTTATGAGGTTGAGCCAAATGGTGACGGCACAGAGCGTAGAGTATTCAGAAAGTTTGCTGAGAACTTTGCAAAAAACTGGGCATTTCCAAAGCATATTGATTTTGACCGTATGAGTGAAGAAAATGGAATACATTGGTATGAGTATTTTAGAAGTCTTGCCAATCAAATACAGCAGAGTCAAAAATTTTATGTAGACCTGACTGGCGATATTTTGACAGATGTTGAGTTTGAAAAAATACAACCTGACATTCATCATATCCTGCCCTACAAAAATTGTTTTTTTCAATTCAAAAGCAAGGCAAGATTTACAACTTTTGAACTACATGATTTCAAACCCATTGAAAATGGCAAAGAAGAAATTCATTATGGCGATGAAACGATTGTCAATATGATAGTTATGGAAGATGAAGAAACAGATGTTCATATGCCAGACGGAAAGATTGAGAACAGATTATTTCATATAGCGATGTTTCCCTATGACAATAAAGATAATATGTTTATCTTTGACCCAAACATTTATTCACTTAAATATCATGATGACGGCTCTTATACATTTTGGGTTGAAGAAAATCCTGAGAAGAATTATTGGTCGCCACTTGTAGATTTTTCTGCTGACTCTACTGGTCAATATACTAATCCTTGGCTGAATGATTGGGTACAGAGTGCCTCTAATTATCTTTGTACATTTTTTGCAATGATGTCTTTTCCACAGATTACCAAAGAAAAGAAAGTGAAAGGATTGAGTCCTAGAACAATTGAAAGTCCTGCAAGATACAAATTTTCTGAATTAGCAAAACGACCAACATGGGAACACAAAACTTTAGTTCTTGATATGTATGATAGGTCAGAAGGTAATCAGAATGGTAGAAGTGGTGGAACTAGGTCAAATGGTACTGCCTTTCATTCGGTAAGAAAACATCTTAGGAGATTATCAAATGGCAAACACACTTTTGTAAAAGCACATTTTAGAGGTAGCAAAGGTTTGGGAGTTGTACAAAAAGATTATGAGGTAAGAACATGAGTACATACAAAATCATCAGATTTTACAGAGATGAAAACCACCCTGATAACAAAAAAATAATCAAAAGGGGTTTAACTGAGGAAGAGGCAATGGAACATTGTCAAAGAGAAGATACTCACGAAAAAGGAGTCTGGTTTGACGGCTTTACAGAAGAATAAAATATGGATAAATAATTTATCAAAAGGGGTTGCAATAATAACCCTGATACTCTATACTCTGTATATAACTTAATAAAACGAGGTAAAAAATGAAAACTGAAACTTTAACTTACGCAGGATTGAAAGGAATGAAAAAAGTCCACATGACCAGTTCTGCCGCCAAAGGTACTGCCATAATCGCTATTAGTGAAATGACAGTTTCTCAAATAGCTGAACTTGTTGGATATGCAAAAGATGTATCTCAAGCTCTTAAAGAAGAAACTTTAAGACAGCAACGCAGAGAATATCTGTATGGAAAGGAGAACAGCTAATGAAATACTGTCACACAATAGAAACTAAGACTTCCAAAGATGAATTAAAAATCATCTTGGAAGAACTTGGATATGGTCTTTCTAAATATAGAGGCAATGGTTATGCTGACTATTGGATTGAGCAAGGTGCAGGTAAATATGTGAATGGCGAAGCTACCTTCTATATGAAGAAGTTTGCCCACCTCTACATAGGCGATTACTACATTGAAATATCTGCCAATGTTGATTATGAGTTGTGGAGTTTGAAAGGAAAACTCATGGATAAACTTGGTATCTCATATGACAGATACCACAATCAAAAGGTTTGGTCAGATGAATAAATTTAATGAAACATTGACCAATCTTAATGATTTGACTGTTGGAGAGATTACACAAATAATCAAACTTGCAGAACTAATCAAGGAAGAAAAAGAGGAGAAAAATGACTAAGAAATTATTTATGACAGTCAAACAAATGAGAGATAGATACTCATTTCTAGTCAAAGAGTATGGCTACGAAAGAGCAGATGTCATCATGGAAACTGAGTGTGCTAATTGGGAGTCTGACAAAGAACAGATTTGGGTATGGCATGATATCCAAACAGACGCAGAGGTTGCCTCGTTTTTCAATTAATCGTAATCTCTGTTTATGAAGGAGTAGGTTATTTTCGTTTCCCTGCTCCTTCTCTTTTTATACGCTCTCTTTTCAAATAATCTAAATACCTTATCAACTGTTTTTCTTGCCAATAGTTGAAGTAGATTTTCAAAAACAAAAGAACAGCAAGACAAGAAAACAACAACAATAGAGGCAATATATAGTCCAAACTTTTTTCAATCCTCTTTTTTTATTTCTGATTGATACTTGATATTCAAACCTGCAAGAGTACATAGTCTGTTTTTTTCATCTAAACCTTT
>MDSZ01006773.1_pt1 | contig 10023 bp, 7 predicted proteins | sample 811201 | NCBI WGS metagenome assembly MDSZ01 (sample SAMN05326647, study PRJNA326480) | marine metagenome | isolation source: seawater | place: Indian Ocean: North | collected 2010 | reverse complement strand
ATTAAACATTTTCCATCAAACAAATCATATCTTTATAATTTAACACAACTTTTGAGAATTAAAGGCGATAAACAGGGGGCTTTTAAAATAATTGAAAAATTAATTACTATTGATGCGTCTAAAAGAAATAAATTTATGATGGGCAATTGTTATTATGATTTAAGAAAGTATGAACTAGCAATAAATCAATATGAAGAAATATTAGATAATGAAGAAAAAGATCCAGAAATATTATTTAATCTTGGCTTATGCTATAGAGAATTAGGTAATTTTTCCAGATCCCTTGAGATTTTTGACAAATATATAATTGATTTTCCTGAAGATGGGCATGGATATCTTGGAAAAGGAGTAATTCAAAATAAATTTAAAAAATTTGAAGACTCAAAAGAAAATTTACTAATCGCAAAAAAACTTTTACCAAAACACGAAATGGTTTCAAAAAACCTCTCATTAACCTATTATGAGCTAGGTGAAACTGAAAAAGGTCTTAAAGAACAAATCAATTATGGTGGCGCGATTTCACTAAAAAAAGATAAAGAAAATAAAGATAGATTAACAATTATTTATGGAGAAAGTATTGGAGAAATTTGAAATTAATACAAATCGTAATATCCATTTTATAGGATCCTACATATTAGAAGATGATGGTTTATGTGAAAATATTATCGAATTTTTCAATAAAAATCCGGATAAAGTGAAACCAGGCATAACAGCTAGTGGAATGGATATAGAAAAAAAGCATTCACTTGATCTTGCTGTAAAACCCAGTCAATTGGCAGAACAAGAATATGATTGCCTAACGCAGTATATGAGAAAACTGGTTGCTTGCTGGGAAATTTATAAGGATGAGTGGAGTGATGCAAGTGATAATTGGAATAATTTGAGCATTGGAACTTTTAATGTACAAAAGTATGAACCTGGTGGTCATTTTTCACAATGGCATACTGAAAGATCTGCATTGATTAATGCACATAGACAATTTGCTTGGATGACATACTTAAATGACCAAGACGATGGCGGTGAAACAGAGTTTTTATACTATGATATTAGTGTAAAACCAAAAAAGGGACTTACATTAATATGGCCCGCAGAATGGTCTCATACTCATAGAGGCAATGTTGTAAATACTGATAAATATATTGTCACTGGATGGATAGATTTCCTACCTGACAAAGCCGAATTCAGCAATAAGCTAATATAAAAATTCCTATGGAAAAGGAAAAATTACAGAAAGAATTAGTTGATAAAGCTTTAATAGAAATTGAAAAAAAGAATATTGATCGACTTAAGTTAGTTGTAGAGGACATGATGACTAATTTCAAGAATTCTGCAATAACTTACCTTTTTAAAGCAAATATTCATATCTTAGAAAAAGATTATGAGGAAACTGTTTCGTCTTTTAAAAAGTGTTTAAAGATTGCCCCAAATTATGGGGAAGCGCACAGACAATATGCTGAGTTCTTGAGAATATCAAATGATATAAAAAATTCGATAATTCATGCAAAGAAGTCTATTGAACTTAATCCTAATCATGTTGCAGCAAATGATACTCTTGGTAACTCATTAATGGCAGACAATAATGTAAAAGAAGCAATTGCTGTTTATAAAAGAGGTTTAGAAATAAACCCAAAACAAATAGAAATTTTAAATAACTTAGGTAATGCATATAGAAGGAATGGTGATCTTAAAAATTCTATATTATGCTTTAAGGAATGTATTAAGATTGATCCAGAAAAACCAATTTTTTACACTAACTTAGCTTTAACTTTATTTGAGTTAGAAAATTATATCGAGGCCCTTAAACTTGCAAGAAAGGCTAATGAACTTCAAAAGGATAATCCACATGTGTATGCTGTTTCAGGACATATCTTAACAAAACTGTATAAGTTTATTGATGCTGAAAAAAGTTATGCACATGCGATAAAATTAGATGATCGCTATAGTATGGCTTATAATGGATTAGCTAATACTCAAAAACTTCTTGGTAAATTAGATGAATGTCTAAATTCTTTATTAAAAGCCTATGAATTTAGCAATCAGCGTGAATTAGATTATTCAAATATTTTAATGGTTAAAAATTACCTTTTAAATAACAATTATAAAAATGTTCTTAAAGAAGCCAAAACATATGAAAAATTGAATTTTAACAAAAAAGAATTACAAAAAACATTTAAAAATTTACCTAAAAAAAACAGAAAACTTAAAATTGGTTTTATGTCTGGCGACTTTTATGAACATCCAGTTGGTTATTTTATCCCAAATACATTAACTAATTTAAGTAAAGACAACTTTAAACTTTACGGATATTACAACAATCAAATCAACGATAATCAAACATTAGTTGTTAAAGATAGTTTTGATATATTCAAAAACATAAATAGCTTTTCAGATGAACAAAAATTTGATCTGATCCAAGAAGATGGGATTGATATTCTTTTTGATTTATCAGGTCATACAGCAAGAAACTCCCTAACTGTTTTTAGGAAAAGAGCTGCGCCTATTCAAATTAGTTGGTTAGGTTACTGTTTTACAACTGGTTTATCGAGTATGGATTACATAATATGTGATGATTTTGTGCTTCCAAAGAAAGATGAAAAATGGTTTACAGAAAAACCAATAAGAATGTCTAATAGCTATTATTGTTTTTCTTTACCAAAAAATCGCTTAATAAAAATAGAAAAGAGACAAGAAAATATTGATAATTTTGTCTTTGGGTGTTTTTCAAATGCGCCTAAAATTACTGAAGATGTCATGAGTCTATGGTCAGAAATTCTTAAAAAAACCGAAAATTCTCTATTATTATTAAAAGCTAAAACTTTTAGTGATGAACAGGGTTTTAGAAGAATATTAGATTATTTTGAAATGAATAAAATTAGTAAAGATAGAATTATATTTGAAGGGAATTCAATTCGAGAAGATTATTTAAAATCTTATAATAAGATTGATATGATTTTAGATACATTTCCTTATCCTGGCGGAACAACAACATGTGAGGCATTATTAATGGGTGTTCCTGTTGTTAGTTTAGAGGGAAATAATTTCCTATCAAATAATGGAAAAACAATATTAAAAAATAGCTCTTTAGATGAATTTATTGCTAAATCAAAAAAAGAATATGTTGAAATTGCTAGCTCTTTCTGTAAAAAAGAAAATCAATCTAATGCAAAAATAAAGGAAGACATAAGAAAAAGATTTCTTGATTCACCATTATTAAACGGTAAATTATTTGCGAAAGAACTTGAAAAAAAACTTTTAGCAGTTTGGCAGATTTGGGAAGATGAACATAACAAATAAAGATAAGTATAATGAATTATTGCATAATGCGCATGATACTTTAAGTATAGGTTTAAAAGATAATAACGAAGATCAAATTAAAAAGGCTGAACAGCTTTATTTAGATTACCTAAAGGCTTATCCAAATCATCCTGATGCAAATCATAATTTAGGTATTATTTTTAACAGACGCAGCCAGCTTAAAGATGCATTATTTTATTACTCAAAAGCAATTGAAAATGCAGAATACCCTTTTGCACAATTTTATATATCCAGAGCAACATGTAAATTTCATTTAAAAGAGAATACAAGCGCATTAGAAGATTTAAACGAGGCTGAAAAAATTGAAAAAGACAATCCCAAGGTAATTCTCAATAAAGGTATTATTCTTCGATTACTTGGCGAAGAAGATGCAGCTTTTCCATATCTTCACAAATATTATTTAAGTAATAAACATGACCCTCAAGCAATTAATAGAGTTGCATATCATTTTTTAATTAAAGAAAATCATATGGAAGCTCAAAAGCTTCTCAGAGAAGCAATTAAAATCGACCCAAATCATTATGATAGCATTATGAATTATGCAAACTCGTGTAATAAATCTCATCTCAGAAAAGAAGCAAAACAAAATTTTGAAAAAGCCCTGTCATTAAGGCCGAATGATGCCATTGCATATTTGAATTATGGTGCCTATTTCCAAGAAGGCAACAAACCTGATAAAGCGCTTGAATGCTATATGCGTTCACTTGCAATTTCTGGTGAAAATATTCATATTCTGCATAATATTGGAACTATTTATGGGGAACTAGGCTCAGACAAAGCAGCTGATTACTATAGAAAAGCTCTTGAAATACAATCCGATTATTATTCAAGTTTTCGCGCTCTATGCTACACAAGAACAGTTGAAGAAGATGACGATCTGTTAATTAAAATGGAGGAAAATTTCTTAGATGAATCTATAAGCGCTCTAGACAGAGCTGAAATTGGCCATGGATTAGCATTTGCTTATGATAATTTACAAAATTATGAAAAAGCTAAACAGTTTATTAATATTTCAAACTCATCCCTAAGAAAAAGCTATAATTACGATAATGAAAGACAAATTAAACTCGTTGATAAATTAAAAAATATATTTACCGAAGAAACCTTTTCGAAAATATCTCAATCTGAAAAACCAGGAAAATATTCACCAATATTCATCGTAGGAATGCCAAGATCCGGAACTTCTTTAGTCGAACAAATCTTGGTGGGTCATCCTATGATCAGAGGATGTGGAGAATTGGTTTATTTTCCAGAAAATATTAAAGGTATAAGTGGGTTTCCTGAAGTCATTACCTCTTGGGATAAGAGCTATTTTACAAAATTTAATGATAAATACTGTGAAAAAGTTTCAGAACTTCTTGAAAACGATACTGAAAAAATTATAACAGATAAATTACCTTATAATTTTTGGAATATAGGTTTTATCAAAAAGGTTTTTCCAGAATCAAAGATTGTAATATGCAATAGAGATTTAAGAGATACAATTACCTCTCTATATATACTTAGACTAACTGGTGGACATCCTTTTATTTTTGATAAAAAAGAATTACTCGATTATTCAAATGCTTTTTTTGAATTGACAAAGCACTGGATAGATCTTCTTAAGGATGATTTATATGTTTTTGACTATGAGGCCTTTATTAAGAATAAAGAGAGTGAAGGAACTAAATTATTTAATTATCTTGGATTAAAATTTGATAATAAATTTTTGGAAATTGAAAAAAGTAAATCTAGTGTAAGAACAGCTAGCAATTTTCAAGTTAAAAGGAAAATTAATAATTCATCAATTAACAGATGGAAAAATTACAATTCTGAATTGGCAGAAGTTTTTGATAATTTAAAAGGATATAAATTATAATTATTTTGAAATAAAGGGCGTATAGCTCAGCGGGAGAGCGCTACGTTGACATCGTAGAGGTCGCTGGTTCAATCCCAGCTACGCCCACCATTTTTTACTACTTAATATAAAAAAAAAATTTTTTTAGCTCCGAATCCCTTATAATTATTGTGTTTTCGTAATGTTGACTTGAAATCTTAATTTCAATCACCATCTATTAAATATTGTTAGGAGGAAAAAATGTTAATTGAAAAAATTGAAGCTGCATCATTTACAAATAATCTGTTAAGGGTTCAAACATCAAGAGTTGGTGCTGATGGTAAAATGCTTGCAAATGATACTATAGAGATCCCAGGTAACTTAGTTGGTGAAGTTATAAACGGACTTGTTAGTGTTTCTCAGGATATATCAAGTAAAATAGGTACCACTGATGAAACAACTAAAGAAAGCCCAAAAAAGTCATCAAAAAGTTCGAAGAAAAATAAAAAAACAAACTAAAATTAGATCATTATTTTCTGTATAGAAATTATTATGTTTTTAAAAAATAAAATATTATTTTTTTCATTAGTGTTTATCAGTCTATCCACTAATATGTTTTCTCAAGAGGCATCGACTAAAAGTTATAACCAGAATGATGTGAAGGAGAAATTAATTTCTTTTTCCAACCTTGAGGATTTAACAGCAACATTTGACGAAGAAAGCTATATTAATACAATCCGTGAAAGCGTTATAAATCAACCAGAATATAGATCTTCGATAGCACTGAGTGAGGAAAAAAGACTATTACTTGCAAACGCCAGAAGAGAATTCTTTCCGACCTTAAGCAGTAGAATAATTAACGATGAAATTATTGATAAGAGTATTGCACCTACTGATTCAATAAGAAAAAGGCAAGATGATAGCTTTGATGCTGTAGTAGAATTTAATCAAAATTTATATACTGGCGGCAAAATACTTGGTGGTATTAATTTTGCTAGATATGATGACCAAAGTTTCAAAGTTCAACAAAAACAAACAACTTCAGAGCTTTTCCTTGAAGCAAATACAATATATTTAACAGCTTATATTTCGAATTTTCTATACAGTTACGCCTTTAATATTTTAAATGATTTACGACCATATAAACAAAGAATTAAAGATAGAGTTAGCGCTGGTGTTAATGACCCAGTAGACTTAGCTGTATTCAGTGTAAATATGAATAAATTAGAATCTCTAATTTATAATCTTGAGGCAAGAGCAAGTCGTGATTTAGCTAATTATGAATACTTTTTCTCTACAAAATCAAAACCAATTGGATTACCGCTTTTTACAATTTATAAAAATATTGCTTTAAGTAACTCAAAAGCCTTCACTACAGAAATTAAGAAACTTGAATATCAAAAAAGCCTTGAAGAAGTAAAAATAGTAAGAAGTGACTATATGCCAAAGCTTGGTTTTTCATTAAGGTATACTGAATATGATATAGATAAGAATAATATTGAAGATAATGATATACGAGGTGGTTTATTTTTTAGCTTACCCATTTTTGATTTTGGTAGAGGAAGAACTAAAGTCAATGCAGCAAAAGCTAAGTCCAGATCTTATTTAATGGATATTGATGTAGATAAAAAAAATAACGCTTCAATTGAAAAGGAAATACAAGCTAAGTTTTTTGCTGCAATAAATGCAAGAAATCAATTGCTTCAAGCTTTCAATGACACTAAAAATCAGAGAAAAATAATTGAAAATAGAATTAATGTTAGTGGTTTTGCTGCAACAACTCTTGTAAATACTGCAGAAAAAGAGATTCAACAATTACAAACTCTACTTACATCTGAGTATGATATATTATTGAGCTACCTTGAATTGGCTCATCAAAGGCAAATGTTGATGAACCTTTTTTATACGGACTAAATAATGGCAAAAGAAAATGAAAATAAAATTCCTTTAAAGGATCATTGGTTTTTAGGAACTTTCATTAAAAATAGAGCTGTATACATACAAGTTTTTATTGCTTCAATATTTATTAATATTTTTGGATTTGTCAGCGCTTTCTATATTATGACAGTTTATGATCGTGTATTACCAAATTATGCAATGGGTTCATTATTAGCTTTAACAATTGGAATGGCAGTAGTAATAATTTTTGATTTTATTTTAAAAATGCTTAGAGCTTATTTTTCAGATGTAGCGGGAAATGATCTAGATAAATCAATTAGTGAGAAATTAATAAATAAACTGTTAAGTCATGATGATAAAGTCATCGAATCTCCTAGTAAGGTTGTAAGTAATATTAGAGAATTTGACTCCGTTAAAGACTTTTTCACCTCTGCTAGTTTACTTGCATTAGTAGATCTTCCTTTCATGTTTTTATTTATCGGAGTTATAGCTTCAATTGGAGGCTACATTGCGATTGTACCTATATTAATTGTACCTCTTGTTTTAGGTGTTGCAGGAATAGTTCAACCCTTTTTAAAAAGATTTTCAGCAAAAGACATGCAAATGAGACAGGGGAAAGTTAGTGTTTTAACTGAATTAACTCATAACCTTGAAAGCGTAAGAACTGTAGCTGGTGGTAATTTTTTAAAAAATAGATGGATGAGTTCAGTTGAAGATCAAGGTAAATCATCCCTTTTGGCCCGTATGACAACAAATGTTGCAACAACATTTGGTCAAACAGGCTTACAAGTTAGCCAAGTTGGAATAATTGTTTACGGTGTAATACTAATTTCTTCTCAATCTATGTCAACAGGTGCATTGATTGCGTGTGTAATATTATCAGGAAGAACATTATCACCTCTAGTTCAAGCATCTCAATTATTAACACGATTAAATATGGCTATTACAGCATATAAAAATGTGGATATATTGATGAAGGAAGAATCAAGAGATGAAAAAACAATAAGTAAACTTGCAATTGATATTGATAAAGCGCCTGTTGAAATTAAAAACCTGAATCTTAATCTTGGTGATAGTAAAATCTTAGAAGATATTAATATGTCAATCGAGGATGGAGAAAAAGTTGGTATTGTAGGGGCTCTTGGTTCAGGTAAATCATCATTAATAAAAAGCATAATTGGTTATCATCTTCCTGAGATAGGTGCCATCAAAATTGGTAATTTTGACATTAACAACATTCCTTCAGATATCCTAAGAACCAAAATTGGTTATTGTCCGCAAAATATTCAACTTTTTTCAGGTTCAATATATGAAAATATTACTGCTGGTTTTGAAGATGTTACAGAAACTGATGTATTAGAAGCGGCTACTATGGCTGGAGCAGCAAAATTTATTGGTGATTTAAATGGAGGATTTAATTATTTTCTAAAAGAAAATGGCATGAATCTATCGGGAGGACAAAGGCAGACTATATCACTCGCTCGTGCTTTTCTCAGAAAACCAAAACTTTTAGTTTTAGATGAACCAACTAGTGCTATGGACTCTGATACTGAAAACAATATTATGAACCAAATATTTAATTTACCTTACAAGCCAACAATAATAATGATAACACATAAAATACAACATCTAATGAATATGGATAAAATCGCTATTATCCTTCAGGGAAAAATTGCTAGATTTGGCCCTAAAGATGAAGTAATAAAACAACAAGAAAACAATGCTTAAGAATATAAAAAACTTTTTTAGATCTAATAATTTTAATGTTAATTTTACTGAGGTTTTAAATTTCTTAGGAGAATTTAAAATCGATAAACTAAAGAAATCAATAATATTGTTTTGGTCGATCTGTATTTTTACAATTATAATTGTTATTTGGGCTGCTGTAGCAGAGGTTGATCAAGTTGTAAGAGCAAATGGTGAAGTTAACCCTGAGTCAGAAGTTCATTTGATACAAAACTCCATTGCAGGTCCTATTGAATTAATATCTGTCAAACTAGGAGATCGCGTAAAAGAGGGTGATACAATGTTTCATATTGCCAAATCTCAAAATGATTTGATTTATCAAACAACATTAAGTGAGGTAGATACCAGAAAGAAAAAAGTTAAATTAATGCAAGATTTAGTTGATTCAGGATCAGAAGCTGAAATGGTTCTTTTAAATGAGAAACTTCAACTAATTGACTCTGAAAGAAGGTTGAGCACTGCATTAATAAATAAAGACTTTTCTGAAATTAGATCACCTGTAGATGGCACAGTTAGTCTTGTAGAGGCTAAAAATGTAGGCCAATTTTTTAAATCTGGAGAAACTTTAGCTGAAATAGTGCCAGATAATCCAAATTTAAGATTAAAAGCATATATACCTACGAAAGATATATCAAATGTTGAAAGTGGGATGAGCGCACAAATAGCATTCACATCTTATGATATGGCAATCTACGGGCAATTTGAGGGTTATGTAAGAACTGTTTCTGAAGCTACAGTTAATATTGGTCAAGATGCAACGCCTTTTTATGAAGCAATAATTGAAGTTGTAGACGAAAAGCTAAACACAAATACCGATATCAATATAAAGTCAGGAATGCAGGCTAGTGTATCTATTATTGGAGATAAAAGAACAATACTAAGCTATGTATTTAATCCAATTACAAAACTTTCCAAAACAGCTTTACGTGAATAATTAATTTTTAATTTTTTTAATCAAATTTGCAGCCTCTAATAGAGAGTCATGGGTTCCAGCATCGAGCCAATATGAATCCTGTTCTAAGAATTCTACAAATAATTTATCATCTTCTAAATACATTGAATTTATATCTGTTATTTCAATTTCACCTCTTTCAGATGGCTCTAATTTTTTAGCTTTTGATGTCACAGTTTCATCATAAATATATAAGCCAGTAACAGCCCAGCTACTTTTTGGTTTTAAAGGTTTTTCTTCAATTGAAATAATCTTATTATCATCAAACTCTACAACACCATATCTTTCAGGATCT
>MDSZ01253658.1_pt1 | contig 10024 bp, 12 predicted proteins | sample 811201 | NCBI WGS metagenome assembly MDSZ01 (sample SAMN05326647, study PRJNA326480) | marine metagenome | isolation source: seawater | place: Indian Ocean: North | collected 2010 | reverse complement strand
TGTTCAAAGAATTGAAAACTCTGGAGCTAGTGTTGCTCGCAACACGGCTATCGAGATGTGCTGGGATTGGGCGGATATAATTGGTATTCTAGATGCGGATGACTCATACAAACCAACAAAAGTTGAAAAACTAGTCAATAAACTAATTGAGCATCCAGAAGTTGGGGTTGCTTATGGGGATTATGACATTCATCGGATATATGCAGACAAGAATTACGTAAAGTATGAAAGCAAGCCATCCTACTGTAGGAGAAAAATGTTGCAATCCTGCATGGTTCATAGTAATGCCCTGATCAAAAAACAATTCCTAGAAAAAGTAATTTTGCCAAATGGTGAAATATTTGACAGTAGACTGCATGGCCCAGCAAGCAAAGGATTTATAGGATGCACTGAAGATTTTGACCTATGGATAAGATTGTCAAAACATTGTATAATCTGTCATGTTCCTGAGTCTCTTTCGATTGTAAACGAATCTGGACAAAATCAGTCTATGAAGATGACTCCAGAAATTTTCCATCAACATGCACAAATATTAGGCAATAGATAGTGGCTAGATTTACTAGAGAAATAACATCTTCTATAAAAACAGACAATAATAAAAGCGATATGGCTATTATTATTCTTTCTGCTGGTATAGGTAGTAGAATAAAATCTAACGAGCCTAGAAGTTTGATAAAAATAGGAAAAAAAACTTTAGTAGAGCATCAGTTAGATGTATTAAACAGCAGTGTGAAAAGCGATGAGGTTATCGGTGTATTTGGCTATAGTATTGAAAAGATTGTAAAAAAGATACATGGAAAATTAAGAATAGTTGAAAATCAGATATATGATAAAACAAATAACTCAGAAAGCCTCAGATTAGCTGTAAACAATACGGACAAAAAAAATATATTGTTCTTTCATGGAGATTTGTATTTTAATGATAAAACTTTCTTAGATCTTAACTACAAGAAATCTTTTTTGCTAGTTGACAGAAAGGGTATGATAAAGTCAAAAGAAATAGGCGTAACAATTCAAAATAACAAAGCTACCATATTGGCATATGGGCTACCAACAAAATGGTGTCAAATAGCATTTATCACAGGGAAAGAATTAAGAATACTGAAGAATATATTGTCTAAACTTAATGGAAGTCAGAAAAAGCTTTTATCTTTTGAAATAATAAATAATATGATTTCTATGGGCGCTAATTTTGAATGTTATGAGCCAAAAGAAATGTCAGTAATAGAAATAGATTGTATAAAGGATTTAAAGAATGAAGATTTTAATTTGTAGCGATGGTCGTCACGCTCATTATTTTCAAAGAATGGCTTGGGCAAATGCCTTTGTAGCTACTGGAAATCAAGTCATGTTATGGGACTGCAACACTGTTCCAGCCTTTGATATTTTTGATCAGTTTGAACCCGATATTTTTTTGGGACAGAGCTACAATCTAAGCGAAGCATTGATAAAATGCATCTATGAAAGACCACATTTAAAAGTTGGCCTGCGTGCTGGCGACTGGGGCGATCAAGAAAAAGAAGTAGATAAATCAAGATACAATATTCTATTCTGCTCTAAGAAAGAAAAAGAGCTACTTAAAAAACTTAAAGATGAAACAGGAAAGCCAGACTTTGTACATATTCATTATAGCGATGCCGATGTTAAAAGAACTCATAATCACTTTGAAACAATTGGAATCAAGCCGATTTCGTTAATGATGTGCGCAGATACAGCGATGTATAGCGGTGCTAAATTTGATGAGAAATTAAAATGTGATATTGGATTCGTAGGTGGCTATTGGCCGTACAAGGGGCAAGTTATTGATCAATATCTTACACCCCTTTTGCATCCGCTTGATCGCTACAACGTAAAAATATTTGGAAATCAACCTTGGGGAGTAAATCAATATTGCGGCCTGATAGACGACCAAGATGTAAAAAACCTGTTTGTTTCCGCGAAGATATGTCCTAATCTTAGCGAACCTCATGCGCAAGCATATGGGATAGATGTAAATGAAAGAATATTTAAGATTCTGTATGCGGGCGGCTTCTGTATTAGTGATAATGTAGAAGCATACAAGATGTTTGGCGACGGTATTGTAATTGCAGATTCTCCAGAAGATTTCAGAGAAAAAGTTGATTATTATATAAATACTGACGAAGGTAGGATGCGCATACCTGAAATTACATATAAAGGACAAAAGCTTGTTGCAGAAAACCACACGGGTTTTCACAGGATTGCCACCATTATGGAAGGTCTTGGTTATAATGATCTGTCTTCTAATATTTTGAAAGCCTATAAGGATACACTAAATGAGCAAAAGTAAAGTTATAATTACTGGAGGAAACGGATTTCTTGGCAAAGCTGTTAATAAGGTATTAAAAGATAATCCAGACTATGATGTTATTTCTTTGAATGGTAAAAGGGAATATGATTTAACAAATCAGAAACAAGTTGAATATTTATATAAGCAATATGAGCCAGACTCGGTTATACATTTAGCCGCTAGAGTTGGCGGCATTGGTGCTAACAAAGAAAACCCCGGCTTGTTTATGTATGAAAATCTAGCTATGGGTATGAATTTAGTGGAAACAGCTAGAAAATATGGTAAACTTAAAAAATTTGTTATGGTCGGCACTGTTTGCGCATATCCTAAGTTTACACCGGTGCCGTTTAAAGAAGATGATATTTGGAACGGATATCCCGAAGAAACAAATGCTCCTTATGGAGTTGCTAAAAAGGCTTTGATGGAAATGTTGATTGCATACAAATCTCAATATGGTCTCAACTGCACCAATCTTATTCCGGTAAATATGTATGGTCCTCATGATAACTTTCATCCATCAATAAGTCACGTAATACCGGCACTAATTTTAAAGATAGATAAAGCAATCACGGTAGGAAAAAATAAAGTAGATATATGGGGTACTGGGAAGGCTAGTAGAGAATTTCTTTATGTAGATGATTGTGCTAACGCTATTAAAAAAGCTTTAGAAATAGACACTACGCCACATCCAATTAATATTGGAACTGGATCTGAAGTTACTATAAAAGAGCTTACTGAAACTTTAGCTTCCATAATGGGTTATAAGGAAAGTTTTGTCTGGAATTCAGATAAACCGGACGGTCAGCCTAGAAGATGTCTAAATACAGATAGAGCCTACAAAGTTTTAGGTTTTGAAGCCAAGAAAAAATTATATGACGGACTAAGAGATACTGTAAGCTGGTACTATAGATTTAAACAGGAGAAATCTTTTGCAAATTACTTCGATTATATTTAGTAAGAACAGGCCCATTCAACTAGATTTATGTTTAAAAAGCATAAGTAAAAACTTTAAGGATTGTACAAAAAGTATAGTTATCCATAACAACTCTGAAGCTTTTTTAGAATCACAAAAAACACTAGAAAAAGAGCATCCAGATGTAGAATTTTGGCGTCAGTCAGACTCTTTATTTAAAGATGTCTTCCATGCTGTATCGGGTTCAGAAAACGAATTAATTTGTTTTTTTACAGATGATGATATATTTTACAAAGAGTTCAAATGTGATGATTACAGCTTTATGAATGATGATTATCTGAGTTGCTTCTCTTTGCGGATGGGTATGAACATAACAGAAAGATCGCATCAGGGAGAAACTGGTCAAGACATTTGCCAAAAAGGATGGAGAACAGAAAATGGAATGATAGCTTGGCCTAAAACTTTTCACGGATACGGATCTTACTGGTCTTATGACTTATCTGTAGATGGTCACATATATAGAAAAGAATTTGTTTTACGTATGATGGACGAGCTTTGCTTCTTGCAGTCCAGATATGAATGGCCGAACACTCCTAACGTGTTAGAAGAAGCGATGCAAAGATTTTGGGCCATTGGTCCTAATTTTATAATGGGTCCAGAGCATAGTGTGGTGGTAAATAGCCCCAACAATAAAGTTCAAGATACGCATGAATCAAATGTAGCTGGAGAAAAGTATGACTATAATTCTGATACACTACTTGAAAAGTATAACGAAGGATCTAGAATTAATTTAGATAGTCTTGATTTTTCTAATATTAAGTGTCCACACACAGAAATAGATATACTAAAAGGAATACAATGATATTTGATTTAAAGTCTATACAAAATCATACCGGTATCAGTATTACAGGGGCGATTCACGTTGGAGCTTTTTTAGGTGAAGAGCTATCGCAGTATAGGGCGCTAGGGTTGACAAACACCATATTGTTTGAACCTCAAAAAAAATTGTTTGACATTGTAAATTTTAAATGCATAGTAAAAGAAAAAGCTTTTAATGTAGCACTCGGGTCAAAAGAGCAAGTGGTAAAAATGTTTATCTCCGACAGAGAAGGCGGCGTGTCTAATGGAGCAGGAGCCTCTAGCTCTATCTTGGAACCTAAAAAACATCTCACAGAACATCCAGAAGTTACATTTCCTTCTAAAGAGTCTATTACTGTAAAAAGGTTTGATAAATTTATACAGGAAAACGGAGTAGATATCAGTAATCACAATTTCCTAAATATAGATGTTCAGGGCTATGAATTAGAAGTTTTAAAAGGTATGGGTGAAGAGCTTGAAAAAATACAGCTTATCATAGCAGAAGTAAACAGGGATGAGATGTATGAAGGCTGCCCCATGATAGAAGATATAGATGATTATGTAAAAGACTTTGGCTTTAAAAGAGTTGCAGTCGAGTGGCAGTCCGCAAGCTGGGGAGACGCAATATATGCAAAAAATTAGTATTGTTACAGGCACGTTGAATAGAAAAGATTATTTGCATGATCTAATTCATAATACCATTGTAGCGAATGCAAATATAGAGCTTGTTCTTGTGGATGGAGGAAGCACGGATGGCACGCTTGAATACTTAGATTCAATAACTCATCCTAGACTAAAGCTGGTTAAACATGGCGCAAGAAGTTCATATCCTCACTATATGAATCTTGGTATTCAAAACGCATCGAATGAGTACATTTGTCAATGGAATGATGATGTCTTACTTTGTAATGACTGGGATGATGTATTAAATTCTATAGACGAAGATCATGATGCTTATCTGTTTAATTGGAAAACTGGCAAAAAAGAAGATATGTCAAATGCAAATTGGCTACACTGCGCTGAAATGAGAGACAACGGGTGGATTATAATAAATAACGCAGATTATCCCCAAAGACCCGGAGAAGGGTATAAAGAGATAGTTATGAATTATGGCATCTATAAGAAAGATGTGTTTAGAAAATTTGGACTTTACAATGCAAACTATCAATATTATTGTGCGGACGGAGAAATGGCGATGAGGGCTTACTATTCAGGATGTAAGTTTAAGTCTTTGAAAGATATAAAAGTTTGTGTGTTACCAGCAGAAAAAAGGGCGATTATGTTAAATGAAGATATTGTAAGATATGCTTCTGATTGCGCTAATTATCTAAATGGAAATATTTCTGGAGACTTTGATCTACTATGAAATTAATATCGTTTACGCTTTACGGTAAAGATCCAAAGTATGTTACAGGAATGTTTAAAAATGTCGCCTTACAAAAACAATTTTATCCTGACTGGAATATTATTATCTATCATGATAATAGTGTAGATCAAGACACTCTAGATAAGTTATCAGAGCATTGTATTTTAAAAAATGTAGAAGGATATGGGATTAGTGCTGCATCTTGGAGATTTTTGGCTCATGATGAAGACTGTGAAAGATTTATAGTTAGGGACTCAGACTCTAGAATAAGCCAAAGAGAAGCCACAGCAGTAGCCGAGTGGGAAGAAAGTAATAAGACTCTTCATATTATGAGAGATCATCCGCACCACGGACATGCCATATTAGGAGGTATGTGGGGCATGAAAAAAGATGCAAATCTTAAAAGCATGAAAAATCTTATATTGTCTTATCAAAATACAGAATATCATGCTACTGACAGAAATGTTTGGATAATGAAAGATATGCATTTTTTAAGAGATGTCATATACCCTAATTACGCCCCAGACAACTCTATGATTCACAATGCAAAAGATTTTATGCACAAAGTTCCTTGGAAATGTGAGGATTCGGCAGTAGATTTTTCAACGTCTAGAAACGGCGACAAGAACTTCGTAGGAGAGATATTTGTTTTTGATGAACAGGGACACGAAAAGAGAGAGTATCAATACAAGGAACTATAATGAAAATAGATAGGGTTGTTTTTTGTTTAAACTCTTCTCCTACATACTCTGGTATGTGGGATATAGTTTCTGAAGTTTACACAAAACACACAAACATAAAGCCTACATTAGTATTTTCTGGCACTGAAAAAGAATTATTAGATGAGGTCAAAAAGGACTTTGGTGAAGTTTTTTTGTTGCCAAAGTATCAATCTGTAGTATCTAATCCCAGTCTAGATTGGTCTGTAACTTGGACGGCTTTTTGGGCTATGGCAAATTTATTTAGCGATGAAGTTTGTTCTTTTTCTGGTATTGACGAAATACCAATATCTGACAAGCTCTGGAAAAAAATAGAAGAAGTTCCAGACGACAGATATGTAGTAGGTCTCGGTGCAAATCCTTATGGAAATCTAAAACACATAGCATCGGGACATAATTGTGCAAAAGGTCACACTTTTAAAAGTATTTTAGAGATTGAGGACTCTTTAGAGCAAGAGCTTCACAGGATATGGAATATTAGAAATGACTTAAAGCACTACATAAGTGCATGGAATGCAGAGCAAATGAGTTGGTGGGGACTAGATGAAGCGTACATAAGTAGTAAATTATATGGTCATGATAAAGTTGTTTTTATGAATGATCAATGGGTAGACGAACAGCTACAGAAAAGAAAAATATGTAGAGGGTCTAACTGCAATTACGACAAACAAAAGCTAAAAGAAAGATATTACTGGACTGCGCATATGGTCAGACCTTTGTCTGATCCTAATAATCTAAAAAAGATTTTACAACTAGTAGAAGATTTAGAATGTTAATAAAAAATATATTAATTACAGCGGCGGGGTGTCCGGGGTTTTACTCTACTAAAAAATCAATAGAAGATATAAGCTTTTTGCCTAGCGATTTAAAAATTCATGGATGCGATATGAATGCTAATAGTATAGGACTAAAGCTGTGCGATAGCAGTTTTGTTTCTCCTAAAGCCGACTGCCCCACGTACACCCACAAAATATTTCAATACTGTAACGAGAATGATATAGATCTAATTATACCATTTTCAGATGAAGAGTTGTTCAAGCTTGCAAAATGCAAAAATTTATTTTCTAAAATAGGCTGTAAAATATTAGTCTCGGAACCCGCTGTAATAAAAACAATTTTAAATAAAGACATACTATTTGAACAAGTAAAAAATATATTTCCTAGATACGTTCCTGATTATGTTATCTGCAATGACATTGAAGCATTTAAAAAAGGATATGATAATCTAAGGCAAAAAAATGATATGATCTGTGTAAAACCAGCGGTCTCTCATGGAAGTCGTGGTTTTAGAGTAATTTCAGACATAACAAAGAATCAATTTTTTAATGATAAGTCAAGCTCTAACTATATATCATACGACTCCTTAGTAAATTTGCTTTCTAGTGAGGGTTCAAGTTTTCCAGATTTGATGATTATGGAATATATGAGCGGCGAAGAATATAGTGTAGACTGCATGAGAAACGGAGAGTTTGTTGCTGTTCCAAGAACTAGAGATGATATTCAGGGAGGGATTTGTGTTGCCGGTGAAACCGTAGAGAACTTTGAACTCATGCTAATCTCTGAGGCAATATACGATCTTCTAAAGATAAAATACCATGCTAATTTTCAATACAGATATGACAAGGACGGAACGCCTAAGCTTTTAGAAATTAACCCAAGATTTTCTGGTACTATGGAACATTGTCGCGGATCAGGAGTAAATTTTGTAGAAAATTCAATCAGATCTTGTGCAGGAGTTCCCAATAAAAGCAATCATATAAGATGGGGAACGTCTATGCGGCGAGTCTGGAAAGAAATTTTTTGTTACGAAAACAAAACGTTTGAATTGTGAGAAACTTTGATGAGTAATTTTACTATTGAACATTACAAACAAACAATATCCAAGTATAAACATGCAGGATGGAGCTTTGATGATTTAGAAAACAAGTCTGAAAATAAGTCTATAATCATGACACACGATGTAGATCATGATATATTGAATTGTAACAACTTAGTCGAAGCAGAATCTGAATGCCAAATAACAGCTACATATTTTTTACGGCTCCATGCTCAATCTTACAATATGCTTTCCAGAAGGTCTATAAGCGTAGCCAAAAGAATTTTAGATAGTGGGTGTAATTTAGGTCTTCACTACGAACCTAAATTTTGTAGCGATGGACAGAGCTATGAAGACCATATTGAAAACGAGATACAGATATTATCAAACATACTAAATAAAAAGATACGTCATTTTAACATACATGAACCGGCAAGAACAAATATAAATTTAAAAAACTTCGCTAAAGACAAAAATAGATGTTACAATTCACAGTTTTTTAACGGTTATAAATATTTGTCTGACAGTAGCTGTAGGTGGAGAGAAGGATGTTTTTCAGAACATTTAGGTAAGTGGAACAAGATGTTAGTGCTAACCCATCCCCTTTGGTGGTATAACAAATGCCCTTCGGAGAACTATTGATGAAATTTCATGATGCAAAAAAGGCAACACCAAATGGAAAAGTTGCTTTAGTAGATATTGATGAAACCATATGTTTTTATTCTGGCGAACGTAGATATGATCTTTCTGAACCCAATTTTAAAAATATAGAAAAAATAAACAGACTTTACGACGCGGGATGGAAAATTACTTATTGGACCGCTAGAGGCGCTGTTTCTGGTAAAGATTATACAGATTATACTAAAGACCAACTTGACTCATGGGGATGTAGATATCATAATCTTGTAACCGGTACGAGTATTAATCCTAAACCAGCATTTGATTTAATAATTGATGATAAAGCAAAGAGGATAGAAGAGATATGACAAAGTGTTTATTGGTCGGATATGGTAACATGGGAAGCGTACACGCTAAATATTTGACTAAAAATAATATAGATTGGTGTTGGTACGATCCTTGTAGTAATGGACCGCCCTCTAAAGAAGTAAAGCAATTAGAATATTTAAATGAATTTGATTTTGTGTTTATAACTTCTCCAGAACACACACATTACCAAAACTATAAAACCATAAGAGACAGTGGATATGAAGGTTCTATTTTTGTAGAAAAGCCAGTAGCATTAGAGCTTCATCAAGTAGAAGAAATGCTGTCCGATAAAAAACTTATGGTTGGCATGGTTGAAAGATTCAATCCAGCAGTCCAAACGCTAAAAAGCGTTGTAGAAAAAAATAAGATAGTCAATATAGATTTTAGTAGATGCTGTGTCTCTTTTGATTCTTCCGATGTGACTATACTTGAGGACATTGGCATACACGATATAGATATATTGTTTTTTTTGCTAGACTTAGATAGTGTAAACGAATATGATATCTCTACGTTTAATAAAACTACCATTTTCACTTCCTACAAACCGCTTTGCAGAATGATATGGAGTAAAGATACTTTTTTTAAGGAAAGAAAAATAACCATTAGACAAACGGACTGCACTTATGAAGCAGATTTACAAGAGCAGTCTGTAGTAAAGCATTCAGAAATAAATGGTCATCATGTGTCGCAATCTTTATTTGTTGAAAAATCTTCATCTGTAGAAAACGAACAAAGAGCCTTTTTTTCAGGGTTTAAAACAGACTGTAAAAAATCGCATCAGCTATTGTTAAAACTAATAAAAGAAAGCGAATAGTAATATGAAGATAGGAGTATTTGCTTACAATTTTAAACACTGGAAAACTCAGGCCGGTATACAGAACCTTTGCGTGGCTGGATACAAACCAGAAGTTGTTATGGCTGCCGATCCAGTAAAATTAGACTTTTATCAATCAAAAATTAGAGTATCTCCGAAAGATCTTTTTTTATGGCACCCGAAGGATCTTTGTGAATTTCACTCTATTGACTATAGGGTGGTCAAGCACAACTCAAGTGAAAC
>MDSZ01181049.1_pt1 | contig 10024 bp, 3 predicted proteins | sample 811201 | NCBI WGS metagenome assembly MDSZ01 (sample SAMN05326647, study PRJNA326480) | marine metagenome | isolation source: seawater | place: Indian Ocean: North | collected 2010 | reverse complement strand
TCCAAAACCTAAAAAGCCGACATATATAGAGGTTGTAGCAGTTTGGGTTGACGAGTTTATGAAGGCTATTGGCGATGAAAACGCAATGGATGACCTCATCAAGCAAATATCGAAAATGGATGGCGCGGGTGCGGTGTTGCTCAACGCTGTAATTATGATAGTTGGGTGTCCAAATAAGCACTTTTTAAAAGAGGCTTGGGGTGAACTCAAGGCAATGTTTAATTTCGGACATCTTTTAAAAGGATGTGCCCTTGGGCAACCAAGAATCATGTGGCCACCAAAAATCCCCAAATTACAGTTACCAAACATCAAAGACCTCCTTAGAGCGTTGCTGAATATTTTAATACAGAAGTTAATTGATTTAATTGCAATGCTGTTGTTGGCAATCATGTTAAAGATATTACTAGCTTTAAGCTGTGCTTCGTTCAAAGCTTTGATGGATTTTATTAAAAATGGCTTTGAGCTTGGTGATGAAGGTTTACAAGAGGCACTAAACGATCTGTGTGATGAAAATGACATCGACAAAGACAGTGATGATAAAATAGATAACATGCTAGGGATAATGGACAAAGCAGGGCTCTCAGGTGCTCCAGATGACATTATGGCATTGGCAAAAGATATTTCCGGCGGTGTTCCAGTTAATGCCTTCAAGAATGCCTTTATTCAACCAATGAAGCTTCAAGACCCGGATCTAATGGCCCAGATTGCCGACATTGTTTCTACAAGACACCCAGAACATGCCGAGGTGTTAGGTACCCCGATGAAAGCAGCCGCTTTCTTTTCTGGCATAGGGGCTCTTTTAAGCCCTGCTCAAAGAGAAGTGATCGAATCCACCATTGATGAAGAGGCTGCTCCTGAGCCCATGGATCCATCAATTTGTTTAACTGCACAAGAAAAAATAGATTGGGACGCCGGACGAAGAGCTTATATTGATAATTTATGCGGTAACCTTCCATTAGATGGATTCCGTCCGGGTGAAGAACCAGAACCTTTGGATGACGGATTGTGGCCATATCCTGATGACAAATCAGAACCTACTTTGGGGGATGACTGGTTGGACAAACTAAACGATAGAGAAAAATCTAACTTGGATGACTTCTTGGATATGTTCTTGAATGGTCCGGGTGCAGCAATTGCAGATGCTCTTGACGAAGCTATGAAGCCCGGTATTATAAACTGTGCCTTTGATCCTGAAACTGGTGAACCTATTGAACCCGGGGAAGAAGGAGCAGCAGATAACAAAAGCGTTATTCCAGCAATGCCACCGGAGATATCCGATGCGATGGATGACGCTAAAGCTGCGATGCTTTATGCTGCTGAGAACAGATTTATGGAAGACCTACAGGGCGGTTACCATTCTTTCTTTAATCATTTGTTTGCTGATTCATACAATGCTCCGTTTTACCAAGGATCTAGAAGAAGACCTTCGCACGATACTATTGTTGGGCACCCGTTTATAGCACCAAATGCCGCAGACACAGAAGAAGAATGGCAGGATAAATGGGACACTGTAAAAGACAGACCTGTTTTTCCAAAATTCTTTATGAAAGCTTTGGCACCTAGGAACGAAGATGGCGATGTCGATACTGATAATCCATTTCCCACGAACGTGTATCCAAAGACTGTTGGCTTGTGGATGAGAGATAGCCTTTTTGAAGAGATGGAGGAGATTGATTTCTCTTCTGCTTTCGGAATTGATAATGGTGCTCAATCATTTGATTTTACTCGCCCCTACACAAGAAGAAGATGGGGTATGGATAAACACCCTGTAACCTATAGTGTCTCATCTCCAGCCGAACCAACTCCAAGTCTTGTAATGAAATTTAGAGACAATAACAATGGTAAAGGCGGTGGCTGGAATTATGGTTTTAACTTGAAACTAGTAAACCATATGACAGATGAAAATGGTAACCAAATGTTGGTGCCGGGATATAGAGTTATATTGGAAGAATTAGAAACAATCAACACGCCAAACGCCCTTTCATTTAAAGCTAGGTATGGTCCTGTGATAGCACCTCCTTCAGAAATAAGAGTCATTAGAGATGATTTGTTCAACGTACAAGTACAAGTAAGTGCTGGTAATGGTGACCCATTGTTAAACAAGTACATGTCCAAGATCAACACAAGCGAATTGAAGCAATATACAAATGGCGCTATTGTCTTTAAGGATTACGTAAAAACAATCTATAAAGCCTTTGGCGTGGAAAATAACATCAGCGACAAGCTTTTGGCTAAAAATGTTTACGAGAGTCTTAATAATTATGTATACTCTAGCGTTGTCAATAGTTTACTAGAAGATCCAAATGGCTCTAATCTTAACCTGCCCGGTTATACGGTGACTGCGGTTGATTCTAGCGGCGCAGAAACAGAACAACAGGTTCCGGCACAAGAGCTTTCCAACGTCCCTGAAGCTTTTATGTTTGGGTACGTGGACAACAAACTAACAAAAGAAGACTTAACATATGTTGACACAAGTGCATCCGGCTACAGCCCGAATGATCCCGATACGTGGAAATATGAGCACAAAAACAGAGACAAGGTTCTTGGAGGTTCAGCTACTGGTCACCCAAGAGTAGAGTTCTTAGACCCAGAAGTCCATGAAATGGGCAAATATACTAGGCCAAAGATCTACATTAAACCTCCTCAATATACGGGATGGTTAGCTCTGAATCAACTGTTCATCCCAGAGATCGATAACCATGATCCAAAAAGGGAGACCTTCTTGTTTGTTGAAGATCTAATTGAAAAAGAAAAGAAACTAAGAGATGAGATCCCAATGGACCCAAGGCTCGACGATCCTTGTAATTGTGTACAGGAAGGTCCGTATGACGTATTTAGTGATCCTTCTGGGCATGCTGGTGTACATACTGCTGTCATAGCAATGATTAGAGTTTTCGCTTTCGAACACATGATGAAATCAATGGCTACATATCAAATGTTGAAGCCCGATTATGAAAACAATTATGACGAGTCAGTGTTAGCTGCAATCGTAGAAGACATGGAAGAAGAGCTTAAAGATCTTCCTCGTCGTGAGTCCAAAAAGGGGTATTTTAAAGGGCACAACTTCTGGCTGCTGTTCTTGGAGCAATCTGTTCAGACTATAGAAAGGATGCTTATTATTGGCGACATCAAGGCGACACCTGAGATAACAAGGTCTCTAAAAGTAATCAAAGACGTCAGGGAACAATTCCCTGCCCTAGATATGAAGTTTAGGAGAATCCTAAAGCATGTTCGAACTGTCCATTGGGATGGCGATGGTCGCATTAGCCAAATAGACTTTGCATATTCTAGAAAAATAAAAGGTGAAAAGGTTTATTACCCCTTGAATTATGATTTAGATTTAACAGATCGAGATATTTTAATTAATTTTCTTGATTCTGTCATGTTCTATTCTCTCGGTAGAAACTTTAGATCTATCCTCAGGGGTACAAGTAGGAATTTTGCCTATAGAATGAGAAAGAGGCAAAGAAGAATGTTCAAGATGGCCTCCAAATTGTATGCTATCAATTCTACAAAAAATGAAGCCAAGAGTCTATTGAAATATATTGTAGGAGCACAGCTAAAGTATTATGGCAAAAAGTTGGAAAAAATATCAACAGACACAGAGCGAGCAGGGCCTCGACCTCAGCCTCATATTACAAATCTAAAAAGATACTTCTTTGGTTCAAGCGGTACGTTAATAACTCCTTTGAATGGCGGTTTGTTTGCTGATGAAGTTGGTTATCAAGAAGCGGTAAAAGAAGCTGGTGAAGCCGGAGAGCCAATACCTGTATTCAATTATGGCGGTAATATTAAACATGTTGTTCATAACCCAAGAAATGAAAACCCTGTTGATTATTTCTCATCTAATGAAATAAAGAAGCTTAAAGACTCACCTCACGGTAATTTCTATTTCGAAAAGTATTTAAGAATTGTTGATAAGCCTGATGGCCATGAATCCGAAACAATTTGGTATAATGCAGAGCAAAAGAGCGTTGTCTCAAAACGACACGACCTCCTAAAAGGCATTGTAAACATTAAAGAATTTCAGAAATTTTTAAAACAAAACATAGACGTGCTGGGTTCTCCATCAAAAGATGCAATAATGGATGAAGAAGGGAACTTACAAGAGCACATCTGGAATACTAAGATCTCTAATATCTTTGGTGATGCAAGCCCGATCTTTAAAGAGATGGAAAACGAAGAGGGTGAAGAGGGCGAAACAACACCAGAATTGATTGGTTATAAGGGCTCTGTTGGTATAAGGTTTGGAGTAAGGCTGTGCTATATTCCAAAAAATGATTTTGATCCAAGTTTAAGCTATGGTGATACTGTGCCAAATAAATCTTTCTTGTTTAGTTCTGCGAAAGATAACACTTTAACGGACCACAATCTTAGAAAGATTTTCCCCCTTGTATCTTATGAAAGAGACATAACAGACAAAGAGGTCATAAATATTAATTTAGATGATGATGATTTCGGAGAAGATTTGCAATGTTATATCCATGAACTTCTCAATAGCCAAGAGTTGAATATGGTATTTAATTATTGCGCCCCAATAAAGAGAGCGTCTAGTCTCATGGCCCTGTATTCTAATTATGCATTTGTGCCTTCTGTTGGCGAGCATCCGCTTGAGAGAGACATGAATGGACCGGCTCCCACTGAGTATTGGAAATCTGTCATTCTTTTAAAAACAAAAAACTCTTTAAGACATCTATTTATTGGTAACTATTCATCAGTTCTTTTCTATAGTGAAAAGGTTGGCCGTCGAAAAGATGGATTTAAATTTAATATGTTTGACTTTTATAAAAAGTTGTTTACAATTTTAATTAATCCGTTTGCTGCTTTGGGTAACCTTTCTGCTAGATGGGGAGGCGCTAAGATAAGCAGGAGAATTGTGGATAGACCTTACGATATGTATGGAAATCCCGATGGCGCTGATGACGGAGTAGAATAGGAGCAAAAGTATGTCAAATTTTAACATCCAAGACCCTAGATGGGCCACAACCATGTTTCCCTTGATGGCTACTGAGGGTACCGTGGGCTTTGAGAGCATTCGAAGAGACGAGGTAAAAAAACTTATCAACAGTCATTTGAAGATGCTCTTGTTGACAAACCCGGGTGAGCTAATTAGCGACCCAGAATTTGGAGTAGGTCTCTATCAATTGCTTTTTCTTAATGAACTTGAAGAGAGGATAGTAAACCTAAAGGTAACTATAGACAACCAGATAAGAGCCTATTTGCCCTACTTAGGGGGTGCTTTTCAAGTAAAAGTGGACACTACGGTTTTGGACTCAGGCAAACTCGGTGTTCAAATATCGTATAAAATCAATAACGAATTGAGTGCATCTACTTTAACTTTCATCGCCGCCGAGGGGTCTCTGACTGTTTACAACAGTCCCGCTACCCAACAACAAGCGGCAACCGCTATGACCCTTGGGCAGATACTAGCAGAGCGATAACAATTTATAATACTATAAAAAAAACACATTTCTATTTATTTTGAGGTAACAATGAATGCCAAAGTTAAAAAATACAACAATTAATTACACAAGCAGAGACTTTGATTCCATTAAGGCTGATTTGGTTTCACACGCACAAAGATATTACCCTGATCAAGTTGCCGACTTTACACAGGCTTCTTTCAATTCAATGATCTTGGATTCGGTCTCTTATGTCGGAGACGTTCTTTCATATTATTTGGATTATTCAATAAATGAAAGTTTCCTAGACACAGCAGTCGAGATAGGTAACATACGAAAGCATGCCCGTGCAGCGGGATTCAACTACTCAGGTTCACCAGTTACTTATGGCGTGGTAAGTCTTTTTCTTATCGTCCCGGCTAACTCAACAGGAACAGCACCGGATAATAGGTACCTTGGTACTTTAAAGAAAGGAGCAACGTTTACCTCAGCTACAGGTGCTAATTTTGTTTTGCTGGAGAATGTTAGATTCTCTGACCCGAGAAATGATTTTATTGCTTCGCAATTCGACAAAGCAACTGGTGCTACGACCTATTTTGCTGTAAGAGCTTTTGGCCAAGTATCCTCAGGTTATTTTTCATCGATCGATGTAGATTTAACAGCAGCAAGTTTTGAAAAATTTAGAAAAGTAAAAGTAGGAGGTGATGATGTTAGTGAGATAGTATCTGTAACAGATTCTGATGGCAATAAATATTATCAGGTGGATTATCTTTCACAAGAGACAATTTATTTGGAAACCACTAACCCAAAGGCTAAAGCCGAGGGAGTTAGGAGTATATTAAAGCCATATGTTACTGCTAGAAGATTTGTTTTGGAACAAGACTCAACAGGTACTTATTTGCAGTTTGGTTTTGGTTCAGAAAACGATGATGATGCTGGACTGGCAGATCCCTCACAGGTCGTTTTGAACTTGAAAGCCAGAAACCATATAACTGATTCTTCATTTGATCCTAGTAATCTTTTGGGGACAGATAAGCTTGGCATCTCTCCATCAGGAACAAGACTAAAGATAATCTATAAACACAACGGAGTGGCAGGTGCAAATCGAATAGGGGCGAATCAACTTACTGAAGTTTTAAATTCAAAGATAACTTTTGAAAACGAAGCAGACCTAGACAATTCTCAACTATTATATGTTAGAAGTTCATTGGAGGTTACAAACCCTGATCCCTTTACTGGCGATTCAGCAAAATTAAATGCAGAAGAACTTAGACAAAGAACAAAGACGGTATTCGCTTCGCAAAACAGGGCAGTAACTACTCAAGACTATAGAGCGACTATTTACAGAATGCCATCAAGTTTTGGAAGCATCAAGCGTGTACAAGTGATACAGGATCCGAATGCCATAAACAGAAGAATTGCTGTGTATGTCATTTCCGAAGATCAAAACAATGAATTAAGTAAAACCCACCCCAGAACAAAATCTAATTTAAAAGTGTGGCTAAACAGATACAGGGCCGTTAACGATATCGTTGATATATTCGATGCCAGAGTATTAAACTTCAAAATCGATTTTGAGGTCGCTGTTGATCTTAGGTTTAACACACAACAAGTATTAAACACTGCTTTGTCAAGAGTTAGAGAAAAGTACAGTACTGTTTTTGAAATCGGAGAGCCGATTTATTTAAATGATATCAGAAACATTCTATCTGAAACAAGAGGTGTTATAAACGTGTTAAAATTGAGAGTTGAGAACATTCATTCTGGAAAATATTCTCCATTTAGATTAGATTTTCAAAAAATAAAATCAAAAGATGGCACTATAATCATTCCGCCAAAAAATGTAATATTGGAAATGAAATATCCTAATTTAAATATTAAGGGAGTCGCGAAATAATGGCTTTAAAAAGATACTTTGCTAATGCAGATAACACCATAACAAACGCCTATGAGGAAAACCTAACCACAAGAGGCACGGGTTCTAACATGGGTCAGGCCGATATATTAGAGGTATTCTCAATCTTGGGGCAAGTTTCTGGAGCTTCTGGTTTGGAATCGGAACTATCAAGAGTTTTGATAAAGTTTCCAATCTCTGACATCATAACAGACAGAACCGCAGGTACAATCCCAGCTAGTGGCTCTGTTTCGTTTTTTCTGAACATGTACAATGCAGAACACGCCAAGACCACACCTAAAAATTTTGAATTAAATGTTTTAGCAGTTTCAGCTTCGTGGCAAGAAGGTGATGGAATGGATATGGAAACATACACAGATGTCACAACAGATATCAGGGGCTCCAATTGGATTCAAAGCTCGGCTTCTACTTCTTGGAGTTCAGAGGGTGGCGATTTTCACGCAAGCCCCTCCACAACTGTAAGCATGAATGATGGAGTCGAAAACATACAAGTGGATGTTAGCGAGTTTGTAGAGCAATGGATCAAGGGGACTTCTTTTTCTAATCAAGCTCAAGCAACGAGTGTCGCAAAATTGAATTATGGATTTGGTGTGAAGCTCACCTCAGCGTATGAGACAGGTGAAAAATCGTATTATACTAAAAAGTTTTTTGCTAGAGGTACTGAGTTTTTTCACAAACGACCCAACCTTGAAGCTCGGTGGGATTCAGCCAGAAGAGATAATCGTGGTAACTTCTACCTCAGTAGCTCTGTTGTGCCGGGCTATGAAAACTTAAATAAACTTTATTTATACAACTATGTGAGAGGAAGACTTAGAGACCTAAGGGACGATAGCACAATAGCACCCACAATGAAACTGTATTATTCTTCTGGATCTGTTCCAGAAGGTGACAATAGAACATTTTACAATTCAAGCAACACTGCTGTAACTTCGCTAGTAGCCACGCGACTTTCAAAGGGCATTTACTATACTCAATTTGCCGTTACAAGCAGCACAGTGACTTCGACTTATCCAAATCTAGTAGACGTTTGGGAGTACTCTTCAACAGAGTTTTTCACAGGCTCTGCGATTGTTCCAAAAACCCACACGCCTCTACAGTATAATTTAACAAATAACTACATCCTTAACATCTCCAATCTAAAGAAATTTTATGGCACAAGTGAAACAGCAAGGTTTAGACTTTATGTCAGACCCAGAAATTGGTCTCCGACTATTTATAATAAGGCCATCTCAACACCAGAAAGCACCATGATATCTACAGCATCTTATGAAATTTGTCGAGAGTATGACAACCTCAAGGTTATTCCTTACGGTACCGGCTCTTCAAAGCATACAGTTCTGTCTCATGATGTTAGTGGCAACTATTTTGATCTTGACATGGGCTTGTTTGAGCCCGGATACTCGTACAAAATCAAGTTTGCTTTTTATGATGACGGTGTTGCAGACTACGTTGAACAACCATATGAATTTAAATTTAGAGTGAGAGAAGATGTCTATTAAAGATCTTTTTAATAAAAAAACAGTTACTTCAAAGGGAATAGATTCTGGCTCTGCCGATGCTGAATCTTTTCGATATATTTCAAGAAAAGCGGAACAGAACGACTCCTTTGTCCCGCCGGTAGATTTTTCTACGGCTTCTAACTTTATTAGGTTCGGATCAGCCGAAGAATATTACGAATCCTCAGTCAGAAGAGTGTATAGTAGTTATCCGTATGATGGCTCCGAAGCAGAAAAGATTCTATATTCTCTTTCTTCAAGTTATTACGACCAATATATTCTTAAGGAATTGTACCCCAAATCCACCGGATACGCCATTCTAAACCCTTTGGGCTATGGTGCTAGCACGAAGACAAATGGGTACGGTTTAAACACGTCTACGGACGATTATGAGTACATATTTATTGGTGGTGGAGTTAGAACTGCTCCCAAAAATCAACACGATCCAAGTCTAGACGAAGCTTCCATCCCCTTACGCAAAAAGTTTGAATATGGCACTGGCTATGAGGCAGGGACTAACAAGGGAAGTGTGTTTGGGTTTTCTTCTCTTTCAGGCTCAACTATTGAGTTTTGGATGAAAAAGAACGGGTTTGATTCATCAAAGACCGAAAAAGAAGTTATTCTTGACCTGTGGAACGGTGAACTGTCCTCTTCTTCAAGATATGGACGAATCACTTTAGAACTACATGGAAACGCCGCCAATCCATTCAGACTCACTTATCAAAATGGAACAGTGGGTGTATTCCAACAAAGTTTGCATAGCGGCTCCTTCAACGCCTCAGAGGTTTATGACGGCAATTGGCACCACTGGGCTGTTTCAACAAAAAGCAAATATGAAAACTTAACAAACTATCTTAATTTAAAATTCTATAAAGATGGTATTATGGTCAATGAGCAGACAATTGCAACCACTAGTTCTGCTGGTGCAGATGTCCCAATTGGAGACATTAGTGGTCGATTAGACGGCTACATTGGTGCATTACTGACATCACCATCATCTAGCAATGGCGCAGCAACAGGCGCAAAATACGCTGGTAAGCTCAGCGCCTCTTTGGACGAAGTGCGCTTCTGGAAGCGAAGAGTGGGATCTCGCGAGATATACAATAACTGGTATCACCCAATTGGTGGTGGCGCGAATACAGACAAGTATAGAGAGACGCTTGGCCTCTATTATAAGTTTAACGAAGGTATAACGCTAACTTCTTCAGTAG
>MDSZ01076767.1_pt1 | contig 10024 bp, 12 predicted proteins | sample 811201 | NCBI WGS metagenome assembly MDSZ01 (sample SAMN05326647, study PRJNA326480) | marine metagenome | isolation source: seawater | place: Indian Ocean: North | collected 2010 | reverse complement strand
GGCGAGGTAGCTCAGTTGGTTAGAGCACAGGACTCATAAGCCTGGGGTCGGCGGTTCGAATCCGCCCCTCGCTACCAACTTTTCTGATTTAAAAATTTATCAAATATTTTAAACATATAGAAAATTTCATTTTTCTTTAAGCCATGATGACAACCAATTAATAAACCATTTTTCATTACATCATCGCTCACTTTAGAAGTTTTAGACTGCAATTTATACTTTCTTTTTTTCATAATCGGCTGTCTCAAAATATTTCCAGTAAAAATAGTTCTTGTTTGAATCCCATTTTTTTCTAAAAAAATTTGTAATTTTTTTCTTTTAATTCCTGATTTTTCCTTAATAACAAGAGGAAAGGCGAGCCACCCAGTTTTTACAAATTTAAATTGATTGGGTAATTTGAAATACTCTTGATATTTTCTAAAAAAATTTTTTATTAATTCGAAATTAGACATTCTTTTCTTAACAATCGAATTTAATTTTTTAAGTTGTTCTAATGCAAATGCTGCACTGATTTCTGAAGGTAAAAAATTATAACCTATGTCATTAAATATATATTTAGAGTCATATTCTATACCGTCAATTTTAACGTTAAATCTTTTATCAATCTCTTCTGACTCATTAAACAAAGATGATGATCTTCCCCAACCTCTTAAAAGTTTTGCTTTTTCGTAAAGTTTTTTATCATTAAAACAAACCATTCCTCCAAAACCTGCACCAGTAATTATATGAGAAGCATAAAAACTATTTGTAACAATATCTGAGAATTTACCTGTATTTTTATTTTTGTAAGAATATCCAATTGTATCAGCAGAATCTTCTATTATTTTTAATTGATATTTTTTAGCTAATTTATAAATTTTTTCCCAATCAGGTAAATTTCCTAATAAATTAGGTATCATTATCGCTGAAGTATTTTTATTAATACTTTTTTCTATTTGAGCAACATCTGCTACAAATTTATTTTCTTCAACACCAATAAAATGAGGTATCAAACCTAACTGATATATAGGGGCTACAGTAGTAGAAAATGTTAATGAAGGAGTAATTATTTCACTTCCTTTTTTTAGATCCAATGAAGCAAGCCCCAATAAATTTGCAGATGACCCTGAATTAACCATTAAACCAAACTTTTTGCCAAAAAGTTTAGAAACTTTTTTTTCTAATATCTTTACATTTTCTCCATCCATCAATGAAAGTGATTTATTTTTTAATACTTTAAGAACAGCATTAATCTCATTAGGTCCATATACAGCTTTGCCGTAATATACTTTTTTATTTTTTTTCATTAAATTATTTCAATTTCATCAACTGGAATGATCCATTTTCCACCTTTAATAGTGTATTGTTTTTCCTTCTGTAAAATTTCTTTTTTATGATTCCAAGCAAACATAACACAATAATCACTGTTAAAATTTTTAAATTTAGAACTGTTTACAATATTTATAAGACTCTTCCCAGGCGTCTTTTTGTCAATTTTCGTTTTTGAATTATCAAAAATTTTATCTATTAAAGAGCTATCAATTTCACAAAAATTTAAAATAGTTGTGCTTTTTGCTGGCGCACCATACCCAACAATTACCTTATTTTGAGATTTTAGCGATTTAAGTAATTTAACCAATTTTTCTTTAGATCTGAGAACGTTTTCCTTAAATTTAAAAAAAGTTTCAATTTTTTTTAAACCGAAGTCATCCTCATTTTTTTGATGAATGTTTACACTCTCATTGATTTTTCTCTTATTCTTTTTAGAAATAAAGTACCTCGAACACCCACCATGAAACTCATTATTATTAATATCATAAACTTCTAAATTATACTTATTTAATAAATTTTTCATTGATGAAAGTGACCAAATATACATATGTTCAGCATATATTTGATCATATGCATTTTTTTTTAACATTTCTAACATTGAAGGATCCTCTGTAATAATTATACCATCTTCTTTAATAAGATTTGCCATTCCCTCAATAACGCCGTTTATATCTTCTATATGATGCATGGTGTTTGTGCTTACAATTACATCCGCTAAACCGAATGTTTCTTTAATCTTATTGGAAGTTTCTAAATTAAAAAAATTATTATAAACTTTAACTCCTTTTTTTTCTGCTAACTCACAAACGTTTTTTGACGCATCAACTCCAAGATGCCTGAATCCTTTTGAAGCGAAATTTTTTAAAAATATTCCATCATTAGATCCAACTTCAACAACAAATGAGTTTTTTGTAAGAGGTTTTTTAGCTATAATTTGATCGGCAAGATCATTAAAATGTTTAATCATCACATTTGAAGTAGAAGATAAATACGCATAATTTTCATTAAACATTTGCTCAGGTTTTGGTATTTCTAAAATTTGTAAAGTAAAACATTTTTCACAAAATCCTATATTTAGCGTGTAATAATATTGATTAGGCTCATTTTTTTTATCGACAAAAGCATTCGCTATAGGCATATCACCTAATGACATAAATTCACTTATATCATTTTTACAAACTCTACATTTTCTAATCATAATGATTTAAATTTTTTTTTAAAATTTTCTACAGAAATATTTTTTTGGTCTTTTTTGGAGATAATAATATTTCTTTTAAAATTCAGATTAAGAATTTCATCATTATAATTTATACCGCTTTCATCTTTTTTTGAGTAATATTGGGATAAAAAATATATTATTTTAGTCTTATTTTCTAAAGCGAGATACCCGTGAGCGAATCCTTTAGGAATGTATAAAATATCATTTTTTTTTAATTTATATTTATTAAGTTTTAAGTAAGTAGGTGATTTTCTTCTGAGATCTAAACAATAATCAATAATTTTACCTGAGGCAACTACAACTAATTTAGCCTGTTGTTTATTTTTTTGAAAATGAAGACCACGAAAAACATTTTTTTTACAACTTACCAGCAAAGAAAAGATAAAGGTCTCGCTAAAATCCTTTTTTCTATAGATTTCCTGTAGTGTACCTCTAGCATCACTAAATACTTTTTTTTTTATGATTTTCGGTTTTTTAAATTTCATTTATTTTTATATTGATATGAAGAAATTATTACCATAGATATTTATAATGCAAAATCTAAAAATGTTTGCTTTATGTTTGTACCCCAAGCACTATCAAGATATTAAAAATTTCAATTATGTGCCAGTAGGTCTTGGACAAAATAAATTTTCAGATAAATGGATAACAGACAAATCTGGAGAAAATATTGCAAATAAAAACCCTTATTACGGTGAGTACACTTTCCATTATTGGTTATGGAAAAATATGTTAGATGAAATAACAGAAGAATGGATAGGATTTTGTGGCTACAGATATTTTTGGCAAAAAAATAATGTAAAATTAATTACACCCCAGAAAAAAGATATCCTACTTAAAATTCCTGATGAATGGAATAATTATGAAGCTATAATTCCGTGTGTACAATCTACAAATAATATTAAATTTTTAAAAATTATTAAAAATGGTGGATTAACTTTTTTATTTAATAAAGAAACTTATTTTAAAAAAACTCAATCAATAAAATTTCATTTTCAAGTTTTTCATGGCAAAAATGATTTAGATAACGCTATTGATTTATTGAATGTTAATGAAAGAGAGGAATTCAGAAATTATGTAAACAACGAAACATCTTTCCATAAATGGAATATGTTTATTTGTAAGTCTAAAGATATAATAAAGGCATATTATAAATCGTTATTTCCATGGTTGCTTGAATGTGAAAAATTATTTGGTTTCGAATTAAAGGGTTATGGAAAAAGACGAATTTATGGCTTCCTAGCAGAAAGATATTTATCTTTTTGGTTTACCAAAAATACCAATTTTAAAAGCTGGGAAACCTTTAGATATAATTTAGACCTAGATAAAAAATAAACTACTTTTTTGATCTTGTTTAGACAGTATTGGGTTTTTAAAAGGAAACTTTATTTTTAAATTTTTATCATTCCATTTGATGACTTTTGTATATCTAGGTTTATATAGGTTGGTTTGTTTACAGAAAATAATGGTTTTATTTTTTTTAACATAATAACCATGAGCAAAACCTTTTGGTATAAAAATAGATTTAGAATTTTTATCAGATAAAGTAATCTTAAAATATTTTTTATAAGTTTTTGACGTTTTCCTCAAATCTATTACATAATCGATGATTTCTCCATTTAACACAGAAATGATCTTACTATGATGAAAGTTTGTTTGAAAATGAAAACCTCTAAAAACATTTTTTTTTGAAACAGTTGAGTAATCTAAAACAAATTTTTTTTTTATTAATCTATAATCATAATTTAATTTAAGAAGGCCTCTTAAATCTTTAAAAGATTTTGTTTTAATAATTATTAAATCTTTAAATTTAGTTTTAATTAATTCCATTTAAATTCCCTTAAATCTAAAACAAAAATTACTAAAACTTTGTAATTTCAAATCTTTTTTTGAAATAATATATTTTCTAGGTGGCCAATTAACCTTCAATTTTTTATCATTAAAGACTATACCGCTATAATAGTTTGGTTTAAAATAATCAGACATCTTATAATATACAATACTTTCATTACTTAAACTAAGGTACGCATGACCAAATCCTCTTGGAATTATCAACCCTTTTTTGTTTAAATCTGAAAGAATTATTTTAAACGTTTGTCCAAATGTTTTTGAATTTTTTCTCAAATCAACAACACAATCTAAAATTTTTCCCTTTAAAACACTTATATATTTGATTTGTTGATTTTTAATTTGAAAATGAAAGCCTCTAATTACGTTTCTTTTTGATAATGAGTAGTATTCATATTTAAAGTAATTTTTATTAAAATTACTTCCTTCAAATATCTCCCTTAACGATCCTCTTTTATCTGTGTAATTCTTTTGCTTTACTACTAATAAATCTTTGAGTTTAGTTTTTATAAATTTCATTTAGAAATAATTTTTTTTAATTTTGATAGGTTCATATCCATTCTTAAGGGAAATTCACCTTTAGAAAAAGTCTTCTTAACTTGATTGTTTTGAGCTTTGGCAAATTTATAAATTGATTGACTTTTGCCTCCAATATTTAAGACTCCTCTTTTATTGATTATCCTAAAAAAAATTTTTATAAAATCCTCATGAAATATAAAGTTTGATTTTACATTTGCATAAGCATATTTATGTAAAAACGGCTTCTCTGTCATGCTCGTTCTTATTATTAAACTGTTTTTATACATCTGCACCGCACACTCACCACCTAGTTTTGACCATCCATAATTATTCCAAGGTAATAATGGATCAGTTTCTTTATAAGAACCTTTTCTTCCTGGATAAATATAACTTGTAGAAAAATATATTAATTTAATATTCTTTTTTTCAGCTTCTTGAACTAAATTACAGGTTCCTATTATATTTACATCTATACTTCTAGATAGATTTTTATCATGAATTTTCATTGGCCGAGAAAGAGCAGCCAGATGCAAAATATAATCAGGTTTATACCTTTTAATATTTAATTGGATTGATTTTTTTGAGAGAATATTAAGTTGTTTTTTGTTTCTAAATATAAAAGAGTAATTACTTTTAGTTTTTTTTAATACACTAGCAAATCTCCCTTCCCCACCGCTTACAAGAATTTTTTTCATGGTTTGAGCTCTTTTAAATATTTTGAATACTCACAGTTACCATAAAATTTTATACAATTTTTTAAATCGTCAATTTTTATCCATTTATTTCTTAATGAAATTTCTTCTAAACAACCAATCTTTAAGCCTTGTCGTTCCTCTAAGGTTGAAATAAAATTTGATGCGTTGTAGTAATCTTTCATATTTCCTGTATCTAGCCAAGCACCACCTCTTCCTATAAAATCCGCTTTTAATTGACCTTTTTTTCTATAGATATTTAATAGATCAGTGATTTCTAACTCATTTCTTTTTGAGAATTTTAATGACTTACTAAATTTAATTACCTTATTATCGAAAAAATATAGTCCAGTAATGGCTAAATTAGAAATTAATTTTTTTGGCTTTTCAATAATTTTTAATATTTTTTTATTTTTATTAATTGTTGCAACCCCATATAAATTTGGATTTTTAACCGGATGAAGAAAAACTTTTGCTCCTTTTTTTAATTTTGTACTTTCACTAAGTTTTTTTGTTAAGTTTTGTCCATAAAAAAAATTATCACCAAGAATTAAGGCTACATTATCATTTCCAATAAATTTTTCTCCAATTAAAAAAGCATCAGGAAGTCCCCTAGGTGACTTTTGTTCTTTGTAAGAAATTTTTATACCAAGATTATTTTTTTCAGGAAGCACTTTTCTAAATTGATTTAATTGACCTGAGTTCACAATTATTAGCACATCTTTAATTCCAGCTAACATTAAAGCCGAAAGTGGATAAAAAATTAAAGGCTTATCATATAATGGTAGTAGTTGTTTATTTACTGCCTTAGTAAGAGGGCTCATGCGTGTTCCCATGCCACCAGCTAAAATAATCCCTTTTTTAATCATAACTTTAAACCTAATCTTTTAAAAAAATCCCTTTTTGAAAAATAATTAAAAAAATTATAATTATTATAATACCAATTAAAAGTCTCCTCTAAACCAGATTTAAAATTTTTAGAGGGTTTCCATTTCAAGAATTTCTTTATTTTTTTGCTATTTAGTGCATACCTAAAGTCATGACCAGGTCTATCTTTAACAAATTTTATCTTTACGTTTTTGCCCATCTTTATTTTCTTTTTTTTTATAATCTGAATTATTAATTTAGCTAAAGTAAGATTGTTTATATTATTTCCAGTTCCGATATTATAACTTTCCCCATTTTTTCCTTTCTTAAAAATTTTAAATAAAGCTTCACAATGATCATCAACATATATCCACTCTCTCGAGTTCAATCCTTTCCCGTAAATTGGAAGTGATTTATTATTAAGACTATTAAAAATTAGAGTCGGAATAAGTTTTTCAGGAAATTGACCAGGACCAAAATTATTACAACAATTAGAGATAACAGCATCTAAATTATACGTTCTGGAATAAGACATTATTAAATGGTCTGCGCCAGCTTTACTTGCTGAATATGGAGAGCTGGGTTTGTAAGGACTGTTTTCATTTGACCTGGTATTTCTTTTTAAATCGCCATATACTTCATCAGTAGATATATGAATTAATCTTATTTTTTTTTTATTCTTTTTTTTATATTTTCTTATTTGCTCTAGTATATTGAATGTCCCATTGATATTTGAGTGAATGAATTCCATTGGTGAGTCAATTGATCTATCAACATGTGTTTCAGCTGCAAGATTAAAAATTGCATGCGGTTTATATTTATTCAAAATGTTGAGAAATTTTTTGTTGTTAATATCTAATTTAAAAAATTTATAATTCTTTATTTTTAAATTCTTTAAAATATATGATCTTCTTGAGTACGTATTTTTGTCAACATTGATTACAAATAATCTCTTTTTAAGAAGAAATTTCACTAAGTTACTTCCAATAAATCCATTTCCGCCAGTAACAATAACTTTTTTCATTAAAATTTAAGTTTCAGAGACATTTGATATATATATAATGTAATAAAATAGTTATTAATTCAAATCAACAATATATAGTAAATATGTTTAATGACAAAATTACGGTAGTTATTAATACATTTAATAGTGAAAACCAAATCTATTCGTGTCTAGACTCAATAAGCAAAAATATTAGAGTTATTATAATTGAAAATTCCAACAAAAAAATGTTTAAGCAGGATATTGAAAATAAATATCAAAATGTTCATTGTATATTAACTAATCAAAATTTAGGTTACGCAAAAGGAAATAATTTGGGATTAAAAAATGTTAAAAGTCAATACGCTCTTATTTTAAATCCAGATGCAAAGTTAAATAATGATACAATAGAAAAATTCTTCTCCTCAGCCCAAAAGATAAAAAATTTTTCAATAATCGGCCCTGCTAAACAGGATGAATTTTCTGAAGAAAAATACTTAGAGACTAAAAGTGATTTTTTTGAGGTAAAAAAATTAAAAGGTTTTGCAATGTTTTTAAATTTAGATCAATTTAATGAAATAGGTTTCTTTGATGAAAATTTTTTTATTTACCTTGAAGAAATAGATTTATGCAGAAGATTGATTAAAAAAAATAAAAAAATTTTTTTGGATAAAAATATAAAAATTAACCATTTAGGCGGAAGTTCTCATAATAAAGAAATAGATTTTGAGATGGAATTATCAAGAAATTGGCATTGGATGTGGTCAACATTTTATTTTAATAAAAAACATTTTGGATATTTAAACGCACTTTTTAAGGTGAGTGGAAAAGTATTTTCATCTGTAATTAAAATAGTCATTTACACTATTTTTTTCAAAGAAGATAAAAAAAAAATTTATTACCAACGTTTATCCGGTCTAGTAAATTCTATTATCGGAAAAAAATCCTGGTATAGACCAAAAGTATCAATTGAATGAAACTAATAATACTTTATATACTATAATAATGACGTCAAAAAAAATTTTAGTTACAGGCATAGCAGGTTTTTTAGGATCGCATTTAGGTGAAAAACTCTCTGACATGGGTCATACTGTTGTTGGTATAGACAATATGTTGGGTGGCTATGAAGATAATGTGCCTAAAAATATTGATTTTCACAATATTGATTGTTGTGATTTTGAGAAAATTAGTCAAGTTATGAAAAATGTAGATGTTGTTTACCATTGTGCTGCAACTGCCCACGAAGGTTTGTCTGTTTTTTCTCCATTCGAAATTACTAAAAATAATTTTTTAGCATCTGTATCAATTTTTTCTGCTGCTGTTCAGGAAAAAGTTAAAAGGATTATTTTTTGCTCTTCAATGGCAAGATATGGCGCTCAATCAACTCCTTTTAAAGAGGAAATGGAACCTAAACCTGTTGACCCTTATGCAATATCAAAAGTAGCTGCGGAAGACATTCTTAAAAATCTTTGTGAACTTAATAAAATTGAATGGGTAATTGCTGTTCCTCACAATATTATTGGTCCAAGACAAAAATATGATGATCCTTTTAGAAATGTTGTGTCTATTATGATAAATAGGATGCTCCAAGGGAAAGCTCCAATTATTTATGGTGATGGCAAACAAACTCGATGCTTTTCTTACATAGATGACTGTTTAAGTTGTTTAATACCAATGTTAGATCAAAAAAATTTAAACAAACAAATTATTAATATTGGCCCAGATGAGGAATTTGTTACTATAAATAAAATTGCAGAGATATGTTCAAACTTAACTGGAGTAAATTTAAAACCAATTCATAAAAAAGATAGACCAAAAGAGGTTAAGCACGCTACTTGCTCTGCTGATAAGGCAAGAGAGCTGTTAGATTATAAAACTACAGTTTCTTTAGAGGAGGGAATAAAGAGGACTTTAAATTATATAAAAAAAAGAGGTACCAGACCTTTTGATTATAATATTAATATAGAAATCAACAATGAACTTACACCTTCGACCTGGAAAAATAAGGAAATTTAGTGACCAGGAAATTCAATTAAACTTTTAGTTAAATAACCTTTATCTTTTAAAAGTTTATTTCCAGGAAGATCAAATAAATTTATTACAAAAATAAAACCAGCAACTGTACCACCAGAAATTTCAACCAACTTTGCTGCCGCTTCGGCGGTACCACCTGTAGCAATCAAATCATCTATTATGAGAATTTTATCATTTTTTTCTATTGAGTCTTTGTGCACCTCAATTGTAGCTTTACCATACTCAAGCTCAAAATCTACTGAGTGGGTATCTGCCGGAAGCTTATTTTTCTTTCTCAATAAAATAAAAGGTTTCTTCAACTTATAAGAAATTGTTGAGGCAAAAACAAATCCTCTTGATTCTATTGCTGCCACTTTACTGAAGTCCATCTCACTGGATAACTCAATTATTTTATCATTAGTATATCTAAATGCATCAGCATTTTTTATCAATGTTGTGATGTCTCTGAACAAAATTCCCTTTTTTGGATAGTCTGGAATAGACCTTATATATTTTTTTAAATCCATAATTTGCTTCAAGTTCTAACAAAAAAGCATTAATAATTAAATAATG
>MDSZ01033647.1_pt1 | contig 10024 bp, 5 predicted proteins | sample 811201 | NCBI WGS metagenome assembly MDSZ01 (sample SAMN05326647, study PRJNA326480) | marine metagenome | isolation source: seawater | place: Indian Ocean: North | collected 2010 | reverse complement strand
AGGAGAAAGGATTCATGATAGTCTTGTAGTGTGTGAGTGAGTGGTGTTTTAACTAAAAATATTTGTTAACATAAGCATATCTTTATAAAAAAAAAGGTATGTACAAAAGTTAAAATATCCCCACATCAAAATGTGAACGAAGTATTCGGAAAGTATTACTAGATGCGTAGAACATGATATGATATTGATCACAGGACTTACATATTCGTAATTCATCGCTGCTCGCACTATTAGTGTTTTAAGTACCCACTGGAACCAAAATTCTGAACTACTGCTGACATAGTCAGCTAATATTAATATTATGAAAAATGGACTTTTTCAATCTAGAAGAGAGAGGAATAATTTTTTTATAAATTATATGAAACACGTGTCATGAATATATGTACAAAACTCATATTTGATAGGCTAGCATGATTTTGCAGACAAAATCAAAAAGTCAAAGCTGCGCCTAATACTTCGTGTGCCTCTACAGAAGATTCACTGTCATGCCCGCTGAAATCATCCTGAACAGGTGGCGTTGGGGCTTGTTTCTTACGAGAATATTTGTTTTGTTTCTCTTCTTTGGATGGTTCTGCAAGGTATCCTTTCTTGTCACTCTTCACCATATGCCTAACAAATTCATCAACTGAGAACTCATCCGCAAAACCAAACCTATTGATGGCCTCAACTAATTTTTTACACTCCTCTAAAGTCGCTTGTTTCATGCCACTTGACCTTAAAAATACCAGTATCTCCTGCGGAGTTATGACGTCTCGCTTACAAACCATATGATACATTCTCTCAAAATATTCTGCCATCAACCCCCCGTTGTCCGCATGGACAGATTTATTATATTTTCCAACAGTCTGTACAAATCTTTGAGATCTTACACCACGCAGGCCAATGAAGTCGGACTCCTTTGCCTGTATCCCAAAAGTTCTCCAAGCAAGAGTAGCTTGTTCTTGAGAAAGTGTACCATCGTGATCTGTATCGAAGTATGCAAATACATCCTCTATTTCTCGAATTTCTTTCATGCTAAGCCCCGTTGTCGCCTTTACAACGCGATAGAAGTCTTCATCTTTCATGTCATGCTCCGCCATGCTGTTGTCGTCAATATTATTGTTTTGCGCGCGATTTACATGGAGCACGGCCGTTACGGCTTTGGTGTCTTCATCCGTCTTAAAAAAAATAATAATAATATTGTTGTAGTAGTAGTAGTAGTATAAGTAAAAAAGAAGAAGAAGAAAGAAGTAGTAAAAAAAATGATGATGAAGAAGAAGTCAGAATAAGAAGAACCCATTAACACTAAAAATAATAGTACAGCTAATAATAAAAATAAACAATGCAGTCGTCGTCGCATTATTAATTATTCTGACGATGATTTTTTGTTAATAATAAATTCCTATCATCATCTGACGACTTATTGTACATACAACATTTAGTTAGTCCATGATGATGCAACAGACAGATCAATTTGTGTGTATGTAAAATGTCCTACTACTCTTATTCCTGGATGGAGAGCCTTCTAAATCGATTTGGCCGAGTCTCCATATCTCTAACATGTAGACGTTATAAAATTCATCTTCAACACACCTACCTTTGTAGTACTATTAATAGGAGAAATAACTATGGAAAATAGTACTGTAAAGCCGCATAAACACTGGCAGTTAAAAAAATTGCGACGTGGGATGGCGATTCAGGAAATTCTTCCTGATAGTAAGATTAAACATACTACGTGGAGTGTCAATTGTCCTATATATTGCAAAAACAACTAAACTCATCATGCTGCTGCATATATATTACTCACAAAAACAATCCTCTCTTTTTTTTTTCTTCTTCTACTATTCTTTCCCATTTTTTTCACGCCACATGTTTTTACGCAAGCCTTGGGACAGCAGAAAAACATACCGAATGTCGCTTTGACGAGATAACCGGAGATATCTCTACGAAACAGTTTAGGCTGTGGAAGACGTGAACCGCGATGTCTAAAAGCCACAATGCAAGCACAAACCAGTCAAACGCGCCCGGGGACTCGATTATTTTGGAGGAAGAAATTGATCCAAACTATGAACCAACCCAGGATGAAGTCATTGAATATGCCAAGTGGTTAGGTATGGATCTTGAAGCAGATAAGTCGTTGCTTTGGATTGCCCGAGAAGGGCTAAAGGCTCCCTTGCCAGAAAACTGGAAACCTTGTAAGACAACAGATACCGAAGAGATTTACTACTTCAATTTTGCTACTGGGGCGAGCACGTGGGACCATCCCTGTGACGAGTACTATCGAACGTTGTATGAAGAAGAAAAGAAAAAGAAAGGCAACAAACATCAAACTGAGGAAAAAAAGGCGCAGCAAGAGCGCGAAAAAAAAGAAGTCCGCAAAATGCTTGGAAAAGACAAAAAGAAGAAAAAGAAACGAGACAGCGTCAAGCTTGCCAATCCGCTTACGTCCGGAAATAAAGGTGCTGGGACAGCGCTTGACCGCAAGCCTCTTCCTGGACTTAAGAGTGTCCTTGGGAAGCAGCCGCTGGGAAGCTCAAAACCTCTAGGAAAAATTGGTGGCAATGCCTTAGGTTCAACTAATCAAGATCGCAATGAAGAAGATTCTAGAGACAATAGAAAAAGTCGCAAAAAAGATCGCAGTAAGCGTGACCGGAGTAAGGATCGTAAGCGTAGTAAGTCAAGAGAACGACGCCGAAGCAAAGATCGCAGGAGTAGCAATTCTGATTATTCTGACGACGAATATGAGAGATCTGAACGTCGACGCAGTAAGCGGAGAGATAAATCGAAGGAAAGATCGTCAAGGGACGGTGGATTCTCTGACGATGACGATAATGATGAAGATCGCGGAAGGCGCTCCAAAAAGTCTCGCGCAAGTTCGCGGCTACGAAGCGCACTAAGCTCCGACACGGAATCTATCGAAAGTCAGGACGAGGCGATAGAAAAACGTAAACGCAGTCTAGAACGCAAATTGAAGGATTTGGAAACAAAGTATGAGGAAAAGCTTAGGCGAAGAAAAGATGAATACGAAGCAGAACTTAGATCTGCAGAAAGAGCACACGAAGATGAATTGCGCGACAAACGCGATGAGTGGCGAAAGGAGGAGAAAGAGGAATCACGTCGAATTCGTGACGAGATCGAAGAACGGGAAGCTAAACGGCGAGAAGACTTACGCAGGGACAACGAATCTCGTTTAAGGGAAATGAAGGAAGACTTTGAAGACCGTTTGAAACGCGAAACTCGTACTCTTGAGCGCGACTATCAAGATAGGTTGAAAGAAGAGAAGAAAATTTTAGAAAAGGAATTTAAAGACGAAGTTGACAAAATTGAACGTGGTTATGAACGAAAACAAGAGGAAAGAAAGGTAGATCTGGAAAAGGACTTGGATGCTTTCATACAAGATATAAAAGATGATCATGATCGCAAACGGGAGGACGCAAATCGTCGATTGGAGAGGGAGTACAACGAAAAAATTGAGAAAGTAAAAGCTAACAATAAACGGGACTTGACTGAACTGAAGTCCACACATCAGGAAGAAATGTCAAAATTAAGGGCTCGCCAAGAGGAGGAAGAACGACGTGGTAGGAAAGAATTAGAAGAGATTAAATCACGTGCAAGAGAAGCAAGTGAGCGGCTTGAAAAGGAAACCCAAGATTCATCTCCTTCGCCAAAAGGCAGCAACGATCGTAGTAGGGAGTTGCAATCGAAGCTCCGTAGGCTTGAAGCTGATTTAAGGGATAGCAAGGACGAGAATGACCGAATAAGACGAAGGGCGGATGATGGAGAAATTGAATTGGACCGCATGAAGAAGAGGCTGGACGATGAAATATCGGAGTATAAAAAAGAAATTCAGGATTTAGAAAAGGCATTGAAGGATGCTGAAGAAAATGCATTGAATTCTTCGACTCAAAACAAACAAAATAATGATAGTTTTACAGTCGAAAAAGAAAACGAGGAAAGGAAGAAGCTTTACGCAAAGATAAAAGATCAAAATGATGAGCTATCTGATAAGGTAATGTCTCTCGAAAAAACTCTAAATGAGAAAGAAACCGAAGTAACAACCTCCCGCAGTCAAATTGATGATTTACAGCGACAAGTAGAGCGTTTAACCAAAGAAACAATGAGTGGCGCGAAGGGAAAAGTCGAGCAGTTGAAGACACTCAAGAAGCAGATTCAAGAAGTGGAGGGAGAAATGCTGGAGGTAAAGAAATCAAAAATTGCCATTGAAGAACAGCTTGCAAATGCAGAGTCCGAAAAAATGACGGTGCAACGTCGGTTAGATTCGACTAAATGGGATCACGAAAGGCTTGAACGACGTGTGAAGGGATTGGAAGATGAACTTGCGGAAGCTCAAAATCGTAACAAAGAGAGTGCAAAAGAAACAGAAACTGTTTTTGCCCAGATTCGCTCTGTTCAGCGAGAAAGAGACGAATTTGAAACAAAAATGCGCACTTTAACACGTAACGTTAAGGATTCAGAAGCTCGCAATAAAACGTTGACTGAGCGTTCCACAGATCTAGAAAAGCGTGTTGAAAAATCCATGGAAGATATAACTGAGCTAGAAACAAAAAATAACAAGATTATTTCGGAAAACGATGATTTACAACGTAGTATCGAAACCTTGAAGAGGGAAAAGGCAAATCTTCAAGCATTGATTGATGCTGATAAGAAGGACAAGACAGGCACTGATGATGTTGACAATCCTCTTAAAAATCGGTTGTCAGACTTAAGTCGCGAAAATACGCTGTTAGAAGAAAAGCTTCAAGGTGCAATTTCAGCAAAAGATGCTTCAGAGCGTAAATTGAGAAAAATGACGCTAGAAATGGACACGATTCAAGCCACGCAGAAAGCATCAACAAATGAATTAGCCGACGCGTTACGGCAAGCACAAAATTTGAAGACTGAAAATGGTGAACTCGAAAAGCAAATTCTTTCACTTAAAGATGAAAAAGAGGATTTTGCGGCAAAATTGAAAATTATTACACGAGAGCAAGAAAGCACTGATTTAAGAGCAAAAACAGCGACTGATGAAACAGAGACTTTGAAAGAGCGAGCAGATACGCTTGAAAATCAACTAAATACAGTAAAATCACAATTGTTGGCAGCTAATACTGAGTTACGAATGTCTAAAGAGAAAATTACATCCTTAGAAAGAGAAATTGATAATTCAACTGGTTCCAACAGCGTAGGTGTACATTCAAGCAATTTAAAGGATACTAGCATATCTGCTAAGAATGAAGAAATTTTGCAAGCTCAAAGAAAACAAAATGATGCAGAAGCACGCGCCAGGCGAGTTACCATGGAATTAGAAAGTGCTTTGGCTAATCAGCGAATGGCAGAGGAACATTCAGCATCCATAAAATCTAGTTTTGAAAGTAGGATGAAAGATTTGTCAAGAAAAAATGTCACCTTAGTGACTGAAAATTCAAGATTATCAGCAGATTTGGAAGCATTGCGATCTCGGGCAGATCTTGTTGGCGAACTAGAGTCTCAAGTGAACGCCTTAAAGAATGAAAGGAAAGAATCTTTGGATTCGATATCTTCGTTAAGGCGTGATTTGGCAACAGCGCGGGATGAAATTAAACGCTTAGATGCATTCAATGGGAGTGCAATTGATGCAGAAAACAAGATGCTAGGTCTTGAGAGCGAAATAAAAGCCCAATTTGAAGAGAAGAAGAACGAATTCTTGCGAGAGGAAAAGAGGAAGTTTGAAGAATTTAAGGTGCAAGTCGCATCAAAAGTCGCAAAGAGTAAAGCTGATTATGAAGACAAGAACATAATCAATGACTTTTTAAACACTAATAGTAGCAGTGGTAGCAAACACACTGAAAGGAATGACAAAGCAAACATAGGTGGTAACTTAAAGAAACCAAATACCACCTCAAAAGGTCCATGGGATCAACGTGTAGTTTCAGAAAGGCTCTTATTATCAAAAGCATCAAAGTTTTTGGAATCCCAAAAGCGGGAAGTGAAACGGCGTCAGAAAAGGTTAGAAAAAGAGAAAACGCATTGGCAGGACGATATGCGTGCAGCTGCAAAGGAAAAGAATTCGCGAGGCGGTTTAAGTCGTTCGAAACGCCGAATGTTAAAAGAAATTAAACGTGGTTTGCAACGACAATCGAATGATTTAAATGCCGCTGTCAAGCAGTTGTTGGCCACTGAAAAATGGCTTTATGAGCGAGAAAAAAAAGTAAGAAAAATGGAGGAGCTACTGAGGCAACAAGTGGAGAATGACAGTATGGACGAAAGCAGCTTGTTTGGAGAATCATTCGATTTTAATGGGGCTGCGAACATTGCAGGCGGTAGCAGTTCACAATCACCAGATACGTCTGATTTGGAGCGACTTTCTGATGAGCTAGATAGTGATTTTTCGAATATGTCGATGGCAGATAATGCTACCGCCTTCGATCCATCAAGTGGTGGATGGAAAGCTTCAAAGCGGAACAAAGCGCGCACCCGACAAAAAACATACGAGAATCGCCCGCAAATGCAATGGGCTACGCATGGCAATATGTACCAAGCTTGGGGTAATGCAAATCCATATAGTATGAATACTTTTGGCCAAGGCTTGTATACTCCTGGGTTTGGTAGTAGGGTTCCCATGTCAAACATTTCAAATGACAGGGTTATTCATGGGTTTGTTCGAGGGCCTGGCCACATGCCTGCGGCAGCCTTTAACGATGCAGAAAATATAAATGCCCAGTTTGAGCGGCAGTGGATGGATCGAAATAGGCCATCATCTGAGCGGTTTGGGAATATAAATAATGGTATGGTTTCGAATCCAGACATACAGCACCGTCTGTCAGTGTTTCAAAATCAGTTAAAGCGGTGGTCTGGAGAGCAGAAGACTGCATTTGATGCAGTTGGCAACCATTCAAAATGGTTAAAAAACTTCGGTAGCGAAATGAATAAGTTTTCCTTATACCAGAATAAAAGAAACGTCAATGAGGGTGCAATAGGGGGAACTGGAGGTAAAAGCACTGGTATGGCTGTGTTGTCTCCAAGAGTCAAGCATAGAACTGTTAACCAAATAATGGCTGATGTAAATGAAAGTTTTTCCAAAGAAGTATGAGAGCTGAGTATTCCTTCTGTGGTTTTGAGGTTCATGGTTCGTATCATATAAATAATTTAATCTCGGTAATTTCGTGTATCATATTATTTTTTTTAATATATATGTAATTATTTCAAAATACTTTTGGGTGGAATTTATCGTAATGCCCTGTGCATAAATTAACTCATTTTTACTGCGAGATATATTTATATCTGGATATAACTTTAAATCTCAATTTCCAAAACTTACGACGTATCATACCTTATGATACATTTCGAAAGATTTGTTGGAATTAATTTTATTAATTTCTCTAACTCCTTCATTGACCCGTAGCTCAGCATTCTCCATGAGCGAACGATATTATCCCACACATTTTCTACGAATTCCAATCACTTACGTCTGGAGCGTACTTATTTGACGGTGGCTGCTGCTGGTACATTCCATAAATTGGATACTGTGGCGGCGGCTGAGCAAAATTCCCTGGTGGCGGTGCAAACTGATTTTGTTGAGTTGCAGTATGTGGTGGCTGATACGTGTCCATCTGCGGTGGTGGTGCAAATTGATTTTGTTGTTGCTGCTGTGTACCGGAAGGTAAACTCTTTGGCAAATCAACTGGAGCCCTACCTACTTGACCATTGCTGCTACTCTCTCTATCTTCTTGCGCCTGCGCTTTCTGCGCTTCTTTCTCCTTCTCTATCATCCATGCAGGCTTCATCATCTCAGCAGATCCTCTACCTCTACCACGCCCCCTGCCCCGTACGGGCATGGCAACTCCTCGTGCCTGTTGACCCTGGAAAGCAGGTTGCGGATGAGATCCAATTCCATAATTTAATATGGGCGGAGCTGTACTCTGGCTTAGATCATTTAGTATCGGCGGATCATTTGCAGCAACAGCGTTGAGAATTGGAATGGTACTAGTATCGGATTTGTTGTGACTGGCGATCGGCGCGTTGAGGTTTGCAGTGGCTTTATCGCTTGGGTCAGCTTTGTCGCCTACACTGCCACTCAAATTTGCAATAAAATCGGCATAGTCTCCTTCAATCTTTCGCTTTTTATTGGCCAATTCTTCGTCTGTATATTTACAATCTCGTGTTACGTGCGAAATCTCCCCGCAACGTGCACACCTTACTTGTTTTAACTTTGCTAACTCTTCCTGTTTGCGCTTTGGGCAATTATAATGTGCATGCCCTTCCTCCCCACAATAGTTACAATACGTGCTTTCTCGGAGTGTACCGTTTATTAATGCAAGTTGCCTCAATTGACGCTGCTTATGAAGGTTTCGGTCATCGTCCAATGGACGAAGCAATGGTTTCACCATTTCGATTGTACGTTCGACCATATCTATGTCATCGCCAGTAATTAAGACGTGTAAGTCCTCATTTTGGGATCGTGCATGCTGCGAATTTTGCCGAACATTTCTACCTGCACGGATTGAACCTTTACCACGAATAGCAATTTTGCAACCAGTTTTACCTTCCATTTCCTTTTGGGTGGCACCGCGGGGTCCTAGTACCAAGCCGATAAAGTTATAGTCTGGGAATTCTTTCACTGGGCAAAACACCTTCCGTACAATTTTGTAGTTGTACAAAGACCGTAGTTTTGGGTCTGCACGAAGCATTCCAATCATCAATTTCTCCTCCTCTTTCTCACAAGCTTCGGTCATCCGCTGTAATCGGCTGTTGGTTCTTATTCCTTGCATATTATACAACGGCGCAGGAGATGGCGATCGATCCGGGTCCGCGTCTCGCTTCGCCGCTTCTTCAGGGACATGCGCCATTCTCTCCTTTAGTTGCTCAAGCTTAATTTTGTAAACAAAAACATCTTCATCTTGCATTGTTAGCCCAGCAGGTACAATATAACCACTCGGTAAAATTTTAACTTTTCCGGTTAAATTACTAGCTGTAGGCATAGACCACCGCGACGGTTTGCCCGCGTTTCGGGCCACCACTGTATTCGTTGCTGCTGCCCACCTGCTTTTGCGCTTGCGTTTACGTGACGCGGCAGGGGTCGGTTCATCCTGTGACGTGGCAGGAGCGGAAGCATCACCAGATTTTTGGGCATGGCTTGCGATAGGATGGACACCACCATTCTTCCACGCATTATAGGCAGCATAGACACTCTCGTAGTGCTGCCAAGTTTTTAAGCCTTTCCAAAACAGCGGGAACCTACCAAATTTACTTTTCCTCGAAGCAATTTCCTCTTTCGTACCAGTCTTTGTGAACCAAGTCTTTAAGGGCTTGAAAACTGATTCGAGCAATGCATCCCGCTCCTTTTGCGCTTCAAAAGCTACTGTTTGATCGCTCATATGATTGGATTGGTTTAAGCGAATCTGACAATAATTTAAAGGGTCGACAACGTATAGCAGTTGCCGCGTGCTTGGGGTGGTGGTGCGAAGCGACAAAGCCTGGTGGCCTAAATTGTGTTGATGTACTACTACTAGGTGCTTCAAGCTACTCTAAAAATGTATTATTAGTAGAATTTCTTCTTCATTGGTACTCTAACTTACGCTGATGTAATATTAGTAGATATCTAGTTCCTAGTACACAAACGTAAACGATGGCTGGCTAGCAATACCAATTTATTATGATGAGCAAAACAAAATGATAATTTTCTTCGTCTTCATATTTTTTAATGGTGATGGTGGGCAGGGAAAGGAAAGATATTATGACAACGAAGAGCATAGCACACACCTAGGCTACAAATAATAATTGTACTAGAGTAGAGAGCTAGCACCTACCACCACCATGTACATGGAGGGCTAGCTAATTGTCACACCAAGTTATTTTGAAAATTAAAATGGAAGACATACTTAGACTATTATCACCTTACCAACATACAAACAATGAAATCAACAATTGAAAATATTAGGAGGAGTAGTGTAAGTGGTGATGATAAAATTTATTAATATAATATTATTTTTTCTTTTATTTTATCTCTTCTTCTTCTTCTTCTTCTTCCTCTTCACACCACCGGTGGTTTGTTCTTCTTCTTCTTCCT
>MDSZ01000276.1_pt1 | contig 10024 bp, 12 predicted proteins | sample 811201 | NCBI WGS metagenome assembly MDSZ01 (sample SAMN05326647, study PRJNA326480) | marine metagenome | isolation source: seawater | place: Indian Ocean: North | collected 2010 | reverse complement strand
TTCTTCAAAAAAGAATTCTTGAAGAATTGAACCTGTAGGACTTTCAATTACTTGCCACAAGATTTTCTTACCTCGTTTAATCATCTCTGTACTGTAACTTAAATCAAAATCCACTTTCGCTGGTCTCCTATCACCTTTTCTAAATCTAACTTTTTGTGTCTTAGTTTTCTTTTTCGTCATACTTTAAAATCTGAAAATTTATTGTATGCGTCTTCTGGTGTTTTCTCTTGACCACTATCAACAATATTTTGAGCAGATTGTTGAACATCATACAACTTCATTTTCGCTCTATCAACGCCCACGATAAATGACCTGTTAACACTTGGGTCATTATATCTATTCTTTAACTGTTTAACTTTCATCTGACCTAATGCCTCTAGTTCTTCACTTGACATTAACGCAAACATAAAGTCAGCAGTTGCAGGCAGACCAAAACTTTCTGAAGTATCTTCAAGACCAATGTCTGTTGATACATAACCAGTTCTAGTCGTTTGTGTAGCAGAGAATATCGGAACATTCTTTTCTACTGCTAAACCTCTTAATTCTTCAGCGATTGCTTTAATATAGAAATATGATGAGATGTTACCACCTTTAAATCTACTACTAGCACAAATATTTAAGTAGTCAATAAAGATAACATCTGGTTTGAAACTCTTTTTAAGACCAAGTTCATTTACTAATGCACGAAAATGACCTGTGTGAGCAGACGCTGTTGGATATTCTTTGATAATTAATTTACCATGTGTCTTAGATTGTATCTTTTGTACTTTATTATTATACAATTGTTTTGGCATATCATGTAAATCATCGATAGTTACATCAAATAAGTTAGCGTCAATTCTTTCAGCAATTCTTTCTTCGGACATTTCTAAAGTGATATACAATACATTCAAGCCTTCTTGTAAGAAGTTCGAAGCAACATGACACATAAACAAAGATTTACCAACACCAGTACCTGCAAGAGCAATATTCAAAGTCTTGGCAGGAACACCACCTTTTGTAATACGATTGAAATAATCTAAGTCAAACTTGTATCGTTTTTCTTTTGTATGATACCAAGTAAATCGTTCTTCAGCATTTTCAAGATAATCATGCCCGATATTTGTATCGAAAGAAACTGCTAATGCGTCTGATAAGATACTAGGCAATGCCTCTGGTGTTTGTTTCTTATCTTTACCATCTAAGATTTGAATACCTGATAGTACAGCATTGTGTACAGCACGGTCTTTACAAAACTTTTCAGTTGTATCTACAAGCCAATCAAAGTCAATCTTCTCTTCAGCAAATGTAGATACTAAGTCTTTTAGATTTGTATATTCTTCTTGGTTAATATCTTTACGATTATTAACTTCAATCAATAAACTTTCTGTATTAGGAACATTGTCATACTTGTTAACAAACTTTTCAATCTCTTCAAAGATAATCTTTTCAATTCTTAGTTTGAAGTAATCAACTTTGATGAAAGGTAAAACTTTTCTAGTATAGTTCTCATTATATACTAGATTGTTTAATATTGTTTTTTCTATTCTATCGTTTGTCATTAACCGTATTTTTCCACTAAAAGTTCATGTAATATATCGCCAATATAATCTATAAAGTCTTGATTGTCAATGTTGAGGTTGGATGGATTTGAAACAACATTATAATCAAAATGCATAGGCAATTCGCCACGCTCATTCTCTTCTTTAGCAAAACCTACATTGCCAAAGTTGAAGATTATATCTTTGTATTTGCCCTCAGTAATCTTTAGAGATGTAAAATCGTCACCATCTCTTTGAACAAATACATAGTTTTTACTCTTCAGGTTCGTCTTGTTGGAGTTCTTCGTCTGAGCCATAACTGAATTTCTTTTTTGCAACTTCATCGATTTGTTCTAAGATTTCTTTTGTAAAATACTTTTCAGGATTATCATTAATCGCCTTACCGAATACTTTTGTGCCATCAGGCAACTCATATCTAGTTGATACTTTTTTGAAAATACCACCTAGTTCAGCAAGTGTTAACAATCCGTAGTGTCTATCAAGACCTTCTTTATAAGTAAGTCTTACATCTATCATAGCATTTTCTTTTGTAATTCTTGACTTATAGTTTTTACAATGAATAATATTACCAACTACCTCAGTACCGTCTTTTTCTTTTCGTTTACCTAGATAGATGATTGATGAAGCGGCATACTTTAATCCAGAACCACCGCCCATTTCTTTTTGTGGAAACATAGAACCAATAACATCATAGGTGTGATTGGTCATAATCATAGGGACATTTGCCTGCCCTAATTTAAGTGTTAAAACTCTAAATGTTGATTTGACAATCTGACTTCTAGTCATATCTCTAGTTTCTTTACCAGACGCTGTATCTTCCATTTCTTTTGTAGTAGATAACATACCTAAACTATCTAATACAAACAACATTGGTTTTCTCAACTCTTCTGGTTGTTCAAGATATTTGTCAATAACTTTAATTGATTGTGTTCTAAATTCTTGTACTGTTGCAACTGGCAACACTAATACTCTGCTACTATCAACACCTCGGCTCTCAATCATACTTTTCGATACTGCGTTCTCACTCTCAAAGTAGATTACACCTGCATTTGGATCCATATCTAAAAAGTTCTTTACAACACCTAATGCGAAAAAGGTTTTACCTGTAGCGGCTTCACCTGCGATTGCTGTAATACGATTGCCTGGTAGACCACCGTAAATGGAACCTGATAATAGAGCATTAAAGGCATAACTGCCTGTATCAATGAATGAAGACACATCTCCACCGGCAACACCGTCAGCCGCAATAGTGGCATATTCGTTGCCTGTTTCTTTAATAATGTCTTTTAAAAAATCGCTCATATTCTTATCATCTCCTTAATTGTATGCATATTATATCATTTTGTTACTAATGTCAAGCCTTAGACGAAAGCATCCCCATGCATCCACCCTACTATACAGTTTCTAATACCCTTAGTAACAGGTGTAATTGCATGTACTTTATATGAAGGAAATACTATAATTGTACCTCTTTGTCTCATCATTTTTGACATTTCTGTTGTATTGTTGTCGTCTGGCCAGAACACTAAATCGCCACCCTCGTATTCGTCTGAATTAGAAAGTTGTATAGAATAAGATAATTTTCTTGTTGATAACTCGTCAGGTCCTACATCTATATGTTCATCAAACTTACCACCCTCTGTAGCAAGATATTCAAATCTACTAGGGGCGTCAAATGATGGTATACCCTTTAGTTTAAACTTAAAGTGTTTGTCGTTTAAATCTACTAAAAACTTATGAATGTAATTCGCAAGTTCTCGTTGTTTAGGTGGTTGATAAATTTTGCAAACTCTTTTGTCGCCTTGATTAACAGTTTTACCGTCTTTGACAAATGTTGAGTTTAATAAGATGTCTGAAATGCCATCTTCGTTAATGAAGTTATGTTGTAGTAAAATAGCATTTGTAAAATTATTTTGTTGCATAAGCAGTTTCCAATTCACGCCAGATTTTTCTTAATCTTTTATATTTAGTATCGTTTGTAACACGGTCTCTATATTCTTTAAAGATTTTTGCACTCATGGCTTTCTCACTTGTTGCCCAATCTTCTTCTTGTGGTAGAATATTACCTTTACTATCGTACTTCTTGCCATCTTTGTGATTAGCATATCGTCTTGCTCTAGTAAAACCCATTTCAAGAAATTTACGACACATATCCATACCTACAAAATCATTTACTGCTTTGTAATCAGCATACATCTCGTAAATCTTTTTTGCTGACTTCTTTGCAATAGGTACAGTTTTAAACTTCCAGTGTGTACATATATCATTTGTATATGGTCTTACAAGTAAAACGCCTTGTTCACCTCTGCCAATGCGATAGTGTTTTCTATCAGGCACTTTTGCAAAGTTTAACTTCTTGTAGTCTAAATCATAATTAAATTCTAACATACCCAAAATCCTATTCTTGCAACATATCTGTTAGGATATTTCATTTCATTATATCTTTCTATCTTATGTTCAATATTTTTGTCTTGTTCATTTATAATAACAAAAGACCCCTCTAATGGATAAATTTTAGATACAAGTTCGCCGTCTCTTCTTAGACATAATGGACCTTGATGTACTGTATTAAAATAATATAAGAAGATAAGATTACTTTCTTGATAAGTTTTATTGCCATCACTATCTCTAATATCATTATGCCATTCTGTATTGCCATCTGTTTGACCTTGTACAAGTCTAAAATGTTTTACAGTAATATCTTTACCTGGAAATTCAGGTTGAATATATTTCTCTATAACTATCGGCCATACATTTTGAAACAATGCATATACTGTAGGGTATGTTTCTTTTAAATAACTATCTGTTAAGTTATAGTCATCATGTAATTTTTTGTCTTTAAAAATGCCAGTATCGATATGATTGAATATATCTTTAATATCTTTGTCTATACCAAATGAGTATTTGTTTCTTGCTAATTCCATTAAAAAAATGCCTCTAAGTTTACAGTTCTATAATTCTTGAAGAAATCTTTATTAGGGTCTTTTGAAAAACACCATACATTTTCAATATATGTTTTTGCCATGAATTCTGCTTTTGCCTTTTCATCTTCAAACAACTTATCAGATTTTGGTCTTTGCATAATCCTCATACCGATTTGACCGATAAACTTATCTTTTAGCATATCGACAACTTCATCACAACTTCTATATCTTTTACCTTTGATTGTAGGATCCATAATATTAATTAACATACTACCTTTTTCAGATAGACTATTAAATGTATTTACAGAAACAGGAATAAAGAAGTCATCACGCCACTTTTCATATTCATTAAATTTAAACCATGATTGATTTTCTTCCATCTCACCACCTTTATTATACTCTTCGGTACTAAAGTATGGTGGACTTGTAAATGCACAATCAATATCTTTTATTTCTGACCATGGTAAATCTTCAGCACCGCAATTGTATATTTTGACTTTCTTTGGTTTAGATAGAAAAGAATTATATACTTTAATTTGTTCTTGATACTTTCGCCATGTATTTGGATTAGGGTCACAACCGATATACTCCTCTGCATTACTAGCAAAGAAACCAGCAAGTCTATCACCCCAACCACAACTTGTATCTAATACTTTTTTAGCATTATTCATTTCATAAATTGCTTTTGCAACATTAGGTTTAAATTGTGTTGCGATATATGTACCTAATCTAAAGGCAGACATATAACTTGCTTCAGTTAATGCACCACCTCTAAGTTCTTCTTTACCATCTACCATTGCAGGTTTCATTCCGTTGATACCTCGCCAGATAGGACCAAGACAAGACCATATCTGTTTTGCTGTACCGTTGTACCAAACATCTAAAGGTGCTTTGAAACTATAACTAGAACAATTTAATCTTAGTTCTTGATGAAAATAATTAGATACTGTATTGAATGTTGAAGGTGAGTTAATTATTCCTAGACCGTATTCTTTGTAATTATATTTGTAATCATCATATTTTTCCATAACATTATTATCATTCAGATTAAAATACTTCGATACATCTTCTTTTCTCAAATCGAAAAAAGATTGTTTCATATCTTCGAATGATATTTGTTTTAATGGAAAGACAGGTCTATTCTTTTCGATATAGTCTGCTAAGTCTAATCGAAACTGGTCTCTTCCGATATTGTTTGTAATTCGTTCAAATGTAAGTTGGTCCATAATCGGTAGACCATTTGCATTTGCATAATTACTTAGGTAGTTTTTCATTATTCCACATCACCAATAATATAATTGCTGGCACATAAAATGCCACTATTAATAATATACTAAAAATATATTCCATTGTCAAGCCTCACCATATATTTAAAACTCTGCCATTACCTACGATAATAAAAATGCAAGTAAGAATGTGGAGCACCACCCAAAAAGTACGCAATGTTGCCACAATGTCAGACTTATGTTTATCGTTTTCATATGCTTTACTCCCTATAGTTTTACACCATAATTCCCACAATTACTTCTCCATTAAATTGTATTCAAAATTTTGTGTATCTTCATGTACACCTAATTGTTTTGCACCATTCTTAATATGAAAATGAGTAGCCATTGGCGTTAGTGGTGACAATGTTACAAGTCTCTTGAAATTGTTTTCAACTGCCCATTCTCTTAATTTTAAAATGATTTCTCTACCTGCACCTCTCTTACGAGACCATACTGTATATGCAATAACTATTTCGCCTCTTTGACCATCTTGATTTGCAGCCTGAGACATGTAGTCCATTTCTCTAATAGTGTATGGTACTTCAGGACATAATGCAATACAAACAATCGCCTCTATTTCGTTGTCGTATTGTAAACCAAATACTTTTCTACCTTGTTGTGTTCTAAACTCGATATCTAATTCTGGTCTAACTGGATCCTCAGATACATCAATGTCTGTAAGTTCGACTAACTCTGTACCTTTTACCCATTTAAAGAAATCATCTATCTTATCTTTAACTACTTTCATGCAAAAAAACTTTCTAAAGTTGCCTGTGGTTCTGCCTTCCACCCGATTGCGTCAAGAATAAAACGCATAGGGTCTAGGAATGTTTTGTCAAATTGTATTTCATAATCAATATATGGTTGCAATTTAAATTCTTCAGGCAAAGTTGTCATGTAACTAATAACATCAAACTTAAATGGATTTGCTTGTTTTAGTTTTAAGAATTTAATCTTGTCGCCATCTTGTATCAATGGATACTTATGTTTCAAATTAAACTCTTCTATTTGATGATTATAAATTAATGCACCTTTGACATGTATTGGACTGCCCTTGATAAAGATATCACTAGCACTACGATACTTTTTAAGATTGTTACAACTTCTAGGGAAACTAATTTCTTCTGGCGATAGAGTTTTAAATTCAGTTCTAAAGTCAGCAATTAATTTGTGTAGGTCAGATTGTTCTTTAGACATAATCACTTTGATTGCCTCTTTAATCTTACCACGACAAACTTTAGGTGTGCTGGACTTGACTGCTTCTATGCCCATTAACTTTAGTTTTGGGTCAGCAAGTCTTACGCCCTCTTCGTCCAGCACATTGAGCATATATCTTTTTTTGGCAACCCAAATGCCTTTATTGGCGATAACTTCTCTCTTCATGACCATAGCGTTCTTAAACGCATTTGTATAGTCAGACAACTCAGAGAAGCACTTAGCGATATATGGCTCAAGTTTCTGTTCGCAAACTTTATCTAAGAAGTTTACAATCTCGTCTTTAGTTTTGTCTTTACAAGTTTTCTCAACTAGTTTATCAAGACAAACATAAATGGAATCGGTGTCAGACGCAACGATATAATCAATCTCATCTTGCGTCATTAATACTTTATTTAGATATTCGTTAACTTTACTTTCAATAAAACGAATAATAAATTGACCTGCTGTTGTGATACCACTCGCCTGTCTAACATCATAATATCTAAAGTATTGATTACCGATAGCACCATAAGCACTATTCAAGGCAATCTTTTTAGACCATTGTACATTATGACAACGAGCAATTTCTTTTTTAAGTTCTGGATTTTTAGTTTTCTCAAACTCTTGTTTTGCTTTCAACATTCTCTTTTTGAAAACAACTCTATCTTTGTACATCTTCTCCATCATTTCAGGAAGAAACCCTTGATTGTCTCGTTTAAATTTTGCACCATTTGGAGTGATACAAGCGCCTTCGGTTTTTAGATAATCAAGGGGCGTGGTTCCTTTCAGCATTTTATTTACTGAAATACCTTGTGAAGACGAACCAATAATTTTCTCTGGCGAAATATTATACTGAATGATAATATGTGGATAAAGTGAATTAATATCAAACGATACAATCCATTTATGTTGACCAGGTTGTGGGTCTTTAACATAAGCACCTTCATACTTTGTTTCTTTTACATGGTCCTCTCTAGGAGGAACAGCAATCTTTTTCGCATGAAGATGATTTGCAATCAAAGTATCCCATGTTCTAACTTGACTAAAGATATCTGCATAGTTAATCTTTGCCTGATAAGCAACTGTCAACGCCAAGTCAATAAGACCTAACTTATCTTCTAATGCGTCAACGATTTCTACATCTTGAATATTGTAATCAATAAACTTTTGTAAATCTTTAGTATAGAATTCTTTAAATGTCTCATAAGGATTTTCATTCTTATTAAGACCTAGTTCTAGTTCGCCGATGAAGTCTAGTTTATAACTCTCTTGTTTAGTTGGAATACACCATCGATATAAGTCAAGATAATCTAACATGACAATACCGAACAAGTCATATACTGTTTGAGTTCTACCTCTTACAGTAATCTCGCCTCTATCTACTAAATTCCAAGGCGACATTCTGTTTGCAACTTTATCGCCTGCAACCATCTTAATTCTATTCATCAAATAAGGCAAGTCGAAAAACTTTGTATTCCAACCAGTGATAACATCTGGATGATTTTTAATCCAGAATTTAAGAAACTCTAATATTAATTGTTTTTCATCTTGACATTCTATATAAGTTACATCTGTTCTATCGTTGTGATACTCGCCGATACCCCATGTAATAATTTGTTTGTTCGATTGATTTTTAACAGTGATACAGATTAATGGTTCGATAGGATTTTCTACATCTGGAAAACCGTTTTCACACTCACACTCAATATCAAGTGTAAAGATTTTAATTAAGTCTTTAGACCATTCTACATCGCCTGGATAGTTCTCATTGATATACTGATAATGATATCGTTCAAGACCAAAGATAGGTGAGTTTTCTGTAACTGTAAACTTTCTAAACTTTCTCGCCTCATCAATACTATTGAAACGAATAGGTTTCAAACTTTGACCTTGCAAAGTCTTCCACTCTGATTGTTCTTTAGTCAATGCAAACAAAGTAGGACCGAAGTCAATCTTTTCTTTGTAGTCTTTGCCGTTCATAATACCACGAACAAGCAATTTGCCTCTGTGTTCAATTACATTTTTATAAAAGTTCATCATCTCGTAAGTTCACCGTTAGTCCATCTAATTCTTCATTCATTTGTATTTGACAACTCAATCTACTACAATTTGGTTTGTAACCTTTTTCATACTCTAATATCTCTTCTTCTAAACTGTCTTTTTCTAATTTCACTTTATCATACCATACACTATTTACATGAATATGGCAAGTCCCACATGCCATTGACCCACCACATGTCGCAGGTATATGAGGCAAATCTGCCTCTCTGGCAAACTCCATAACAGAAAAACCAGGTGCCATTTTTACGACAGTTTTGTGGCCATCGCTATGCACAAAGTTTACACTTACATGTTTCGTCATTTATTACTGTCGAAAGTAGGTAGTGTGGACTCTGTAATTAGTTCTGGTTTAGGTTGTAAAATTTTTGATGTGTTTTGTTGATACGAACCGAGTATATCTGCTTTAGGTTTTGTCATTGTAACTACCTTGTCCATACTTACTCCTATCTTATCTTCATCAGAATAAGGGGCATAAGGCGTCATCATCAACTGAACCGGTTTGCCCGGTGCTGATTGAGTTGGTACAATGACAAAAGGTGACCTCATAAAAAGATGGTCGCCTTGAATTTCACTCTTACAGATTACATCTTCGCCTGTAATCAATCGTATGATTTTAATATTACTATTACTCATAATCACTCCATAATGTTGTAGTATAATAACAGATTAACAATTACTTGTCAATGCTGTATTTGGTTGTTATCACATACTTTCTTTGTGGGTTTACCATGACATTTAATCTATTCATAAATGCACGGTCTAGTAAGATAGGTGTTCTATCTTCTCTATCATCGATAGTAAATTCTACATCACTGTAGTTACCACCTGCAAAACCAACATTTAGTTTAACTACATATCGGTCTTCGTCATAATCTCTTAACCCACCAACTGAGATTTCTTCTTTACGAACAATATCGGATGTTAATGATTTACCCAATAATGTCCATGTAATCTTTTTACCTTCGACTTTAAATTTATCTGCATGTATAACAGGCATACCTGAGTTACCTGTATCAAACTTTGCAACTAAATC
>MDSZ01144648.1_pt1 | contig 10025 bp, 12 predicted proteins | sample 811201 | NCBI WGS metagenome assembly MDSZ01 (sample SAMN05326647, study PRJNA326480) | marine metagenome | isolation source: seawater | place: Indian Ocean: North | collected 2010 | reverse complement strand
ATGAAGTAAATATAAAACAATATATATTTCTTATCGGTCCAGAAGGTGGGTTTAGTGACAATGATATTACAATGTTAAAAAAATATAACTGGAGAATTGTTTCGCTTGGAGATAGGATATTAAGAACTGAAACAGCTTGTATTGTTGCACAGACATTAATGAGAACCTGGTAAATGAAAAATTTAGAATCAATCGCGGAATATAGTAAAAGCTTCACTAATCAAGAATTACATGAATGTATTATTGATAGTCACATTGAGATTGAATCTTGGTTTCGTAAACAATGGATTAAATATCCTGCGCCTTTTTATTCATCGATCGATATTCGTAACTCTGGTTTTAAAATAGCACCCGTTGATACAAATCTTTTCCCTGCAGGCTTTAATAACCTTGATAAAAATTTTGAACCACTTTATATATCAGCATTAAGTTATGCATTAGAAAGACAACCAACTGATATAAGAAAAATTTTACTTATAGGAGAAAACCATACAAGAAATGAATACTACTCTAATAGTTTATCTGCACTCGCAAACTTTATTAGAAAAGCAGGATTTGAAATTCAAATTGCATCTCTTGGTGACTTGAACAAACCAGGAATGATTAATCCAAAGCTAAAGAAAATAAATGGCTCTCTCTCTTATGAATCATTTAATCCAGATGTAATTATACTTAATAATGATCTATCAGATGGAGTGCCTAATATTTTAAAAAACACTATCCAACCTATCCTTCCGGATCCAAACTTGGGATGGACCAATAGATCAAAAACTATCCATTTTGAGTATTATAGCGATGTTGTTAAGAATTTTACCAGGTTATTGAGATTGGATTCTTGGTTGATAGAGCCGCTTTTTAGAAATTGTGGAGAAATAGATTTTAAAACAAAACAAGGCGAGGACTGTATGTTATATCATACTGAAAAGCTATTTATGCTTATCAAAGAGAAATATGATAGATATGGCATAGATGAAAAGCCTTACATTATGATTAAAGCTGATTCAGGAACGTATGGGATGGGTATAATTCAAATATCAAATATTGATGATTTAAAGAATATTAATCGCAAACAAAGAACAAGAATGATGAAAATTAAAGGAGGAATCCCTCTAAATAAAGTGATCTTACAAGAGGGAATCTACTCAAATGAGAAAATAAATGTAAGATCAGATGTAGTTGAGCCAGTAATTTATTCTTTTGGATCAAGTCTTTTAGGGGGATTTTATAGAATGCATGAAAATAAAGATTATTCTGAGAATCTTAATTCACCAGGGATGTCTTTTCATCCTATTTCTTTCAATGACGCATGTATAAGTCCGGATAGTAATAAGCCTATCTTTTCTGATACGAATAAGTTTTATATCTATGGTGTGATTGCGAGGTTAGCTATTCTTGCTGCAGCAAAAGAACTTTATAATTTAGATATTTAAGATGTTTAAAATTGCAGTTCTTATGGATCCAATTGAATCTTTATCTAGAGATACAGATTCTAGCCTCGGAATTATAAACAGCCTTCAGAAAAACAATAAAATATACTATATAAAACCTACATCAATTTATATCAAGGGAGGAGAAGTATTTGGTATCACTCAAGATCTTAATCTAAATTTAAATAAAAAAAAATTCTTTACTCTTAAAAAAATAAAGAAAATAAATTTGAGCAGAATGCACTGTATATTTTTTAGAAAAGATCCTCCAGTTGATGATAATTATATATCTCTGACTTATATACTAGACATTCTAGAGAAACAAAAGGTGCTTATAATAAATTCGTCACAAACTCTTAGAAATTATAATGAAAAACTACTTGGTAACTACTTAAGTCCAAATAAAGTCCCAACATTAGTTACCTGCGAAATTGATACTATTAAAAAATTTATTAAACAACAAAAAAAAGTAGTTATAAAGCCATTAAATATGATGAGAGGTGAAAATATTCATAAAATTCATTACAGAGATAATGATATTGAGAAGAAAGTTTTTATTACACAAGACTATAATGATAAAAATCTGATTGTAATTCAGAAATACTTAGATGTTCATAAATATGGGGATAAGAGAATAATTATATATAATGGAATTGTATATGAAAATGCTCTTGTAAGATTTCCACCAATAAATGATTTCCGAGCAAATTTGGCTCATGGCGGGAAATATTATATCAAGAAGATTGAAAAAAAATATATGCCTAATTTGGAGGGTATTGCTGAATATCTTAATAATGAAAGGATTTACCTGGCTGGTATTGATATGATAGATAAATTTATTACAGAAATAAATATTACTTCTCCGACTGGGATCATGCATTTACAAAAAAAAGACCCAATGATTTGTAAAAGAATTGCTAATGAATTTATAAAAATTATCAAAAGCTATCATGATGAATAATGATAAGAATTTAATTAATAAAAATTATACGTATATTGGACTAGACTACGGTACAAAAAAAGTTGGTGTAGCAATTGGACAAATTATTACATTGGATGCTAGACCTCTTAAAATTTTATATAAAAATAAAGAGTCATTAAAAAAACAACTTTCTAGCATTGTTAATGAATGGTCCCCAAATGTAATTGTACTTGGCTATCCATTTGCAAAAAAAAAGAGTAAATTTATGGATGAAATAGATGATTTCTATGAATATTTAAAATTAGAATACGGAGATCAGATTGAAATTGTGAAATTTTCTGAAGTGCTATCAACTGAGGAGAGTTATATGATTAGTAAACAACTTAAAAATGACAAAATTTTGAAAAATAATAAAAAAAATGTAGATGATATAGCCGCAACACTGATATTATTAAGCTGGTTTAGAGAAAACATGGTAAAGTAACAATAATGAATATTAATACTGATATTCAACTTTATAACAAAAAACTAGTCCATTTTCTTAATATTGAGGGATTAGATCAAGAACATATTCTTGAGATAATTAATAAAGCTGATCTATTTTCTCTTCAAGAGAAGAAAAAGTTTTATGAACTTGAAAGTAAGACAGTAGCAAGTTTGTTTTTTGAACCAAGTACAAGAACTAAGACTACATTTGAATTAGCATCGAAGAAGCTTTCAGCAGACTTTATTAATATTGATATTGCAAACTCATCGACTTCGAAAGGTGAGTCTATTATTGATATGATTAAAACTCTTCAAGCCATGAGTTGTGATATGTTTATTGTTAGACATTCAATAGCAGGGACACCTCACTTTATTGCAAAAGAGGTTGGTAGCCAGATTGCGGTCCTAAATGCTGGTGATGGCGCTCATGCTCATCCAACGCAAGCTATGCTTGATATGTATACCATAAAAAAATACAAAGGCGGGTTTGACGGACTTAAAGTTGCAATTGTTGGGGATATACTTCATTCGAGAGTTGCGAGATCCTTGATTATTAGTTTGAAAATATTAAGGGTTAAAGATGTAAGAGTAATTGGTCCGAAAAATTTAATGCCAAAAGATATAAAATCTATGAATGTTGAATATGCAGAGAACTTAGAAAATGGTATAAGAAATTGTGATGTTGTAATTATGCTAAGACTACAAAAAGAGCGAATGCACGAAGCATTAATTTCTGAAGATGAATATTATGATGCCTATGGACTTACTAGTAAAAAACTCAAGGCTGCAAATAAAGATGTGATTGTTATGCATCCTGGTCCAATAAACAGAGGAATTGAAATAGATTCAGAGGTAGCCGATGGAAAGCATTCAGTTATCCTTGATCAAGTCAGCTCTGGAATATCAGTAAGAATGGCTATAATGTCCATAATTATTGATAACAGAAATAATGAATAATAATATTGAAAGCATCCTCGGTGATATCGAAAATAATATACAAAGATACTCTAAGGAACAAGACTGCATAAAATTAATTATTGTAACAAAATCTCAGATTATTGATGATATAAAAACATTGATTAAATTGGGTTATAATTCTTTTGGTGAAAATTACCTAAATGAGGCAAAAGAGAAAATCTTATTGTTAGATAATAAAGAGCTAGAATGGCATTTCATTGGTAAAATTCAATCTAATAAAATTAAAGATATAGTTAAATATTTTAACTTTATACAAACAATTACGTCTCTAAAGCATGCAAGAATAATAAATGATGAATGTTGTCAACAAAATAAAATAATGGACGTATGTGTTCAGGTAAATATTGATAGAGAGGATACAAAATCAGGTATATTGCCTGAGGAGCTAGACGGGTTTCTGACAAAGTTAACTAGTATGATGAATATCAAAACGAGAGGCATAATGGCAATTCCATCCAAGGAAAATATATTAAAAGGTAACTTTGAATCGTATAAAATAATGAGAAATTTATATAATAAGTTCTCAAAAAAATATGATTATTTTGATACGCTATCTTTAGGAATGAGTAATGATTATATTGAAGCACTGGAAAGCGGTTCAAATATGATTAGAATTGGTAGTATGATTTTTGGCGAGAGGAAAAAATAAAAATGATATCAATTATAGGGTATGGTAATTTATCGCAGGCTCTAATTACAGGGTTAAGATTCGCTAAGTATTCAGAGTCTATCAAAGTGTATGATTCTCGTATCAATAAAAAGATACATAGAAAAATTATACTAAAAAAAATGATAGATAAAGAAATTGTAAAAAGTAGATTGGTATTATTAGCTGTTAAACCTAAGGATTTCAAAAATATTTCAGATCATCTCAAAGAACTCAAAACTGATTCGGTTATTGTGAGTTTGATGGCTGGGATTTCTATAAAAAAGATTAGAGAATTGACTGGTCATAAGAAACTTGCCAGAGTTATGACTAATATTAACTGTGCATATTGTAGAGCACAATCTTTTATATATATAAATCCAGCATGTTCTTCAAAGAATAAAAAAGAAATTAATAACTTGTTTAATTATGTTGGTACGGTATACAATTTAGCATCTGAGAAAAAAATTGATATTGTAACTGGCTTAACAGGAAGTGGACCTGCATATGTTTTATATTTCTTGGAGGCTATGTGTGATATCTTCCAAAAACAAGGTTTCAGCAAAAAAACTTCACAAGACTTATGTACGAACTTAATCGAAGGTACTATAAATACTTGTAAGCATGATAAGAGGAATATTGATACAATAAAAAAATCTGTTGTCTCAAAGAATGGCACTACAGAGGAAGCACTAAAATATATGAAACGTTCGGGTTTTAAAGTAATTTTGAATAAAGCTATTACTGCTGCAATTGAAAAAGCTATGAAAATTGGGGCATAGCATGGAAGGATATGCTGCAAATCCAATTATTTTTCTGTCAACTTTTATTGTAGGACTTATCCAATTCATTTTTATCTTAAGAGTTTTATTTGAAGTATCACAAGTAAATTTCTACAATCCAGTCTGTCAGATAGTAGTTAAATTTACTGAACCAATTTTAAAACCACTAAGGATTTTACCGCTCAATTTTGGGAGGTTTGATTTGATAATACTCTTGCTATTGACGGTACTTACTTCTATAAAAATTTTTATACCCTATTATGTATCTGGAGTAGATATAAATGCGGTATCTCTCCTTTTAATAGGGTTCGGTAAATTAATTAATGAAATTTTAGATATACTCTGGTGGATCGTCGTAATTGGAGCAATTGGAAGCTGGTTTATGGGATTCAACTCCCATCCAATGTTTAGTCTGATAGATGAGATATGTGAGCCATTTTATAATACGATTCGAAAACTATTGCCTCCCATGTCAGGACTTGATTTCTCACCAATAATACTTTTAGTTTTAATTACTTTGACTGAATTAATTTTGGTTCCACCAATTTATCATCTAGCAGGTCAATTTTAATATTATGGATTTGAACCTTAAAACTTCAGTACTGAATGTTCAAGAACCTCTTGTATTAAAATCTGGTAAAACTATTAAGAAGTATGAACTAACTTATGAAACATACGGGAAGCTCAATGAAAATAAAGATAATGCAGTGCTTATTTGTCATGCTCTGTCAGGCAACCATCATGCGGCGGGTAAGTATGATGATGAGGAAAAACCCGGATGGTGGGACAATATGATTGGTCCTAACAAACCAATTAATACTGATAATTTATTTGTCGTGTCATTAAATAATCTTGGAGGTTGTCACGGCTCGACAGGTCCTAAATCCATTAATCCAGAGACAAAAAAATACTATGGTTCTGATTTCCCAATAGTCACAGTGGAAGATTGGATAAATTCTCAAAAAAAACTAATGGAGGAATTTAAAATTAGTAAATGGAAATTTGTAATTGGTGGCAGTCTTGGTGGAATGCAGGCTTTTCAATGGACAATCCAATATCCAGATTGTGTAGATAAATGTATAGTGATTGCAGCTGCACCAAAATTAACTGCGCAGAATATAGCTTTTAATGAAGTGGCAAGACAGGCAATTATGAAAGATCCTAATTGGTGTGAGGGATATTATCTTGAAAAAAATGTCATTCCAAATCAAGGACTTGCTCTGGCAAGGATGTTAGGTCACATTACATATTTATCAGATGATTCGATGAAGGAAAAATTTGGACGAGACTTGCAGAAACAAAAGCTTAATTTCAATTTTGATGTCGAATTTCAAATTGAAAGTTATTTAAGATATCAAGGTGAAAAATTTGGTAATTCGTTTGATGCAAATACTTATTTGCTCATGACTAAGTCCTTAGATTATTTCGATCCCGTTAAAGACTTTGGAAGTACTCTAAAGGACAGATTGAAGAAAAACAACTCTAAATATTTAGTAATATCATTTACTTCGGACTGGAGGTTTCCACCTTCGAGATCAAGAGAAATAATGAGGATACTTATAGAAAATAATAAAGATGTTAGTTATTCAGAGATTGACTCTTCAGGTGGACACGATGCATTTCTCATGGAAAATGAGGACTATTTTGAAATAATGAGAAACTTTATTTCAGGAGATTAAATTGAGATTTAGAAATGACTTAGCACTGATTAGTTCTTGGATAAAACCTAATAGTAAAGTTTTAGATTTAGGATGTGGCGATGGTGAATTATTAAAAATACTTGCTTTAGAAAAAAATATTAGAGGGCTTGGTGTTGATAATGATATAAATAAAATTAAGTTAGCGCTTAAGAAAGATGTAAATGTTCTGCAGCTTGATCTTGATAATGGACTCAAAGCTTTTAATGAACAATCTTTTGATTACGTGGTTCTAGCCCAATCGTTACAGGTAGTCAAAAATCCTGATAAACTTATAAAAGAAATGCTCAGTATAGGTAAAGAAATAATCGTATCTTTTCCTAATATGGGTCACTGGAAATCCAGATTGCAGTTATTTTTTAATGGTATGATGCCAATTACAGATAATTTACCTTATAACTGGTATAACACACCAAATATACACTTATGCACTATCAGTGACTTTATTAGTTTTTGTGATAAAAACAATTTTAAAATTGCACAACAAATGATTGCTAACAAGGATCAAAAATCTAATCTTATAACAAAGCTACTTCCAAATTTGTTCGGGGAAATCGCAACTTTTAGGCTAAAATAATTATTGATGCTTTGCAAGTATGAAATCCTCATGTCTTACATAGAGCAAATCTGCAATTTTTCTAATAGTATAGTCTTCGTATTTATCTATTTTATTATCAGCATGAGCTACTGCCCATAGAGATTTTATTACATTAATTCTATCAGGATAATCATAATTATCGTTTATTATCGATGTCCATTCGTACAACGAAATCATTTCATTGTTCTTCTCTTCTGCAAGCTCAATGAGAACAGATATTTGTTCCTGATTGAGGCTGAAATGATGTTCTAATAAGGAGATTATCTTATCTTTTTCTTCGCTAGAAAATTCATCGTCAGATTTAGAGACCTCAATCATTAATATTGATATAGCTAAATTCAAGTCATCTTTAAAGCAGTCAAAATTAAGTTTTAAGCTGTGGGAGGATTTATTAGACGTTATCTTATCCAGAAGTTTTTTGAAAAGCATTTTTAATTGAAAGTTTGTTTAAGTGAATATTCTCCACTATCATCATATTCGTCAAAAAAAACCTCTACAAAAGGATGGTCAATAGGATCATTACTTGTATCTGTAGAGAGATTACTCTCAGCTACATACGTCTCATTTCCTTGCCCATGAACAAGTACATGATACCACGGCTTATTTTTGTCTGGTTTAGATTTGGCAACATTTTCATACCATTCTTCTGTTCCTTGAAAGTAAGGATCTGCGTCTACTATAACTCCTCTGTAACGAAATTTAGTATGATAAACAATTTGACCCAACTTGAATTGTGCTTTTTGATGATCTTTATTAGACATATATCAATTATAAGGCCTTAAAGGTATTTTTTAAAGTCTATATTTACTAGTCATATAAAAGAGTGATGTTTGTCCTTCTATGTGGATAACTTTTATCAAAATTAAACTCATCAGTGCAATGAAAAAGTTTAGAGTTGAAAATTACACACCTATTCTCTTTATAGGGTATTATTTTCTTTGTAATACCCTCAGATTCCAACATATTTTCAATTTTTTCATGTGAACGAACGCTGTTATAATCATTGAAAGACCAATCATTAGGGGGTAATTTACTCCATACCACTAACCCTCCAGAATCTGCTGATAAGTTTGCTTCGTTGGGAGTTATCCAGAAATTAACATTTATTGAAGCTTGATCAGCATGTATTTTTGTTCCTTCCCTACAATTGTCATATTTAAAAATCCACGCTTGTGTAAGCTGGAAATTTTTAAAGATGTGTTTAAAGGTTTTACGGAGATCCTCACTTAAACTCAAAAAAAACTCATTAGACATACCTTTAGATAAAAAAGCGCCAACATAACCCATTTGATATGGATACTTGAAAATATTTGCATTCCTACAATACTTTTGTAATTCCTTTAATTGACTTTTACAAAGAAAATCATCAATAACAACTAATTCTGGGTTCTTCTTTAAATATTCTTCTTGTACTTTACTAATATTTATTTTCTCATTTATGAATTTATTCGATAGTACTTTAGGAGGCTTATTATATAAAACCTTAAACATTTCTTTTTTAAAATCTCTTGATATATCTGATAACTTAAACGTATTTGATTCTATTTTTTCATATAACTTTCTAAGATCATTATAGTACTCTTGTGTAAACTTAGGATTTCTTATTTCATCTATATCACTATCAATGTAAGTAAGTTGTTCATACTCATGTTTTATAAAAGTCACGAGTGATTCTTTATTATTAAGATATTTATTTATATTGAAATCTATTTGTTTTCTATCTTTATGAATGATCGCATGAGCGGATTTAAACATATCATTTGCTTTTTTAATATTTTCTAACCATAGGTATGTTATACCTAGCATGATAAAAGCATTAACATAATTATGATTAATTTTTATAACATCTAAAAAACATTTTTCTGCCAAATATAAGATATTTTTATCTCTGATCACCTGATATTTGTACTGATAAACTTCACCTAATCTATGTATCACATCGCAATTATCTATTGCATTCTCTTTTGCTAATTTGATATATTCAACAGCTTTATCATACTCAACTGAATCACAATAGAGATTACCGCAATTGAAAAAAGACTTATAATTTGTTTTATCGATCTCGATTGCTCTGTGAAAATACTTTTCAGCATTTTTTGTATCATTAAGATTTTTATATGCAATTCCTAAATTATTATTTGCTTCATAATTTGATGGGACAATACTTACTGCGCGCGTAATGTATTTTATGGCATCTTTGTAATTATGGTTCTGTGAGAGAATACACCCATGTAAGTGATTTGCATTAAAATCTTCATTATCTATTTTTAATACTTGTAAGTATAATTCATCCGCTTTTGCTAACTTACCATCATGATGGTATTTCAAAGCCTCATCAAGTATTTTGTTTTTATCTATCGATGTCATATTAGCTTGCCCAGGGACAGAATCGAACTGCCGACACGAGGATTTTCAGTCCTCTGCTCTACCGACTGAGCTACCTAGGCAACTTCACTATTTCTTGTAAAAACAGGAACTTAAGGGGTTGT
>MDSZ01110413.1_pt1 | contig 10025 bp, 8 predicted proteins | sample 811201 | NCBI WGS metagenome assembly MDSZ01 (sample SAMN05326647, study PRJNA326480) | marine metagenome | isolation source: seawater | place: Indian Ocean: North | collected 2010 | reverse complement strand
TGGGCATTAAGGGAGATTTAATCGCCGCCGTAATGCGTATGCCGGATGTATTGGGTAGTGTTAAATCTGAACTCACCGAAGAGGAATGGAGCTTTTTGCAGGGCTTATTGGATGAGGCATTGGACCAATTCTCTGAGTTCCGCACTCAAGAAGGCGCCTCCATCGCCGAAGACTTTAACGCAAGATTAGATGCCATCGAAGCCGCATTAACAGGCATTGCCCGGCACGAACAAGCGCGTTTAGAAACCGTTCGCGAAAAACTCCTCAAAGGATTAGAAGGCATGGAGGTCGACCACAATCGCTACGAGCAAGAGGTCATCTTCTACATCGAAAAACTCGACGTCAACGAAGAAAAAGTTCGCTTGATCAACCACCTGAAGTATTTCCGTGAAACCATGACTGTAGAAGCCAGCGGGAAAAAGCTCGGCTTCATCGCTCAGGAAATGGGACGTGAAATCAACACACTGGGCTCCAAGAGCAACTATGCGCCCATGCAGCAGTTCGTCGTTGAAATGAAAGACGAATTAGAAAAGATCAAAGAGCAGGTCGGCAATACGCTCTAAAGGTTACCCCAGTATATCACGCTTTAAGTACCGGCTGTACCCGACCCAAACCATCAGGGCCGTCAACACCGCAAAAGCACCACAGGCCACCAAGTTGGGCTCTAAGGCGCCTTGATCTAAAGTCAAGGGCAGGTAATGATATGGACTTAAATAGGCTAGCCATTCAACAGATTCAGTAGCACTCGCAATAGCATTCAAGAAATAACTCCCGAAGATCATTCCGACAATTGGCCCCATGTAATTCAGCTTCACCGACAAAAAGGACCCCATGAGCACACCGGCCGCGGTGAAAAAGGCGATGAGGAAGAACCCGTGAACATGCATGGCCGCCATGGCGTCCCAAGCGATTTCCGAACCAAAAAGATTCATACCGATGACCGCTACGAGCGTTTGCACGAGGTATATGATTATAAAGAGCGCTCCCAACACCGCGAGCTTCGTACCGGCCACAATGCCTCTTGAAATAGGCCTAGTCAACAGAAATTCCGCCGTGCCGTCGCGCTCCTCCTTCCCGATGATCGTCGCGCCAGTGGAAGCGGTATAGATGCCCATCAACAAAGTGACGTAGATGCCGTAATAAGTGGCATAAAAACCAATGATCGAACTCCAAGTCGCCTCGTCCATTCCAAAGGCCTTGGCAAATTCTTCCGGCAAGCTGCTCATTAGTTTCACCATATCCTCACCCATGTGTGAAAACGATGGATAAATGCTCAGAATCATCAGAGTGAACGCCAAAACTATAGAGGTCCAGATGAGAGTGTTCTTTCTGTTTCGCTTGAGCTCTTTGGAAAATAATACAGTATTCATAGCGGGTTATCTGCGGTAGTAATTCATAAAAATACTCTCGAGGTCAGGTTCGCTGAGCGTCAAATCCACGACCTCTTGCCGGCCCAGCCATTGAAGCAGGTCCTTCGTCGGCCCGACGTAATCAAAAAGCACCTTATTGCCCAACCATTGCTGATTTTGGGCGCCTTCGGGCAACTCCACCTTTGTATCAGAAGCTAGGACCAGCCTGACCTTTTTCATTTGCTTGGCCAGTAGCGTGGTGATGTCCTCCACGGCCGTAATTTCGCCCCCACGAATGATGGCAGCGCGGTCACAAAGGCGTTGTATTTCACTTAAGATGTGAGAGCTGAAAAAGATGGTCGTGCCTTTGGAGTTGCGGGATTCGAGGAGCTCAAAGAATCTGTTCTGCATGAGGGGGTCCAGCCCGGAGGTAGGTTCGTCTAAGATCAACAGTTCGGGTTCGTGCACTACCGTTTGAATAATGGCACATTTCTTTTTGTTCCCAAAACTTAAATCCGAGATGGGACGGTCGAGATCAAGCTCAAAATAATGGGCTAATTCTCTGATCTTCTCCCCGGCATTTTCCAAACCATAAAGGTTGGCGTGGTATTCCAACAGTTCGCGGGAAGTCATTTCCGCGTAATAATCGACCTCTGAGGGTAAATACCCGATACGACGACGCAATTCGTGCCCATTTTCAAGAATGCTTTGGCCGAAGAGCATCGCCTCTCCGCTGTTAGGTGCCAGCAAACCTAAGAGCGTTCGAATGGTCGTGGATTTACCGGCGCCATTGGGACCAATGAAGCCAAAAACCTCCCCTTGTTTGACAGAAATAGTAACGTCCGTAATACCGCGTTCTTTTCCATAAAACTTGGACAAGGAATGAGTTTCAATGATATTCATGGCGGAGGTTGGTTGAATTCCTTTCTAAAATACGACGCATTGCGCCTACATCCCATTAAATTTGTCACAAACTTCCTCTGCTCATGAACGCATCAACATCCGGAAAATTGGTCATCTTCTCCGCGCCCTCAGGCAGCGGAAAAAGCACCTTAGTGCGTTACCTGATGGAGACTGTGGAAGGATTTGGCTTTAGCATCAGCGCCACCTCTCGAGCTCCTCGAGGAACAGAGCAACACGGCGTGGATTATTTCTTTTTAACTGCCGAAGAATTTCGCCAAAAAGTTGATGCCGGTGATTTCTTGGAATGGGAAGAGGTTTATGAAAACACCTATTACGGCAGTTTACAAAGCGAAGTGGAGAAGCGCTGGTCGCAAGGCCAAGCGGTGGCCTTCGACATTGATGTTGTCGGCGGGTTGAATTTGAAAAAGCACTTCGGCGATCGTGCCTTGGCATTGTTTATTCAGGCGCCAAGTATTGAAGAATTGGAACGCAGGTTAAGTGCACGTGGGACCGATTCCCCCGAAAAAATCGCTCAGCGCATTGAAAAAGCAGCGTGGGAAATGGAACAATGCGACGGTTTCGACCACATCATCATCAACGACGACCTCGACCGCGCCAAAGCTGAGGCAAAAGCCCTGTTGGAAGCATTTTTAGCAACATAAGATGAAGGGAAATATCGGCTTATTTTTCGGCACCTTCAACCCCATCCATGTGGGGCACTTGGTCTTGGCGGAATACATGCTCAATTACGGCGAACTCGACCGGGTGCTTTTCGTCATTACACCCCACAATCCCTTAAAGCAGAAATCCACGCTATTGCCAGATCGAGAGCGTTTGCATTTGGCCTACCTGGCATTAGAGGACCAATTAAACATGCAGCCCAGCGACATCGAATTTGGCCTCCCACAACCTAATTACACGGCCCAAACGACGGCCTACCTCCGCGAGAAGCACCCGGAAGCAAACTTCACCCTAATTATGGGCGAGGACAACTTGCGCTCCTTGCACAAGTGGCAGAACTACCAAAGCATCCTAGATAACCACAGAATCTTAGTCTATCCCCGTGTAGGCGGCGATTATGAAGGCACAGCGGAAGCTGCGCAGAAATACACCAATGTGGCGGTGGTGGACGCCCCACGCATGGAGATCAGCGCCTCGATGATTCGCCAAAGTTTCAAGGATAGGAAACCATTACAAAACCTCCTTCCTAAAGCGGTTTTTGAGTACATTGAAGGGAGCAATCTCTTTCAATAATCCATGTCCACCTTCATCTCGCGAATTGCCGGAGAAGTTAACAGCGCCCCTGAGGCGTTGCACGAACAATTGGTCCTTATTCCAAACCGTCGTGCCGCGCTTTTTATTCAGGAGGAACTGCGCAAGGATTTGGAGGAGTTCGAGCTCTTCCCCCTGTTTTTAACCGTCGATGAATTCATCGCCCAGGCTGCGAATTTACTGGTGATGGAACCCATGGCCTTGCTCGTGGCCTTGCACGAATGTTATGGCGAAGTCCGTCGCACCTCTTTTCCCGGTAAGGAGGAAGAAGATTTGGGCCAATTCATGGGTTGGGGACAAACCTTGCTCTCGGATTTTAGCGAGATCGACCGCTATGTATTGAATCCGGAACACGTGTTGGGGGATTTGTACAACGTGCAAAAATTGACCGAATGGAACCTAGAGCCGGAGGAGCAAACCAAGATGATGCGCAACTATTCGGATTTCATTCAACTGCTTCCCCAAACCTACGAGCGATTCACGAAAGGGCTGCTGGAGAGGGGAGAGGCCTATGGCGGTTTGGCGGCGCGCACGCTGGCGGAACAACCACAGTTGCTCGAAGCATTCCTGTCGAGAAATGGAGTGAAGAAAGTCGTTGTTGCCGGATTGAACGCTTTGAATACGGCAGAATTGGACATCCTAAAAACCCTTAGAAACAGCCGTCCCACTTCTTTTCTTTGGGATACGGATGCGCACTACGTCCAAACGTCCATGCACGAAGCCGGGCATTTCTTGCGACTGCATCAAAAACGCGAAAAGGTGTTCGGGAACTACATCCCAAAGACGGACCCCACACAAAGCGATTGGCGAAACTTGCCAAAGACCATACAACCCGTGGGAGCAACAAAATTCACCGGTCAAGCCAAAGCCGTGGCCAAGACCTTGGCGCAATGGCACGAGCGCGGCATTCCTCCCCGCCAAATTGCGGTAATTCTCGCGGACGAAAGCCTACTCAATCCCGTACTTAATTTCCTTCCAGCGCCTTATGATAAGGTGAACATCACTATGGGCTTCCCGCTGAACCAAACGGCGCTTGCCGCCACGGTGGGATTGTACTTGAACATGGTGGAATATGCTGTGAAAAATCAACGGCCTGGAAAGGATTGGACGCTCCACCACAAATCGCTTTCTGCCCTTTGTACAGACCCGATGTTCAACCGGTATTGGACGGCAGAAGATGAGGGTCCTTATGCTTGGCACCAAGAAATTGTTGCTGGAAACAAGGTCTTTACGACGGCCAAATATTGGGGCGATAAAGCCAGTGAACACCTGCCTGCCTATGGCCGATTGTTTCTGCCTCAGCACCCCACTGATTTCATAGATGCGCTTCAACATTGGCTCCAACATGTGGGCGCTGCGGAGAAGAACAATACGATGGTCCAAAACACTGCGCACCACATCTATACTCTTCTTGAGCAGTTAAAACGCACCCTGCAAAACACCGCCCAAGACCCTCTCATATGGATCAAGCTGATCAAGCAACAATTGCGCAACGGCAGCATAGATTTCGTGGGGGAACCGCTCGAAGGATTACAGGTGATGGGAATCTTGGAATCTCGAACCTTGGACTTCCCTTACGTTATACTCGCCGGCATTAACGAAGGTGTATTGCCTGCAGGCCGCTCTTTTAATTCGCTCCTGCCCTTTGATATCAAAAGGCATTATGGGCTGCCTACCTATGAGGAAAAGGATGCCGTATATGCCTACCACTTCTACCGAATTCTACAGCGTTGTAAAGAAGCTGCTATTACCTTCAACACGGATAAGGAAGCCATGGGCGGCGGGGAGCCGAGCCGGTTCCTCGTACAAATAGAACACGAACTTAAAGGAACAGCCGCCAAGGTACTCCCAAGATTATTCGGCAATGGAGAAGTCCAGGCCCAAAGTGTGGCCTCGAAGTTCGAAGCGGAGAAAACTGGTGCCGTCAAGGCGGCGATCGCACAATGGTGGGAGCGCGGCATCAGTGCCTCTTCCTTAAACGAATTGGTCAGTATGCCGGACCAATTCTATAAAAAGCGACTCATCAAAATCAAAGAAGAGGATGAAGTCGAGGAAAATATGAGCGCCATGGTCATGGGCAACCTTGTGCACAAAGGCCTAGAGAAAGTTTATGAGCCGTTCGTTGGGCAACAAATTCCGGCCTTTAATGTAGATTTATGGACCGAACAGGCCATGGATTTTGGCATGACTTACCTAGTTGAGGAAAAGGGCTATTCCCGACGCGCTTTGCATACCGGTCGCAATATTCTGACCGTGGAAGTCTGCCGCCAAATGATGCGTCAGTTCCTGGAATACGACCTGCACCGTGCCCGCATGCACGAAATCATCCTACTGGGTATAGAAACAGAGCTGTCCCATTCCATGAACCATCCTACCCTCGGACTCCCTATGAATTTCAAGGGCTACATTGACCGAATCGAACTCGTGGATCAATGCCTCACCATTTGGGATTATAAAACAGGCTCCTTCACCTCGAGCGACCTCAACCTTGGCGCCATTGAAGACCTTTGGAAAGGGACAAAAGGGAAGCCCTTACAAGTATTATTGTACTCATGGCTCCTCGACAAAATGGGAGCCTTCCCACATCCATTACCATGGCGCTCCGGAATGTTCAAACTGCAAAGCGGCGCTCCTGAGATCTTATTAGGAGGAGCAGTGGTCAACAAGACCAAGGATATTTCGACTGAGGTTCTTCAAGTATTTGAAAGTGCCCTAATGGAGTACCTTGAAGAGGTATATACGGATGACCTGCCCTTTGTAGAAATCCCAAAATTTGAATTCAAATAAGACCATGCTCGAGCACATTCCTACCCAAGAAGATATTCTTGCCGCACACAAGCGTATCAGCCCCTATATCCACCGCACTCCGGTCTTTACATCGCATTGGTTCGACGAGCGCGTAGGAAAGCCTTGTGTTTTTAAAGGGGAACACCTCCAAAAAACCGGGGCATTCAAAGCCCGCGGTGCCATGAATGCAGCGCTGGTGAATGCCGAAATCGCTCGAGGCAAAGGATTTATTACGCACAGCTCGGGAAATCACGGCGCCGCATTAGCGTGGGCGGCGGCACAAATAGGAGAAAGCGCCTATATCATCATGCCAGAAAATGCACCAAAAACCAAAGTTGCTGCAGTGCGCCAATATGGAGGCATAATTACTTTTTGTGCGCCCACATTGGAAGCAAGAGAGACTACCGCTGCCGAAGTCCAATCACAAACTGGCGCGGTGCTCGTGCATCCCTACAACAACTATGACATCATCGCGGGACAGTCGACCACGACCTTAGAGCTGCTCGAGGAACATCCTAATATACATACGTTATACGTGCCCGTGGGTGGCGGAGGGCTACTTTCTGGCGCTGCCCTAGCCAATCATTATTTTGGAAATGCCAAGGTGATAGGTTGCGAACCGGATGCCTCGGGTGATGCCTACCAAAGCTTTCAATCTGGAAATTGGGTTCCGGCTCAAAACCACCAAACCATTGCGGATGGCCTTAAGACTTCCCTAGGGGATAAAACATTTGAGATCATTGCGAGACACGTGAATGAGATTGTATTGGTAAGCGAGGAAGAGATGAAAGACGCGTGGAAATTTACAATGGCTAGGTTAAAACAATTGGTCGAACCCTCTGCTGCCGCAGGCCTCGCAGTGGCCCTAAAACACCAAGGAGATGGGCCTACAGGTATCGTTCTTTGTGGTGGGAATATGGATTTAAATCCTTGGGGCTAACCTAAATAGCCTTTAATCATGCGCGCCACATATTTGCCAATAACGTCAAACTCAAGATTTACTCGGTCCCCCACCTTTATATCGTGAAAAACAGTGTGTTCGAAGGTATATGGAATAATGGCCACGCTAAAGCTGCCCTCTTTTGAATCTACGACAGTCAAAGAGGTACCGTTTACGGTGATCGACCCTTTTTCAACCGTCACATTGCCCAACGAAGTGTCGTAAGAGAAGGTGAAAGTCCACGATCCGTCGTGTGCTTCGACGGCGGTACACGTGGCTACTTGGTCAACATGGCCTTGTACAATGTGCCCGTCGAAACGGTCGCCCATGGTCATACAGCGCTCTAAGTTCACAGGGCTGCCTTCCACCAAATCATTAAGGTTCGTTTTATTGAGAGTCTCCTCAATAGCAGTCACTCGGTAAGTGCGATCGCCGAAGATTTCCACGACGGTCAGACATACGCCATTATGGGCTACGCTTTGGTCAATGTTCATCTCTGCTGCGAGCGGAGATTCCATATATAATTCCAAGTTGCCTTCGCTTTTTTCCAGTTTGGCAACTCGTGCAACATTTTCAATAATTCCGGTAAACATGGGGACTGTTTTGTGGTTGGTTAAAATAGTACATTTGGAGCTAAATATTCAGAACATGAAAGTCTCTACATACACCCCTGATTACACCGGACCCCTCGCGATTGTTTACGAAAACTTAGAAGAATTGGCCACACACCTTGCTCCTGAGCAGCAAGCACGTGTCGAAGCACTGGCAGATAAGTTTGACGAGCAGTGGCTCGAACTACAAAACGGGGCGAATACCACATGGGTGTATAAAGTCAACTCTTCTCTCGATACAGATGCACGTGCCGAGAAAATGCGCCAAGCGGGCAATGCTCTGTGTTTAAACGCCAATGCCTTGTTTACTGACCGCATCGCCATTTTAGGGCATCATGTACCTGCGGTTGCAGAAGGTGCCGCCTTAGGTAATTACCAATTCTTGCGTTACTTCTCCGACCAACACAAGCGTCGCAACTCCCTCGTTCAACTTTTTGTCGAGGCGGATCATGGAGCCGCAGTGCAGGCGCAAGCTGTTGCCGTTATGGGAACTGTTTTTGCCCGCGATTTGGTCAACACCCCGGTCATTGACCTCACGGCTACAGATTTGGCCAACGAAGCTAAAGAAGCAGGAAAGCGTCATGGTTTTTCAGTAGAAGTACTGGAGAAGAAGCAAATCGAAAGCCTGAAGATGGGGGGGCTACTTGCCGTAAACTATGGTTCGACCGAGCCGCCAGTGTTCATCATCATGGAGCACAAGCCGGCCGGAGCCGCCAATGAAAAGCCGATCGTATTGGTTGGTAAAGGAGTGGTTTATGATACCGGTGGTTTGAGCTTGAAGCCAACGAATTACATGGACGATATGAAGTCGGATATGGGCGGAGCTGCAGCGGTATTGGGTACGATGAGTGCTGTGGCGGAGGCGAATTTACCGCTTCACGTCATTGGCCTTGTTCCTGCTACCGATAACCGTCCCGGTGGAAATGCAGTAACTCCGGGTGATGTCATTACCATTTCTGACGGCACGACCGTTGAGGTGATGAATACCGATGCCGAAGGACGCTTGATTTTGAGCGATGCTTTGGTGTATGCGAAGCGATACAATCCAGAATTTGTCATTGACCTTGCCACCTTGACCGGTGCCGCAGCGCGCGCTATTGGCCACTATGCCATCGTCGGAATGGGCAATGCCGGAGCAGAAGCCATGAGCACCTTGCAAGCAAGCGGTTTGGCCACACACGAACGCGTGGTTGAATTCCCGTTCTGGGACGAATACAAAGAATTATTGAAGAGCCCTATTGCCGATATGAAAAACATCGGTGGCGCAGAGGCGGGTGCTATTACCGCAGGGAAGTTCTTGGAGCACTTCACTGATTATCCTTACATTCACTTGGACATCGCCGGACCCGCTTTCTTGAAGAAACGCATGGGCTATCGCGTGGAAGGCGGTACGGGTGTAGGTGTCCGATTATTATTTGACTTCCTCAGCAAAAAATCTGCCTAATGAGCGACTCACAAAACAACAATCCGAACAACAGCGCCGGCAACGATGAAAACAAGGGAGCGGATCGCCGCAGACGAAACCGAGGCGGACGGAATCGAAATAGAAATCGCAAGCCTCAAGTGGACGATCAAGAGCAAAGCCAAAGCAAAGCCAAAGAAGGTCAGGAACCTCGTGAGCAAAAGCAAGGAGGACGAGATGGACGAGGACGAGATGGACGCGGCAGAAATAAAAAGCCTGCAAAATTCGTCAAAGCACAGCCCGCCTCTGAAGAGCTGAAAGAAAGCATTGATGCACAAGCCGATCTTTATGATATGAGCTTCGATGTGCCAGAAGTTGAATGGGAAGGAGGAGATGTATTGACCAAGCCTGTCGTTGGGATTACTTGTGGTGATCTAAACGGCATAGGTATGGAGGTCATCATCAAAGCCTTGGAAGACGAACGAGTGGCTGAGCTGTGTACGCCCGTAGTCTTCGCCTCAAGTAAACTAGCTTCCTACCACCGTAACGCCATTGATAAGCGTGATTTCAACTTCAACGTTGTGGATTCTTTTGATCAAATCAAAGAGGGCAAGAACAATCTAATTTCCGTTTGGGAGGATAATGTTGAGCTAGAATTAGGAGTGCCTACCGATGTAAGCGGGGCCTATGCAATTAAGAGCATAGATGCTGCCATTGAAGCCGCTAAGGCTGGTCGTATCCATGCTATTGTAACGGCGCCT